>JGI24540J26637_10000001_pt1 | contig 95796 bp, 103 predicted proteins | sample NorSeaMetagenome_FD_26637 | JGI IMG/M metagenome (IMG submission 26637)
AGGGTTGGGCTGTTCGCCCATGAAAGCGGCACGCGAGCTGGGTTCAGAACGTCGTGAGACAGTTCGGTCCATATCCGGTGTAGGCGTTAGAGTATTGAGAGACTCTCTTCTTAGTACGAGAGGACCGGAAGAGACATACCTCTGATGTACCAGTTATTGTGCCAACAGTAAACGCTGGGTAGTCATGTATGGTTAGGATAACCGCTGAAAGCATCTAAGTGGGAAGCCATCCTCAAGATGAGTACTCTTACCATTTAAAATGGTTAAGGTCACGGCAAGACTAGCCGTTTGATAGGTATCAAGTGTAAGTGCAGTAATGTATTTAGCTGAGATATACTAATAGACCGAATGCTTGATTTAATTTGCTAAAAATTTTTTGAATTAGATGTTTTATAGCGTAATCGTTCCACGTCGATCCATTTCGAACTCGATAGTTAAAGATTACAGCGGTTAAGATACTTGGAGGGCAGCCTCCTGGGAAAATAACACAATGTCTAATTCCTTTTAATAATAATAATCTGATTTAGTTTATGCTTTCTTACGCTATTGTTCAAGCCTGTGGTAAACAGTACTGGATTGAGCCAGGTCGATTTTACGATTTCGACAAGCTTCCTTTTAAAGCAGGTGATACGTTTACTTTAAATAATATACTGTTAATGAATACTAGTGGCCAAGTTTCACTAGGTAAACCCTTTTTAGACCCTGAGTTTAGTATAGATGTTAGGGTTGTTCGTCATCTTTCTGGACCTAAGGTGCGTGTTTATAAAATGCGTTCAAAGAAGAAAACAAGAAAAACATATGGTGCGCGACCTAAGCTGACACGAGTTTTAGTACTTCAAAATACTAAAGATAGTGGTTTTAGCAACTCTAAGCAATTGTGTCAATAAATTTCGTCTTAGTTTATTTTTATAAATTTAATTTTAATAATATATGGTTAGAGTAAAAAGAGGTTATGTTGCTCGCAATCGCCGTAAAAAGATTTTAAAGTTTGCAAAAGGTTTTACAGGGGCACATTCACGATTATTTCGAACAAGTAATCAACAAGTAATGAAATCTTTAACTTACAGTTTTGTAGGTCGTAAAAGACGTAAAAGAGATTTTAGACGATTGTGGATTTGTCGTGTTAACGCATTAAGTCGTCAATATGGATTAAATTACAGCCAATTTAAGAATTTATTGAAGCGTGCATCTATTGATCTAAATCTGAAGAGTTTATCCCAATTAGCACTTTTAGATAAAGAGACTTTTTGCTATATTTTAGAAACATTGAAAAAATAAGAATACTATGGCACATAAAAAAGGTAGTGGAAGTACAAAGAATGGTAGAGATTCTAATTCACAACGATTAGGTGTAAAAGTTTATGGTAACCAATCAGTTAAAGCAGGTTCCATTATAGTACGTCAACGAGGGTTAACTTTTAAACCAGGCATGCAAATTGGAGTTGGTAAGGATTATACATTATTTGCAATGCAGGATGGAGTTGTTCAGTTTGAACAGATTAAAAATAGAAAATTTATTCATGTGACTTAATTGAGTAGAAAATTTATTACTAAATAAAACTAAACTAGTGATCAGTATACACCAAAATAATTAAGATGTACTGGGTACATTCCACCCAGTACATCAAGTATCAGAACCGTGACGTTTAAAAGTTACCACCTTTAACCTTTAGTACCTTTAAGTGGGAATATCTGTAAAAACGGTAGCCCAGCTTTTATGATCTCTTCATAGCTTTGGCTCATAATTTCGTTTGTCAGTTTATCTTGCATCTCCGCGTATCATTAATTTAATTTAATATAAACTAAATCCATTAAAAGCGGGTGTTCATAACCCGCTTTTAAATAAAATTAAATTATATCACTAACAGTACCAAATGTTTTGTGGCCCCATTGGTTGGCCGTGTTAATTTAAGTTTAACTATTAATTCCGTTGTAAGCGGTAAATTAACTTAAATTAAAGGTTTAGAATCCTCCTGTAAGCTTTCGGCATATGGCAGTACCACCTTTCGTAACAGACCCAGCTTTGGTTCCAAACTTCCATACCGCGTAACCACCGGGAAATAATCCTGCTATAGCAGCGGTATAAAAACAACCGCATGCTATGCCTGAACAGACGCAGCAAACATAATGTCTTTTGCGCCACTCGGCTATAGACTCCCCAAGTGAATGCGTACCTAGGCTAAATTCACCCATTGCATTTACGCTCTGAGCACCAGTTTTTGCTGCGTCCCAGGCCTTTAAACCACCATTTAAGGCAACCGTAACAGCATCGCCTCCCCGTAGTTTTAACTCGGTGGAATCAACTAGACTTTTAGCTGAGCCAACAGCTTTTAATATCGGATCAATCCTCTGTATGGGGTCCACTTGCATTTCCACTCTAGATAACCGTTTTGCACAAAACCCTTTAAATGGCCTTGAGAGCTGTTCACGTCTATAGTTAGGCGAAACAACAAATTTTGAAAATCGTTTCATAAAAAAAATCTTATTATATTTTTTGTAAGAATCTCTAAAATATTTTTACTATCTTGAAGGTAATAAAAATATTTTAGAGATTCTTATGCTTAGAGGTAAGTTTTTCTTTTTAATCACTTAATATTGATCTTAGAGCTCCAATTGTACTAGTTAACAATAAGGGGAAAGTTGGAGTTCCACTCGCAAATATTGAGGCTACGATACCCGATATAAATGATAAACATCGTCCCGTAATTATAAACGCTTTGGTTTGTGGAAAACACCAGTATGCGAACTGTTTTACTAGCCAACTAACCCCACCCGAGTAGCTTAAACCATACGAGATTTCTTTAAACATACCAGCTGACTGCACCACAACACCACTCCAGGGCAACCACTTAACAACTATAGTCGAGAGCCCAGATTCCACAACTTTTTCTTTAACATATGGGACAAGTGCTCTTTCAGTCACTTCTTCTGCAGCTTTTTGTAAGACATAAGCCATGTTATTAACCTCCAGTAAAAGCTGAAATTATAAGTGAAAGTACCTTAGAATCCTTATAGTACCATCCAATTATTACACCCAATAATCACAGATGAACAGGCAGCAGTTGAAGACATTTTTGTATTTGTCCGTCGATTATTCTTAAAGCCCTTGCTTTTTAAATTTCGTATAAGAGTCATAGCTTAGATTTAAAATAATTAAATTAAAATATCAGCTATCAATTCAAGAATGAATCAATAACTGATAAAACAATACATACGTTTTCGAAAAAAGTCTATAAAAATAATTAATTAGTATATAGAACAGCTGTTAACAAAGATAAGCTACCAAAATGTCGACTTTATAGTGACTTTCAACTTATTTTCGTGATACAATTTTACTTGTGTATTTAATTAATTTTTGTTGTTTAAATCTGTTATAAAATGTTGCTTAATTTACAAGAAGAATATAATAATACTAATATTAAAGGTGTTCTCGACCAGTTAGATAGTGACTTAGTTGGTCTGGTTCCCGTAAAAGCTAGAATTAAAGAAGTTGCTTCATTACTTTTAGTCCAGCGACTTAGAAAAAATTTAGGTTTAGGTTTAAAATCACCGTCAGTAGGTTTACATATGTCTTTTACTGGTAACCCTGGAACTGGTAAAACTGCTGTCGCTACTCGAATGGCTGATATTCTATATAAACTTGGCTATATTCAAAAAGGTCATCTAATAACCGTTACACGTGATGACCTTGTTGGTCAATATATTGGCCATACTGCACCTAAAACAAAAGAAGTTCTTAAACAAGCGATGGGTGGAGTATTATTTATTGATGAAGCTTATTATTTATATAAGCCTGATAATGAGAGAGATTATGGTGCTGAGGCTATAGAAATATTGTTACAGGTAATGGAAAACCAGAGAGAAGACCTTGTTGTCATTTTTGCAGGTTATAAAGATAAGATGGATCTGTTTTATGAATCTAATCCAGGTCTATCTTCACGTGTTGCAAACCACATTGATTTCCCGGATTTTACTCCTGACGAGTTAATACAAATTGGGCGTTTAATGCTTGAGGATCAACAGTATAGAATGACGACAGAAGCGGAAGAAGTTTTTCTAGAATATTTAAAGAAACGTATTGACTTACCATTATTCGCTAATGCGCGAACAATAACAAATGCTTTAGATGCAGCAAGAATGAGACATGCAAATAGAATGTTTAGTTCTGGTGAAAAAATTCTTACGAAATCGGACTTAGTCACGATTGAAGCGGACGATATCCGTGGAAGTAGTTTGTTTACTGAAATTATTTAGATAAAAAAGAATCATTATGGTTGAAGTATTATTATCTGGTATTGTTTTAGGTCTTGTTCCTGTTACTATACTTGGCTTGTTTGTAGCGGCTTACCTTCAATATAGACGTGGTAACCAAATTGAATTATAAATTTTAGGTATATTTTTGATTCAAAGTTTCAAAAGGGTTATTGCTACCCTTTTGAAACGTAACTATTTTGTTATTAAGGAAAATATAATCTGAACTTCTAGTTATAGTCTATAGAAAAGAGTGCGACCTTCATCAGAACTTTAAAGATTTTCTATTTACACATCGAGCAATATTTTAGATCTCAGGATAAAATATATTACTCTGTGTCGGATTCTTGTTAACATGGTTATGAAAAAGTTATAAGATTCTTGCTTATAATCAGTTAGTGGATTTTTTTGACCGTATGCTCTCCAACGAATAGAATCACGAAAGAATGACATTTTTCGTAAATTCTCCTTCCATGCATTATCAATTTGTTGCAATAAGAAAGATTTTTCTAACTCCCGCATTAGACCTTTTTCAATAGTCTCTAATTGTAATTCTTTTAAATCGTAGCTTATTTGGAATTGTAACTTTAGAAAATCAACTTCAAAAGAGCTATTTGTATTATTTTCATTCAAATAAAAGTTGTAGTTAAAACCTAATAATTCTTGAATTTTTGTTCGATAGAAAAGCTCAGAATCAATAAAGGTAGCGTTTTCTTTAGATAAAACAATGTCGTATAGACTTCGTTCACCGTATTCAATTACCCAATCTCTTAAATTATCGTTTTCAATTATTCGTTTTCGTTCAGCATAAATACCATTTCGTTGTGAAGTTAAGGCTTCATCATATTCAAACAGCTGTTTACGAATGTCTGAATAGTAATTTTCGACTTTCTTTTGGGCCGTTTCGAGACTGTTATTTAGTAAAGGAGATTGAATTGGCTTATCATCTTGAAGACCAATATTTTTTAAAATATCTAAAATTTTATCTCCTCCGAATAAACGTAGTAGCTTGTCATCTAGGCTAAGAAAAAATTGAGATGATCCAATATCGCCTTGTCTACCAGATCTTCCGCGTAATTGATTATCAATACGTCTTGATTCATGTCGTTCAGTACCTATAACATGAAGGCCCCCTAATTTTATAATGTCTTTTCGATCATTTTTTTGTATTGCTTTTTTTTGACCTAAACATTTAAAATAAATTTCCTGGAACTCATTATTTTTGATTTCACTTTCATTTACTGTACTCAATAAATTTTGAATATTTGACGGCACAGAAAACCAAATTTCATCCTTTTTATTAAAAAATGGTAGAAATAGTTTTAAGTCATTATCATCAGAAATTTTTGCAAAAATATCTTCACGATTATTGCCCTCTAAGAAAATAGTATTAAGTTTTGATTTAAGCATTGATTCAACGTTACCACCAAGATTAATATCCGTTCCTCGACCAGCCATATTCGTAGATATAGTTATTGCGCTTTTACAACCAGCTTGAGCTATTATTTCAGACTCTTTCTCAATATTCTCAGGGCGAGCATTTAGCAGTCGATATTCAACATTATATTCACTTAATAGAGAAGCTAATAGCTCGGATTTTTCAATCGTGGTTGTGCCGACTAAAACGGGCCGTTTTATATTATGCATGTCAAGACACTCTTCCGCTACCGCTTTCCATTTTAAATATTGATTTTTGTATATTAAATCCGGAAAATCTTTTCTTTGAATTGGACTATTAGTTGGTATAGAAACAACTTTTAAATTATATATTTTTTCAAATTCTAATTCTTCAGTTTTTGCAGTACCTGTCATTCCAGATAACTTATCGTATAGTAGAAATAAATTTTGATATGTTATCGACGCTAACGTTTGACTTTCTTCTTTTATTGGTAAATTTTCTTTTGCTTCAACTGCTTGGTGTAGACCATCACTCCATCTTCTTCCAAGCATTGTCCGGCCAGTAAACTCGTCGACAATAACAATTTCTTGTTCTTCATTAATTACATAATGAGTGTTTAACTTAAAAAGTTCTTTTGCTTTTATAGAATTAAGAATATAAGGAATCCATGGATCTTGAATACTGTACAAATCGGACACTTTGAGCGCTTGCTCGCATAAATTTAAACCTTCTTCCAAAAGGTTAATGTTCTGATTTTTTTCATCGACCGAGTAATGTACATCCTTTTTAAGAACGCCAGTTAATTTTGTACTTTGTGAGTATTTCTCCGTGGATATTTCTCCAGGTCCTGAAATTATTAATGGGCTTCTTGCTTCGTCTATGAGTATTGAATCGACTTCATCGACAACACCATAAAAAAAAGGCCGTTGAACAATTTCTTGTTTTGTAAGTGCCATATTATCACGCAAATAATCAAACCCCAACTCATTGTTTGTAACAAAAGCAACATCACAATTGTAATTTTCCTTCCGTTCGTCAGGACCCATATTTTCTTGTATTAGACCAACTGTCAATCCTAAAAAACGATAAACTTGGCCAACATATTCCATATCACGGCGCGCAAGATAGTCATTTACAGTAATAACTTGAATGCCTTTTCCACATAATGCGTTTAGATAAACAGGTAACATAGCGACAAAAGTTTTTCCTTCGCCAGTTTTCATTTCAGCTATTTTTCCTTCGTTTAATACTAAACCACCAATTAGTTGAACATCAAAATGTCGTATGTTTAAAACACGTTTTGTTCCTTCACGAACAATGGCAAAAGATTCACATATAAAATCATTACATTCAGCTCCATTCGAAATACTATTCTTAAAAATTTCGGTTTGTTTCCTTAACTCAACATCTGAGAATTTTGCGAATTTTTTTTCTAACGAGTTAATTTTATTTACCTGTTCTGTATATTTTTTTACAGAAGAAGTATCGAAAGGATTTTGAAAAATAGCGTCTAGCATGATATTCAAAAAATAAAAATTTATAAAATATTTTATCGTATTTTACGATTATTCATACGCTTTTATTACAATTTATTTCCAGTAAATAATTTTGAAATGTAAAGTTAACAGTGAAACAAAAATTACATAATTTGAAGCTTTATTTAAATATGGTTTACTGAATAATCTAATTCTCGTTTCTTTTTTTTTACATGGGTTGCCTGGGACTCGAACCCAGAACTATTCGGTTAAAAGCCGAGTACTCTACCATTGAGTTAGCAACCCTAAAAATAAATTTACTGACACGACCTATTATAGTGTTTATTTATCTCGTTCTCAATAGGCAATTTAAAATTTGCAAATTTTTTAAATTTTGATAATATTTTATAGGTACCAAAAATTTAAACCTAAATAGAACATGACTAAAAAGTTAGACATATATGAAATTCTATATTTAGTAGATACAAGCTTTACGGAAGAAAAATTAGAAAATAAGATTGAATTTTATCGTGATTTTGCCGTAAAAAATGGTAGTTCTACAATTGTGAAGAACTGTGGCCAAAAAGATTTGAGTTACATTGTAAAAAAACAAACAAGCGCTAATTACATTCAAATGGTGTACGTAGGAAACAAGAACCTTGTGAATCTTATTAATCAAGAAATGAACCGTGACGAGGATGTGTTAAGACACTTTACAACGAAATTAGTTGAAGTACCCGAAATGTAAAACAAACAACCCAAACGGAAAAATCTTAAGAAGATGATTATCGCAAGTTAATTGACAAGCAATTTAAACTATGATACTTTTTAGGTATATAATACTGTTTAAAACGCGGGATAGAGCAGTTTGGTAGCTCGTCGGGCTCATAACCCGAAGGTCAATGGTTCAAATCCGTTTCCCGCTAATTAATTATGTACATAATTATGTACATACAATTTTTTAAAGATCTTTACTAAAAATTTGATTCATATTTATTCCGGATTAGTGGATAGAATTCAATATAATGGTATTTGATAGTTTGTGTTTTACCAATGAGTATATTGCTTTATTTCAATATATTAGTTATTCTTATATAAAATATAAATAAACTATTGTCTATTTAAAGGCTTATTAGTGATATTGTTATATTTAGAGTCAAGGTAAGTAAGAAAGTTACTTACTTTTTATATTTTTAAAATATAAAATCCAGTAATCATTAAGAATAACTATAACTCGTAAACTAAGGAGAAATATATGTCTCAAGCAGTTGAATCACGTACTCGTATTAAGAGTGAAAGATATGAATCTGGTGTAATTCCATATGCAAAGATGGGTTACTGGGATCCAGAATACGCAATTAAAGAAACTGATTTATTAGCACTTTTCCGTTGTACTCCACAACCAGGTGTTGACCCTGTAGAAGCAGCAGCTGCTCTTGCAGGTGAATCATCAACAGCAACATGGACTGTTGTATGGACAGATTTATTAACTGCGTGTGATTTATACCGTGCGAAAGCTTATCGTGTTGACCCTGTACCAAGTGCAGCTGATACTTACTTCTGCTACATCGCATACGATATCGATTTATTCGAAGAAGGTTCATTAGCAAACTTAACTGCATCAATTATTGGTAACATTTTTGGTTTCAAAGCGGTTAAAGCTTTAAGACTTGAAGATATGCGTATGCCATTCGCATTATTAAAGACTTACCAAGGTCCTGCAACTGGTTGTGTTGTAGAGCGTGAGCGTTTAGATAAGTTCGGTCGTCCTTTATTAGGTGCAACAGTTAAGCCTAAGTTAGGTCTTTCTGGTAAGAACTATGGTCGTGTAGTTTTCGAAGGTCTTAAAGGTGGTTTAGACTTCCTTAAGGATGATGAGAACATTAACTCTCAGCCATTCATGCGTTACAGAGAGCGTTTCCTATACTCAATGGAAGGTGTTAACCATGCTGCTTGTCAGACTGGTGAGGTTAAAGGTCACTACCTTAACGCAACAGCTTCAACTATGGAAGATATGTACGAGCGTTCTGAGTTCTGTTACGAATTAGGTTCAGTTATTGTAATGATTGACCTTGTAATCGGTTATACAGCAATTCAAACAATGGGTAAGTGGTGTCGTAAGAGAGATATGATTCTTCACTTACACCGTGCTGGTAACTCAACTTATTCACGTCAGAAGAACCACGGTATGAACTTCCGTGTAATTTGTAAGTGGATGCGTATGTCAGGTTGTGATCACATTCACGCTGGTACTGTAGTTGGTAAGCTAGAGGGTGATCCGTTAATGATTAAAGGTTTCTACAACACTTTATTAGATACTAAGACTGACATCAACCTACCTCAAGGTTTATTCTTCGCTCAGGATTGGGCTTCATTACGTAAGTGTGTTCCAGTAGCTTCTGGTGGTATCCACTGTGGTCAAATGCACCAGTTAATTGATTACTTAGGTGATGATGTAATTCTTCAGTTCGGTGGTGGTACAATTGGTCACCCTGATGGTATCCAAGCAGGTGCGACTGCAAACCGTGTTGCTCTAGAGTGTATGGTTTTAGCTCGTAACGAAGGTCGTGACTACGTTGCAGAAGGTCCTCAGATCTTAAGAGATGCAGCGAAGACTTGTGGTCCTCTACAAACAGCATTAGATCTATGGAAGGATATTACATTCAACTATGCTTCAACAGATACTGCTGATTTCGTTGAAACACCAACTGCAAACGTATAGTCTTGTAGTCAAATAAGAACTTATTATTAAATAGGTTCTTATCTTTAATAATTTAATTTTCATTTACGGAGTACATAATGAAACTAACACAAGGAGCTTTCTCTTTTCTTCCTGACTTAACTGACGAGCAAATTACAAAGCAAATTCAATACGCTTTAAACAAGTCTTGGGCAATTTCTATCGAGTACACGGATGATCCGCACCCTCGTAACAACTACTGGGAAATGTGGGGTCTTCCACTTTTCGATATCAAGGATCCAGCAGCGGTTCTTTTCGAATGTAACATGTGTAAAAAAGCTAAGCCTAACTACTACGTTAAGTTAGCTTGTTTTGATAACACACGTGGTACTGAGTCTTGTGTATTAGCATTCTTAGTTCAAAGACCAGCTTTCGAGCCTGGTTTCAAAATGGTGCGTCAAGAAGTTGCTGGTCGTCAGCTAACTTATACTTTAGAGTCTTACGCAGTAGATACTAAGCCAGAAGGCGATCGTTACTAAGTTTTAGCGTAGTATAGTTAAAAAAAGTAGATAGTTTTTCGTAAACTATCTACTTTTTTGTTAAATAGAAGTTTTCTTCTCTACAAACTCTATGCTCTTACTTTTTGAGTTAAATAAAAAAATTAATTAAATACTGAGATTTATTCCACAATATAAAAACTAGTTTGCGCACAACACCCTCCGTTAAATGCAAGGTGTTGGTGCTACATTAGTCATTATGGGCTTTAAAATAATTTATAACAAAATGAAAAGGTAGTTTATTTTCTTTATCTCCCAATAATTCCCGTAAGAATTTTAAATAGAAGAAATTAAACTATTTATATCTTCTTAACACAACGCGCATTGTACCATTCACTAAATTTTGGGACTTTACATAGTTGAAGTTTTGTTTTTCACTTGCTTCAATAATTGAATTATAAGCGTAACGTTGGTTTACTTGATTTAGAAATTTATCAACCGAATATGGCTGTTTCCAGAACATAAGATCTGTTACTAGTTCATACTCCTTACCATTCCACTTAAAACCTAGATCATAGTTATTTTTCTGTGTTACAACTAGTTCAACAACTTGCTTTTGGTCTTTGTAACCTGTTATTTCTTTTTGTTCAGATGTCCATTCGATATTAAGATCAGAAAGACTTCTTTTTAGAGTTTCCAAGTTAAATAACTTCGTTTTGATTTTTGTAAAGTGAGACATGTTTATTTAATCAAGATAGATTATAAAAACTATTATATCACAATCGTACGTTTTTTATGTTTAGGTCTAATAGTGTGTTTATTTATTGTCGAATATTCAATAAACGGTATTTATAGTAGTTAAACAGGCCTTTAAAGTTTTTCAATATTGTAGTATGTTATATTGAGTGGAGAGGTTACTGAGTGGTTGAAAGTCTTAGATTGCTAATCTGATGTACGCATTACGTGTACCGTGGGTTCGAATCCCATCCTCTCCTTAATCCGTCTTAGTAAAAGGTACACTGCTAGTTTTAATGCTAATACGGCTTTGATTTTTAATTGCGCGCAGTTTCGTAATATATAGAAAATTTGTAAAAGTAATGATAGAATGTTATTACAAAGTATAAGAAATTCTTAGTTTAAAATGGATATTTTGAGTCTAGGCTGGTCGTCCCTTATGGTTATGTTTAGTTTTTCTTTAGCACTAGTTGTTTGGGGTCGAAATGGATTTTAATTTTTCTATTATTAGAAAAGTAATAATTTAGTGTTTTATTTATTAGTTAGTAATGGAAAAAGAAATATTTAGTATAGCCGGCATTATGTGGGCATTAACATTAACGGGTTTAAGTGTAGGGTTTGGTCTCCTTAAAATTCAAGGCGAATAAAAAATGAGCTTAATAGAGATTATTTGGGTTACAGTAGTTATAGCAATAATTGCTATTATCCTGGTTACCGACCCAAAAACTTCTAACATTGGTATAAATAATAATATAATTACAAGCAATCTTGATTCCCAGCGGTTTGTTCGTAAACTAAGTTGGGTCTTGATTGGCTCTTTTTATTTTTTAACAATACTTGTCAATTATATTGTTTAAAAATAGTATGTTTGTTTATAATAGTTAGGCGAACCTAGTTTCTAGTTCGCCTAAACATTTTGTTTTTAATTTTATGCTTTGAGAAATCCCGATAGATCAAAACCTAACGTTTTGTTAGGCCATACTTTGTGAAAAAACCATTACTTGACATAAATCAAATGCAACTAAAAAAATTATGATGCCGTCTTACCAAAATTCAGAATAAGTAGCAATTTGGATTAAAAAATTGCTTTTTGGTAAGACGATATTTCTAGATGACCTATAACATCTATAAGGTATTTAAAGGGTTTAAATCAATAAATCGGGCATTTTTGGTCCTTCGAGTTTATAAGAACGTTTAGGCAAAAAATGCGATGTTGCTAAGTAGTAGATATGCAATGATATCCCCTCCAAAAGCTCCAATAAAAAAGCCACTAGTGAAGTTACGCCACCCTTTAGATGATTCCAGTAGAGTACCTTCCTCATTATCTGAAAATGATGCTAGTCCATAAGTAGTTAAACCGATTGTCAGAATAAAAATTAATCCTAATGCAGCAATAAAACCTACTAAAAGAGCGTTTTCAGTATTACGCATTGGGCCTAAAACGTAGAACGGACCAATAAGAAAGTAACCATGAGCCATACCAATTTCTAGTCCCCTCATAAGAGGTGAAAGCCCTTTTCTATAGATAGGTAGATTACCTAAATATAATTTTGTAGCTGTAGATGTGGTTACAGGAGTAGACAAATTTCCTACAAATGGATCATTATTGTACGGTTTGACAAATTCACTCATCAATGTTTACCTGATATTTAAATTTTTTACTTTTAAGTAACTGTAAACAAATTATAACTTTAATGTTAGTTTTTTACTAAGATTTTTTTAACGCCTTTAGTATGTATGTCCATTTTTCGGGATGACAGGATTTGAACCTGCGACACCCTGCTCCCAAGGCAGGTGCGCTACCAAGCTGCGCTACATCCCGTTAGATTTATTTTAAGGTATTTTTATTATTTTGCAATTCTTTATTAAAAATGTAAAGAGCAAATGTTTATTTTAAAACATCCACTCTTTTATTTTTAGTTACGAGCGGATAATCTTATCTGACGTGCTTACAAATACAAGAGCTGCTGAAACTGGAACTACAACAACAATAACAGCTAAGAATATACTGCTTAAAAACGCACTTAATGAAGGTGTCATATTTTGTTTGATCTTAAACTATTTACTATAGATGATAGCATAAATTCTCAGCAGAATATGTAATTAATTTTTGCTTACTATAAAAGGTATTAAAGTAGCGATTCGGGCTTGTTTAATTAATTTTGTTATTTTTTTCTGTTGTTTTGAATTCAAATCTGTAACACGTCTTGGCAAGATTTTACCTTGTTCGTTTAGAAAATTACTCAGTATATCTACATTTTTGTAAGTTAGCGAATTACTATTCATTTCGTTAACTTGATTAACTATATCCTTTATATTTCGTCTTGACGGGTTTAACATTTTTGCAATTTACTTTATTTCTTTAAAAAGTTCATGTTTTTTCGTGATCGGCGAATATTTTTTCAGTGTTAATCTTTCCGTAGTATTTCGACGATTTTTTGTTGTGTAGTATCGATAACTACTTGTTTCTGTTTTATGCTCTAGGGTAACCTGAACTCGTGCTCCTTTTTTAGCCATAATAAATATATATTTATTATTTAGAAGTTAATATTTTTTCAATTTAAAAATTCTCATTATATTAAATAATATCGGTTCTTAGAGCCCTTGTCCAGGTTTATATTTTATTTTTTAAATTGAAATTTTATGATAGGATATTTATATCAAAGATATTCGTAAAGTAAGTATATTATTTACAATGTTTGAGCGCTTTACAGAAAAAGCTGTGAAAGTCGTCTTACTTGCTCAGGAGGAATCCAGAAAATTAGGTCATAACTTTGTTGGAACGGAACAAATTTTACTAGGTCTAATTGGCGAGGGGACAGGAGTCGGCTCCCAAGTTTTAAAAAGAATGGGGGTTAACTTGCGTGATGCCCGTGTTGAGGTCGAAAAGATTATTGGCCGCGGTTCCGGTTTTGTTGCCGTTGAGATACCGTTTACACCACGTGCTAAGCGTGTTTTAGAACTTTCGTTAGAAGAAGCTAGATTACTTAATCATAATTATATAGGCACTGAGCACTTAGTATTAGGTTTAATACGCGAAGGTGAAGGTGTAGGTGCTAAAGTGTTAGATAACTTAGGTGTTAAGTTATCTACATTGCGTAATCAAATACTTAAAGAATTAAGTGAATCAACGGAAGATGCGCCGAGTAATTCTAGTAGTAGAAGTAAAACACCTACTTTGGATGAATGTGGTGTAAATTTAACGCGAAAAGCGGTTAAAGGTAAACTTGACCCTGTAGTTGGTCGTGAAAAAGAAATTGAACGTGTTATTCAAATTCTTGGTCGTCGAACTAAAAATAACCCTGTTTTAATTGGTGAACCAGGTGTTGGTAAAACAGCAGTAGCGGAAGGCCTAGCGCAGAGAATCGCAAATCGCGATATACCGGATACCTTAGAGGATAAGCAAATTTTTTCTTTAGATATTGGTCTTTTAATAGCAGGGACAAAATATCGTGGAGAATTTGAAGAGCGACTTAAAAGGATTATGGATGAAATAAAAACAGCCCAAGATATAATCCTTGTAATCGATGAACTTCATACTTTAATAGGTGCTGGGGCCGCTGAGGGTGCTATTGATGCAGCTAATATTCTTAAACCATCTTTATCTCGAGGTGAACTCCAAGTTATTGGTGCAACAACAATAGAAGAGTATAGAAAGCATATTGAAAAGGATGCTGCACTAGAAAGACGTTTCCAACCAGTTATGATTGGTGAACCATCTGTTGAAGAAACTATTGAGATTTTATATGGCTTAAGAGCTCGTTATGAGAAGCATCATAAATTAACAATTTCTGATGAAGCTCTTACTGCGGCTGCAAAATTATCTCAGCAATATATAAATGATCGTTTTTTACCTGATAAAGCAATTGATTTAATTGATGAAGCAGGTTCAAGAGTTCGATTATTTAATTCGCAATTACCAGCAGGGGCTCAAGAATTAAACAAGGAGCTCCGTTCTGTTGTGAAATCTAAAGATGAAATGATTCGTCTTCAGGATTTTGAAAAGGCAGGACAGTTACGTGATCGAGAAATGGAGATTAAGACTCAAATTAGTGCAATCACACAAGCAAAAAAAGGAGAGTCAGAAACAAAATCTTCAGGTGAAGGTCCGGTTGTAACAGAAGATGACATAGCAGAAATTGTAGCGGCTTGGACAAGTGTTCCAGTTAGTAAGTTGACAAAGGATGAGTCTGAAAAATTACTTCAAATTGAGGAGACTTTACATAGTCGTATAATTGGCCAACATGAAGCAGTTTGTGCAGTTGCACGAGCTATTCGTATTGCGCGAGTGGGTCTGAAAAACCCGAATCGACCAATTGCTAGTTTTATTTTTTCTGGTCCAACTGGTGTTGGTAAAACAGAGCTTACAAAAGTATTAGCTAGTTATTTCTTCGGGTCCGAAGAATCTATGGTTCGATTTGATATGTCTGAGTTTATGGAACGTCATACTGTTGCTAAGTTAATAGGTTCACCTCCAGGTTATGTAGGTTTTAATGAGGGTGGCCAGCTAACTGAAGCGGTAAGAAGAAGACCATATACAATTGTTTTATTCGACGAGGTTGAAAAGGCACATTCAGATGTTTTCAACTTAATGCTACAGATTTTAGAAGATGGTCGTTTAACTGATTCGAATGGTCGAACAGTTGATTTTAAAAATACATTAATCATTATGACTTCGAATGTTGGTTCGAAAGTAATAGAAAAAGGTGCTAGTAGTGGCTTAGGTTTTGATTTATCAGACGAGCAATCGAATTTAGAATATAATCGAATTCGCTCACTTGTTAATGAGGAACTAAAACAATACTTTAGACCCGAATTCCTGAATCGACTTGACGAAATCATTGTATTTAGACAACTTACTAAACCAGAGGTAGCTGACATTGCTGAGATTATGCTGAAAGAGGTTATTGAACGTATTTCGTTAAAGGGAATTGTTCTAGAAGTAACTGAAAAGTTTAAAGTCCGTTTAGTGGAAGAAGGTTTTAATCCAACTTATGGTGCTCGTCCTTTAAGACGTGCAATAATGAGGCTTTTAGAAGAAAGTTTAGCGGAGGATTTCCTTTCTCAAAAAATCCAACCTGGTGATACGGCTGTTGTAGATGTTGGTAAAGATGGGAAAGTAAAACTTCTTGTCGGCGAACGTTTTGATGCGTCGGAGGTTGAATAAATTTTATTTCTACTCGAGGAAAAAAAAGTAGTCCTTTCATTTTTCAATGAAAGAACTGCTTCTCGATATTTCTTTTTTAATTATGAAACAGCTTGAACTCTTGCTTTCGCTTTTCTTAGCCCAATTGTTGCTTCAATTTTTTCTTTCTTAGTGGTTGCCTGATCAACTGCTAATGTAGCTTTTTCTAACTCCATTTGTGCTTGATTTAGGTCAATATTGTTCGCTTCTTCTGCGGCACTACATAATACTGTTACGTTGTTTTTTTCAACTTCAGCAAACCCTTCTACTAAAATAATAGATGTCCAGTTCCCCGATGTTTTTAACCTCATAACACCAATATCTAACGCAGTTAATAAAGGAGCGTGATCCTTTAAAATACCTAATTGCCCAGTACTACTAGGTAAAATTATTTCTTCAGCTGTTGCATCCCAAACAATACGATCAGGTGTAATTACTCGAATATTTAAACTCATTGATTTTTATTTGTTCATTTTTTCAGCTTTAGCAATAACCGAGTTGATATCACCAACTAGGTAGAACGCTTGTTCTGGTAAATCATCATAACTACCATCTAAAAGCTTGTTGAAACCTTCAATAGAATCTGCTAATGAAACGTATACACCAGGTGAACCTGTGAAGATTTCAGCTACGAAGAATGGTTGTGATAAGAATCTCTCAACTTTACGTGCACGTGCTACTACTAATCGATCTTCTTCAGAAAGTTCATCAAGACCTAAAATTGCAATAATATCTTGAAGTTCTTTATAACGTTGAAGTGTTTCTTTAATTCGCTGTGCTGTAGCATAGTGAATTTCTCCAACGATTTCAGGCTGAAGCATAGTTGATGTAGAATCAAGTGGATCAACTGCTGGGTAAATACCTTTAGAAGCTAAACCACGAGATAAAACTGTTGTTGCATCTAAATGTGCGAAAGTTGTTGCAGGCGCTGGATCAGTTAAATCATCAGCAGGTACATAAACAGCTTGGATCGAAGTAATCGAACCTTCGTTTGTTGATGTAATTCGCTCTTGTAAAACACCCATTTCTGTTGCAAGTGTTGGTTGGTAACCTACTGCAGATGGCATTCGGCCAAGTAACGCAGAAACTTCAGAACCAGCTTGTACAAATCGGAAGATGTTATCAATAAATAAAAGAACGTCTTGCTTGTTTACATCACGGAAGTACTCAGCCATTGTTAAAGCTGTTAATCCAACACGCATACGTGCTCCAGGAGGTTCATTCATCTGACCATACACTAGGGCAACTTTTGACTCTTTTAAGTTATCCTTATCGATTACTTTTGATTCTTTCATTTCTTCGTAAAGGTCATTACCTTCACGTGTTCTTTCACCAACTCCACCGAACACAGAAACACCACCATGTGCCTTAGCAATGTTGTTAATTAGTTCCATAATAAGAACTGTTTTTCCTACTCCAGCACCACCGAATAGACCAATTTTACCACCTCTCTTGTATGGCGCTAAAAGGTCTACAACTTTAATACCAGTTTCGAAAACTGATGGTTTTGTTTCTAAATCAGTAAATAATGGCGCAGCTCTGTGGATAGGTAATGCAGATGTTGCCTCACAAGGACCTAATTCGTCTACAGGCTCACCAAGAACATTGAAAATTCTTCCTAAAGTTGGAATTCCAACAGGAACAGTAATTGGAGCGCTAGTATCTACTACACTAGCTCCTCTTTTTAAGCCGTCCGTAGACGTCATCGATACAGCTCTAACTTTGTTGTTACCTAATAATTGCTGAACTTCACACGTAATAGATTTTTCGCCATCACTAATGATAATTGCATTGTAAACATTTGGTAAGTTACCACTAGGGAATTCAACGTCTACAACAGGACCAATGATTTGTGAAATATATCCAGTATTTACAGTTGTATCAACCATAAGAAATTATTCTATTTAAGAATTTACTTTACTAAATTTAAGTAGACAAAATTTCGAAATTCAAAGATTATTTTCTTGAATTTAAATCGTTCAAAATTAAAACTTATGAAGAGGGTACTCTAAATTTATAGTATCAAGTTATTTTTCTTCTTGAGGTTATCTAAAACCTACAGCCGCTTGCCAAACAAAAGCTAAAAGTAAGAAAAATACAGGAATTGCAGGCATTACGTCGACAATTGGACGGAATGCAGTATATGGCTCAGGAAGAGCTGCTAATAAAAAATTTATATCCATTAGAATAATTAACTTTAACTACAAAAAAACTAAACTGAATTTAATTATACAATAAGTCGAAATATTTAATGGTTTAAATTTGTTTGTTCGGGAATATCTTTTCAACTGTAACTTTTTGTAAAAATAACTTTAAAGTGTGTTATAAGATATTACTAGTTAGAAAATTTTAGTTGTTAATTGAATTTTAATAGCTACTAATTTCAGTTAAATCTTAGAAAGAGAAAAATTTATGATTGGAATTCTTCCATTATTTGTTGTTCTTCTTATAATTTTATCGTTTGCCATGGTTGTTGCTGTACCTGTAATACTTGCTACGCCAGGAGAGTGGGAAAAGTCGCAAAATATCGTATGGAGTGGTGCAGGATTATGGTCAGCACTAGTTATTATAACTGGTATTTTTAACGTTGCTCCAGTATAAAATTATAAATATAAAAATATTAGTACTATTGTTTGTAGTACATTTTTAAAACAATGATTAAACTACTAAAATTATTTAGATAGTTTTTATTTTCTTAAAGTTTACCGTTTAATGTGTTCTTTTATTTTAAAGTCCATGTTAAATGGTAAATTAATATAATAGCGAACGGATCTTTGATAGTTCTTAACTATACATTTATTAACGTTTATCTTGTTATTTTTTAGTTTATGCAATATATTCTCTATTGTAAAAGAAAAGCGGGTGTAGCTCAGTGGTAGAGCGCAACCTTGCCAAGGTTGATGTCGCGCGTTCGAATCGCGTCTCCCGCTTAAAATAGTATTTTTGTGTATGTACTTGTAGATTTTTTATCCTGAATTTACCTTTTTATTTTATATCGGAATAAGTAAAATAATTGCTAGACTATATCCGTGTCTACATTTGATTAGCTCAAATTATTAATAGCTCGACATTTATTACATTATAATTTAATCTTCATGAAGAAATAGTAGGAATCCTCAGTAGCTCAGTGGTAGAGCAGTTGGCTGTTAACCAATTGGTCGTAGGTTCAAATCCTACCTGGGGAGTTCAGTTCAAAAAAAGTAGAAACAATCTAATAAATTTTCTTGCTCATATTTGTATTAGTTACATATAAGAACTAAAAAGGCATATTGATAATATAAAATAAATAAAAATTTTTAATTGCTTCTAAACAAAAAGTGCCTTTTCGTTGTATAATTTCCTAACAAATATTTATTTTTATTTCAGTTAGTAAGAAAGTCAAAAATTTTTATAAAGGAGGAATACAAAAAATGGCACTACCTTGGTATCGTGTTCATACAGTAGTTTTAAATGATCCAGGACGTTTACTTGCTGTACATCTTATGCATACAGCTCTTGTTGCTGGTTGGGCAGGTTCAATGGCTTTATATGAGCTTGCGGTCTTTGACCCTTCAGACCCTGTTCTTAACCCTATGTGGAGACAAGGTATGTATGTAATGCCTTTCATGGCTCGTCTTGGTGTTACTGATTCATGGGGTGGATGGAGTATTACAGGAGAGAGTGTTTCTAACCCAGGTATTTGGAGTTTCGAAGGGGTTGCGTTAACACACATCGTATTATCTGGAATGTGCTTCTTAGCTGCCCTATGGCATTGGGTTTATTGGGATCTTGAACTTTTCCGTGATCCTCGAACAGGTGAACCAGCTTTAGATTTACCAAGAATTTTTGGTATTCACCTTTTCTTAGCTAGTTTATTATGTTTTGGGTTTGGTGCATTCCACGTAACAGGTGCTTTTGGTCCTGGTATTTGGGTGTCTGACGCTTACGGTGTTACTGGTCGTGTTCAAGCTGTTGCTCCTGCTTGGGGTGCAGAAGGATTTAATCCATTTAACCCAGGCGGTATAGCTTCACACCATATCGCAGCTGGAATCTTAGGCATTCTTGCAGGAGTTTTCCATTTAACAGTTCGTCCACCACAAAGACTATATAGAGCTTTGAGAATGGGTAATATTGAAACTGTTTTATCAAGTAGTATCGCAGCTGTGTTTTTTGCAGCTTTTATTACTTCAGGTACTATGTGGTACGGTGCAGCAACTACTCCAATCGAGCTTTTCGGACCTACTCGTTACCAATGGGATAGTGGTTACTTTCAGCAGGAAATTGAGCGTCGTGTTGAAGCTTCTCTTAGTGAAGGTCTTTCTTTAAGTCAAGCATGGTCACGTATTCCAGATAAGCTTGCTTTCTATGATTATATTGGTAATAACCCTGCGAAAGGTGGTTTATTCCGTGCAGGTCCAATGAACAAAGGTGATGGTATCGCTGAAGCATGGTTAGGCCATCCAGTTTTCCAGGATAAAGAGGGTCGTGAGCTTACAGTTCGAAGAATGCCAGCATTCTTTGAAACATTCCCAGTTATCTTAGTAGATAAGGATGGTATTGTACGTGCAGATATTCCTTTCCGACGTGCGGAATCAAAGTATAGTATTGAGCAAATTGGAGTTAGTTGTAATTTCTATGGCGGAAAGCTAAATGGTCAAGTATTTACGGATGCTCCGACTGTTAAGAAATATGCAAGAAAATCTCAATTAGGTGAAGTTTTTGAATTTGATCGAACAACATTAGAATCAGATGGTGTATTCAGAAGTAGCCCACGTGGTTGGTATACTTTCGGACATGCGAATTTTGCTCTATTATTCTTCCTGGGTCATTTATGGCATGGTGGACGTACTATTTTCAGAGACGTATTTGCTGGTATTGGTTCTGAGGTTTTAGAGCAAGTAAATTTCGGAGCATTCCAGAAACTTGGTGATAAATCAACTAAGAAACAAGGTATTGTTTAATTCGTTATTTTTATTTCACTAAATTCATCATCACTTTTTAATAATTTAAGTAAGTTTAAAAATGGAAGCATTAGTTTACACTTTTCTACTAATTGGTACCTTAATAGTTATATTTTTTGCGATATTCTTTAGAGATCCTCCAAGAATCGTTAAGAAATAGATTTAAGTTCGTAAAAAAATCATTCAATTTAATTGAATGATTTTTTTATTTGAGTGTTAGTCTTCATGCTCTTCGAAAGGGTCTCTTAATTCTTTTGAGACAGGCCCAAATGATGTATATACGGAATAACCTGTGATACTAAGAAGAAGACATGCAATAAAAATACTTAAAATTGTTGCGCTTTCCATAAACGAATATAATTATTTATAATGATTTTTAATTTGTTATAAAAATTAGTGCTCGACAATATTTAGTATTATATACTAAAATTTGATTTCATTTAAAATTATGGCGTTAAGAACAAGATTAGGAGAAATCCTAAGACCTTTAAATTCAGACTACGGAAAAGTTGCTCCAGGTTGGAGTACAACTCCTGTTATGGGGGTTTTCATGGGTTTATTTCTAGTGTTTTTAGTGATTATTCTTCAGATTTACAATTCATCTATTATTTTAGAGAATGTAGATGTAGATTGGGTTACAGTTAACTAGAGTTATTTTGATAGAATAACCTTTTAGAAATTTTTTAAAAGGAGGTTATTATGCTCAATAAAATTTGGGTTGCAGGCATTTATGGTTCAGCGATGGGTATAAAAGACCCTGTTATAGCTTTTCTCATAATTACTGTAGCAAAATAATATAATATGCGGGGTTAGCTTCAGGCTAACGCCGTATAAGTTTTGGTTAAACCCTCTGTTAAATAAGGGTTTAATCGTTTAATTAAATAATATTAACAGCTACTAGAGGGGCAACTTCACCTTTTGAAGCGTTTAAAGAAGGTAGCCCTGAAGATATGGTTTAGTTAGTACTAAACTAAAATTGTAAAAGGTTTTTTTAGTTGTTAAAATTTATTTAATTTTAAAAGGGTTGTTTTTATAAGAAAATTTATTTCTTGTTAATATGTAGTTTGTTTGCTATAGTCTAAATTGTAAATTGCGGACGTGGCGAAATTGGTAGACGCACTAGATTTAGGTTCTAGCGAGTATTCTCTTGAGAGTTCGAGTCTCTCCGTCCGCATTATTATATATTTTTAAGATCTGTAGATTAATAAGATAAGCCTAAACTTCTTGTTGTTTCACTACCAAGATATACGCGCACACTTAAAAAATCTGTCGGGCACGCTGTTTCACATCTTTTGCATCCGATACAATCTTCTGCGCGTGGAGCTGAAGCAATTTGACCAGCTTTACAGCCTTCCCAAGGTACCATTTCTAAAACATCACAAGGGCATGCACGAACACATTGAGTACAACCGATGCAAGTGTCATAAATTCTTACGTTATGCGACATACTTTTTTACGAGAAAAATTAAGTTTTTCATATAAATAAAATATAACTAAAGAATTAAAAAAAAAACTCACTTATTTACGTTTTTTTACTTCTTTATTTAAAAAGTACCAATAAGTGCAAAAAAAGTTAATATATTGGGGGTAGAGAGACTTGAACTCTCACGACCGATTAAGTCAACAGATTTTAAGTCTGTTGTGTCTACCATTCCACCATACCCCCAAATTAAAAGGTAGGCGACACCCAGATTCGAACTGGGGATAGAGGATTTGCAATCCACTGCCTTACCACTTGGCCATATCGCCTATCTGCATAATGTTTTTCTTCTTCAATTATAGTATATTCCCTGTTGTAAAGCTAGTTTTTATTTATGTGTATTCTCTTTTGTAAAGACGAATTTTGTGAAATTTCGAATTGTTATATTCGGTTACGAGTTGTTTTTATTGACAAATGAAGTACTGAAAGATAGTCTGTTTTGTAGAAGGCAATATTCGCGGGTATAGTTTAGTGGTAAAACTTTAGCCTTCCAAGCTAATAATGAGAGTTCGATTCTCTCTACCCGCTATAAATGTATTATATTTTTAAGTTATGGGGTCATAATTATGAAACTTTCCAAGTATTATAGAATATACATTTTTAACTGTCTTAGAATTTTTCAATCAGTTTTTTATTAATTTATAATTCTATTTTTGAAAAAAATAGGCAAATACATTGTATAATTCGTTTATACTGATCTTATGATATTAAGACACTATTTTTGTGCTTTTGTAAAGTTAGTTTTGGTTAAAAAAACTACATATTGCATTGCACTAAGTGTTATTTATTAATTTATAGTTAATAAATAATTTACTATTAATTTAAAGTTTCAAAAGGAGAAAGAGTCGTGTCAGGTGGTTCAACAGGTGAAAGACCTTTTTCAGATATTATTACTAGTATTCGTTACTGGGTTATTCATAGTATTACAATACCTTCATTATTCGTAGCAGGATTTCTTTTTGTTAGTACTGGTTTAGCTTATGATGCATTTGGTACACCAAGACCAAACGAGTACTTTACTCAAGATCGTCAACAAATCCCACTTGTAAATGATCGCTTCAGTGCCAAGCAGGAACTTGAGGATTTAACTAAGGGATTATAAAACTAAAAGAGGTTCATTAGAGGTTTCAATGATTAATACAAATCAACCAGTAGCTTACCCTATTTTTACTTTTCGTTGGCTTACTATACATGCTTTAGCAGTGCCAACGGTTTTTTTCCTTGGTGCTATTACATCGATGCAATTTATTCAACGTTAGGAGTTTAATACATGAGTGCACCAAATCCAAATAAACAACCAGTAGAATTAAACCGTACTTCATTGTATTGGGGTTTACTTCTTATATTTGTTTTAGCCGTGTTATTTTCGAGCTATTTTTTCAATTAAATAAAGGAGATCTTATATGTCTGATATTGGAAGAATACCACTTTGGATGGTAGCTACCATTGGGGGATTAGCAGCCGGAGGCTTGCTAATTTTATTCTTTTTCGGAGCCTACTCAGGGTTAGGCTCATCTTTATAAGTTTGATATTTTTCTATTAAGGCTTATACAAAAACTTTTTGTATTTGTCTTAATAGATTTACAAAATAAATAGTTTTCTATACTAGGGTTAAGCTGTCAGCATTTCCAAGTAACTTCAGAACGAAAAGTTATTATAAAAACATATTATGATTAACATCTAAACTAACTCATATACCAAATTTCTATTAATTTGGAATATATACTTCAAACCCCCTAGATTCTTTGAAAAATTTATCAAGGGGGTTTTTTTATTAAACTAATAATGAACTACTCAATAATCGAAAGTTTCTCGACTTTATCGGTCTTAGAAGTTTAATTCAGCGGCTTGAACTTTTTCGAATTGCTTTTTCTTTATTACAAGTAATATTTGTGCAACAGTTACTGTGAAGAAGAAAGCAATCATTCCTTTCACACGGTTTGGATTTTGTAAAATAATTTCTGTCTCTGTTTGACCGAACCCACCTACATTTGGATCAAGGGTTAATGGTTGATCACCTTTAATAACATCGTTTACTTTTACACACAATGTTAAACCTCGTGGAACTGTCTGAGTTTTAGTTTCTCCACTTTCTGTTAGTGCAGTAATAATTACTTTCCCTTTTTCGCCATCTTCAATGGATGTAATTTTACCCTTAAATGTTGACGTTACGGTTGTATTGTTACTCTTTTCACCACTTGGGTAAACTTGTCCACGACCTCTGTTTCCACCTACGTAGATTGGGTAGTTTAAGTAGTGTACCTCTTTGTTTTGCGCAGGGTTAGGTGAAAGTACAGGGAATATGATTTCCTGATTCTTTTTTCCATCTATTGGTCCTACAACTAATACATTTTGCTTGCTTTTACTATAAGGCGAAATAAATACACCTTTTGTTTTTGCCTTTATTTCTTTTGATAAACGGTCCTTAGGCGCTAAAATAAAACCTTCAGGTAGAATTACTACAGAACCTACATTTAGGCCTCCGCGTTTTCCATCGCCCGTAACTTGTTTTACGTTTAGATCATAAGGTATACTTACAACTGTTTCAAAAACAGTGTCTGGTAATACCGCTTGAGGAACTTCCACTTCGACTGGTTTTTGTGCTAAGTGACAGTTTGCACACACAATTCTACCTGTGGCTTCACGTGGATTTTCATATGCTTGTTGTGCAAATACAGGGTATGCATATGATACTTTAGGAAAAATTAGCGAAGCTAAAATTCCCATTGTAATTAAAATTATTCTCATATTCGCTAAAATTTTTTACTTGTAGTTCTTTCTTATATATGAAGTATATACGAAATTTTGTTCTAATAGATATTAAATATTAATGTCTCATATACTATAATGCAATTTATTTTCCAAGTAAAATAACGACTCCTGCTCCTCCAATATATAAAATAGAAAGAGCGGATGCCATTAATATTTGTGTAAAGGGATCCGTTGAAGGAGTTATAATTGCCGCTAATATAGTTGAACCGACAAGTGTATATTTCCAGATGCTAAGCATACTTTGTCCTGAAAAAACGCCTAAAAGTCCTAGAATTACTTGAAGAACTGGAATTTGGAACGCTAAACCAGTTACAAATATAAGAATTGAAATAAAATTAAAATATTGGTCGAAGGACCAGAAAGGTTCCACTATATCTGAGCTGTAACCTATGAAAAAATTTAGTGCAGCTGGAACTAGAAAAAAGTATGAGAAGATAAGACCAATTCCAAAGAGTAAACCTGAACCTAAAGTCATTGGTAAGATTAACTCTCTTTCTCTTTTAGTCATCCCAGGTAGAATATAAAGTAGTATTTGATAAATAATAAGTGGGCTTGCAACTAACGTTCCACAAAATGTAGCGATTTTTAAAGACGCAAAGAAGTATTCTCCCGGAGCAAATTGTAGAAATTTTATCCCAATAGCAGGTGCTTGAAATATTTTTACAATCTGTTTAATGTCCGTAAAACAAACGATTGTTGTTGTAAAAAATAAGAGAATACAAAAAATTAACCGTTGACTAAATTCTTCAACATGCTCTGATAAAGCCATTTCGTCGGCGTTGACACTAACGAATCTTGTTGTCATTACACCATATTTTTGAGAAAATTCATTCGATAATTTCATTTTTATTTATTTCTTTTTTTCTACAATGATACATTCTGTTGTTAATACCATACTTGCTATAGATGCTGCATTTTGTAATGTTGAACGGGTCACTTTTGTAGGGTCAATAATTCCAGCTTCGTACATATTAACACACTCATCTTTTGCAGCATTGTACCCAACTTCAAATGATGCAGCCTTAACTTTCTCCGCAATTAAGGCACCATTTTTACCAGCGTTTGTTGCAATTCTTCTTAGTGGTGAACTAAGTGTTTTTTCCACAATTAGTGCTCCAACTAATTCATCCTCTGTTAACGTGTCTTTAGCCCATTCTAAAAGTTCCTCGGCTAGGTGAACTAATGTTGCACCCCCACCTGGAACTATACCTTCTTCTACTGCAGCCTTAGTTGCATTAATGGCATCTTCAAGTCTTAGTTTACGATCCTTCATTTCAGTTTCAGTAGCAGCACCAACCTTTATTACAGCTACACCTCCACTTAGTTTTGCAAGTCGTTCTTGTAATTTTTCTTTCTCGTATGCTGAATCACTAGTTTCCGCTTGTCTTCGAATTTGTTCACATCTTGCAAGAACTTTGTCTTTGTTACTATCTGATATAATGGTTGTTGATTCTTTAGTTACGATCACCCGTCTTGCTTTACCTAAGGAATCCATGGTTACAGATTCAAGCGTTAATCCAGCGTCAGCAGTAATAACTTGACCATCGCAAAGAACTGCAAGGTCTTCTAGAATAGACTTTCGTCTATCTCCAAAACCCGGTGCTCTAACGGCAACCACTTTTACGATACCTCGTAACTGATTGACGATTAAAGTAGCTAAAGCTTCTTTTTCAACATTCTCACTTATGATTAGTAGGGGTTGGTTTGTTTTTGATACAAGTTCTAAAGCGGGCACCAAATCTTGTTTTACTAGAGTAATTTTTTTGTCCGTTATTAAAACAAGTGGATTATCTAGAACAGCTTCCATTCGCTCAGGATTTGTAACAAAATAGCCTGAGATAAAACCTCGGTCGAAGCCCATTCCTTCAGTAATATCTAATTCGGTAACTGTTGATTTACTTTCTTCTAGCGAAATTAAACCTTCTCGACCAACTTTTGAAATTGCGTCAGCAATTAACTTGCCTACAGTCGGGTCATTTCCGGCGGATATTTTTGCAACTTGGGTAATATCTTGAATATCAGCGACTGGCCTAGCGTATTCTGTTATCTTTCGAACAACAAATTGTGTTGCTTTTTCTATTCCTCGTTTCAGGACAATTGGATTAGCTCCAGCAGCTACATTCCTCATCCCTTGTTTAATGATTGCGTATGCTAAAACTGTTGCAGTTGTTGTTCCATCACCTGCAACTTCATTGGTTTTAGCAGCGGCTTGGCGAATTAATGAAACGCCTGTATTTTCCAAGTTATCGGCTAAATTTATTTCTTTTGCAATAGTAACGCCATCGTTTACAATCTGCGGAGCCCCAAATTTTTTTTCAAGAACCACGTTTCTTCCTTTGGGTCCTAAAGTTATTGCTACCGATTCAGCCAATATATCCATCCCTCGTTCAAGGGCTTTTCGAGCATCCTCTTGATAAAGTATTGTTTTTCCTACCATAGTAAACGATTTAAGAATTATATTTTAGTGTTTAGTTGTTCTCTTAGTAAGTATTATTTGGCTCAGGCTGGACTTGAACCTGCGACCTTGGGCTTATGAGTCCCCTGCTCTAACCAACTGAGCTACTGAGCCTTTAGAAATATTTTTGTACTATTGAATATAAATTATATAACTGGACCTTATGAAATGTCTATATTTTTTAAACATTTATTACTTCATAAATTTAGTACAAGTCTAAATATCTGAATATTATTTAATTTTTAAAATTACTACACATCTAATTAAAACAAGAAATTAAGGTTTTAAACCAGCTCACTTTGAAGTGAACTGGTTTATTTTTCTCAAAAGACGAGACCTAAGAATTAATCAAGCGGACGCATAGATAAAACTGGTTCGTTCTCTCTGTTGATCCCTTTTTCGAAACCTGCAGCAGCTGCTCTTGCTCGACCAGCGTGCCAAAGGTGACCTACCCAAAGGAAGAAACCTAAGAAGAAGTGAGAACAAGTTAACCATGATCTTGGTGATACATAGTTTACTGAGTTAATTTCAGTTGCCACACCACCTACTGAGTTCAACGCTCCAAGTGGAGCATGAGTCATGTATTCAGCCGCTCGACGTTCTTGCCAAGGTTGAATATCATTTCTGATTTTATTTAAATCTAAACCATTAGGTCCACGAAGTGGCTCAACCCAAGGAGCACGCATGTCCCAGAATCGCATTGTTTCACCACCAAAAATAATCTCGCCAGATGGTGATCTCATTAAATATTTACCTAAACCTGTAGGACCCTGAGCAGATGCTACGTTTGCACCTAATCGCTGGTCACGAACAAGGAAAGTAAATGCTTGTGATTGTGAAGCCTCAGGACCCGTAGGACCATAAAACTCACTAGGGTATGCAGTGTTGTTATACCAAACAAATACAGCTGCAGTAAGACCCATAAGAGAAAGTGCTGCAAGACTGTATGATAAATAAGCTTCACCTGACCATACTAATGCACGACGAGCCCAAGCGAAAGGCTTAGTTAAAATATGCCAAATACCACCTACAATACATAGGAAACCTAACCAAATGTGGCCACCTACGATATCTTCTAGGTTGTTTACACTAATAACCCAACCGTCACCACCGAATGGTGATTTTAGTACATAACCAAAAATGATTAATGGGTTTAAAGTAGGAGCTGAAACGATACGCACGTCGCCACCACCTGGTGCCCAAGTATCATAAAGACCGCCTACAAAACATGCCTTAATAACTAATAAGAAACAACCAATTCCTAAAAGAATTAAGTGAATTCCAAGGATTGTTGTCATCTTATTTTTGTCACGCCAGTCATAACCAAAGAATGGGAATGATTCTTCTAGAGTATCTGGTCCAATTAGCGAGTGGTATACTCCACCAAAACCAAGTACTGCAGATGAAATTAAGTGTAGCATACCAACAACGAAGAAAGGGTATACATTTGTAACTTCTCCACCAGGTCCTACACCCCAACCTAAAGTAGTAAGATGAGGGATTAAGATACAACCTTGTTCGTATAACGGCTTCTCAGGAATGTAGTGAGCGACTTCAAATAGAGTCATTGCTCCACACCAAAAAACCATTAAACCAGCATGGGCAACATGAGCACCCAATAATTTACCAGACACGTTTATTAAACGTGCGTTTCCAGACCACCAAGCAAAGCCAGTAGATTCAATATCTCGACCTGCAATTACTGCATTAAAGGGCGTTTCCACGTGGTAATACCTCCTCAGGGAAAATAAAGTTTTCATGAGGTTGATCTTGGGCTGCCATCCAAGCACGGATACCTTCGTTTAGAAGGTTGTTTTTAGTATAGAAAGTTTCAAATTCAGGATCTTCAGCTGCACGAAGCTCTTGCGAAACGAAATCGTAAGATCTTAGGTTTAATGCTAAACCAACGATACCAATTGAACTTGTCCACATACCTGCTACAGGAACAAATAACATGAAGAAGTGTAACCAACGCTTGTTAGAAAAAGCCACACCGAAAATCTGTGACCAGAATCTGTTTGCTGTTACCATTGAATATGTTTCTTCCGATTGTGTTGGTGTGAATGCACGGAATGTGTTAGCCGCGTCACCATCTTCGAATAATGTGTTCTCTACAGTTGCACCGTGGATTGCACAAAGTAATGCACCACCAAGGATACCGGCTACGCCCATCATATGGAATGGGTTTAACGTCCAGTTGTGGAAACCTTGTAAGAATAAAAGGAAACGGAAAATTGCCGCTACACCAAAACTTGGTGCAAAGAACCAACTAGCTTGACCTAAAGGGTAAACTAAGAAAACAGTTACGAAAACTGCGATTGGTCCTGAGAAAGCAATTGCGTTATATGGTCTAATACCTACTAATCTAGCAATTTCAAACTGACGTAGACAGAAACCAATAGTTCCGAATGAACCGTGTAATGCAACAAATGCCCATAATCCACCAATTTGGAACCAACGAGTAATATCACCTTGTGCTTCAGGGCCCCAAAGAAGGAGTAAAGAGTGACCCATACTGTTAGCTGGAGTTGATACTGCAGCCGTAAGGAAGTTACATCCCTCTAAGAATGAACTTGCTAAACCGTGTGTATACCATGATGTTACGAAAGTAATACCAGTTAACCATCCACCAACAGCTAAAAATGCACATGGGAATAATAAAAGACCTGACCAACCTACGAAGACGAAGCGATCACGCTTTAACCAGTCATCAATAAGATCGAAGACACCTCGATCTTGCTTTTGTCCAATTGCAATTGTCATAATAAATAACTTTAAAATTTTTTAATAAAAAGTAATACTTTAGCTTGCTTTAAAATCTAAAAACGAGATCAAATAAAAACTTATCTCTACAATAACTATATAGATTATAGTACTAGGTTTAAAACAATTTAAATCTAAAATTCTTCATTTTCCAATAAATTACCTGTGATTTTCAACCAATTCTGAGCCTCGATGTAATTATTTGGGGCTAACCTTATCGCTTTCTTCCAAAAATCTGCTGCTTTATCAAAGTTTTTTTGAGCGTTCTCAAATTCTTTTTTCTCAGAAAGTTTTGTTCCCTGATAGTGGTAAATAACAGCTATATTGTTTAATGCTTGTGGTAGACGAGAATTTAAATCAAGTGCTTGGTGATAGTAATCCAATGCTTTAGAATAAATACCGTTGTTACTATAAATTAAACCAATATTATATAATATATAACTTCTATCAGAGGGGTCCTCCTCTAATTTTAGGGCCTCATAGTAATTTTCAAGTGCTTCCGCATAACTACCACTCGATTGTGCGGACATACCAGTTCGATAATACGAAAAAGCAGTTTTTTCCTCTTGCGTTGCAGGAAGAACCTTAAGTAAAATGTCCGCTAAAACCGTAAATGTTTTGTCGATAAAGTTATCATTTTTTTGGCTCATAAATTTACTTTATAGCTAGTTTGTGTTACATTATTTATTAGAATAATGGATCTTTGTTAACTTAAAATATATACTAGTTTGTTAATAAATAGTTTAAGTTTAATAAAATCTTTTTCTTTTTCCATCATATAACTAAGACTTAAAAAAAACACCACTCACATTAGACTATGGCAAAAAAAAGCATGGTGCAGCGAGAAGAAAAGCGAGAGAGCTTATTTCAAAAGTACCAAAATAAAAGGTTGAGCTTAAAAAAAGAGCTCAAAACAAGTACATCCTATGGTGAGAAGATTACAATTTACCAAAAACTTCAAAAGTTGCCGAAAAATTCTTCATCATGTAGGAAGCGAAACCGCTGTTGGCAAACGGGTCGAAGTAGAGCATTCTATAGAGATTTTGGATTATCACGTCATGCACTTCGAGAAATGGCACACGCAGGGGTTATTCCTGGTATGACAAAATCAAGTTGGTAAAATCTCCAAAAAGTCACACATTTACCTTACACTTCAACAATAATGGCACAACAAACACTTCGTGGGACACGATTAAAAAAAGTTAGAACTTCAGGTTTTAGGGCTCGAATGGCTTCAAAAACAGGGCGAAAAATTATTAATTCACGCCGAAAAGCCGGGCGAAAAAAGTTAGTTGTTTAAAAATTAAATTTTTTTATATTAAATGTTAAAACTTAGATTAAAAAAATACGGGCGAAAAGGTAAACCATCTTATCGAATTGTTACAATGGACAGTCGTGTTAAACGTGATGGTAAAGCTATTGAGGAATTAGGTTTTTATAATCCCTTTACGAAAGAAACATATCTTAAGGTAAACGAAATTAAAAGTCGACTTCAAAACGGGGCACAACCCACAGAGACAGTAAGGAATATTTTAAAAAAAGCAAAAATTCTTGATTCAGTTTAATTTTGCTAATGTGCAGTAAAAAAGTTAAAAAGCTACATACACTTAAAGAAAAGTGCAGTTCTGTATTCTTTCATATAGGCCTATAGCTCAGTGGAAAGAGCGATAGATTCCGATTCTAGAAGTCGAGGGTTCGAATCCCTCTTGGCCTATATATATATCAAATTTTTAATTTGCATCCGACTGGATTTGAACCAGTGATGTCTCCATGAGAAGCGGATTATGAGTCCGATGCCTTCGACCGCTTGGCTACGAATGCTTAAAATGTTTTGGAACTGGTGGGAATCGAACCCACGTCCATTAAAATTCACCAAAAGAATCTTTTTACTACGTCGTGAATCTTACAGAAAAAATATTTAAGTATCTAAATTTTAAGTTAAATTAAAACAAAGAAGATAATAGGAAAATTAAATCTAATTAAGCAAAAGTTAATTTTTTGCTAAATGATAATATATTGTTTGCATTTATTTGAAAAGTAATAGTTTAATAAACTATTTTAAAGATTAGTTTCAAATTTTAATGTCGAACCCAAAACAGCCCCAAACGATAGTCTACATTTACAAAAGTATGAAAAAAGATTCCCAAAGTAACAGAATAATATTTTCTTCCCGTTTGTTAACTTCTATTAAACTATGTTTAGAATATTAAATTGTCAATCTTCCTTTAAATAATAGTTTATTGAATTAACTATAAAGCATTGTAGACCAGAATGAGTTAACCATTCGATATTTTCTTAAAAAAGCTTGTTGGTATTGCTTATATAAAGGATATTTAAAAGGAACTTCGTTTTTTGTATCACTATAACAAACAACAAATTTTTTATCACTTTTTGTAATGGGTTCAAATTTTGACCAAAATTCTAGAAGATTTTCTAAACTTGCAACTTGTATTGAAAAATCTTTAGAGATTGGCAGCGTTTCAAATTCATAGCCTTTATTTGTACTTTCAAGGTTTTCTCTTCTTGGGTTTACAAATTTCTTAGCTTCTGAATAGCTTAAAAAGATGTATGTTGTTTTAGTCTTAGGTTCATTAACAAGGTAAACAGGCACCCCTGACCAAGCATAAGAATAATTAATCGGCAGTTTGTTATGAATATCGGAATTAGATAAAAGGTCCCAATAAAAAGTTGTTATAGGGTCTTCTAGTCGATCAATTTTTTCGAGAATATGATCTAATAGACTATTAGAAGAATTAATAACCGACATCGTATTTATAGTATAACGGTTTGTTTCCAGTAACGAAATAACTTCTTTCATGTCGGGTACAAAACGAAAATCAAGACCTGGGTGATGCTCGCACATAAGATTATAAGCGGAGGATAAACTGATGCAATTTAGCGAAACACCTTGAATCGATACTCCAGGGTTATCCTTGACAAGTAATTCTTTCATATAAGCTTCAGCATCTTTTTTATTTAGAAAAAAAAGCCCTAAATATGACTCACGTGTTAAGTTGTGATCTTCAAAAGAACCGCATAAGTCGTAAATTTTTTCATGAATATTTGAAGTTGGTTCTTTTTCTAATTGGTTCGAATTACTTAACGTTGTTTTACCAAGGACGATTTCTCCAGAACCATTTAAAATAACGTAAACTGGAACAGAATTAAAATATTGTGTCGTAAGATCATTAGTTTGGAACTTTTTTGAGGTTACAATTTTATTTTTAAAACCGTCCACATAATCAGACAAATTATATTTTTGTTTTTTAGCTATATCAGAGCTTTTATTAGTTTTTCCCTTTTCAACATTATTGTCAAAAGCGGTACCTTTGTGCTTAATCTTTTGTGGGTTATTTAACTTTAAACTAAAGTTAGGGGGGTAATTGTATAAAGTTTTAAAAAATTCAACTGTTGTTGATTTTTGTAGAAGATCTTCTGATTGCAAAGTAGTTGAATTTTGGCCAACGTATAATGAATTATCTTTGACTTCACCGAGTGTATCTAGATTTTTCATATTTTAGTTTTTTCTCGTTAGAACTTATTTAAATAATTATATTTATTATGTATTTAAATTTCTTCTGGTGCGCCGAATATGCGGTTATGAAGAAAAGTTTCAAAGCTGCAAAGGTGTTCGTTTGTTTTAAAGCTATTTACAGAATCTATTAATGTGTACTATCATCTTGTAAAGGGCGGTTAGCTCAGTGGTAGAGCGCCTGCCTTACAAGCAGGTGGTCATAGGTTCGAATCCTATACCGCCCATTTGCAACTTTTTTTATAATACAATAAAAATAAAAAAACGTGCAATATTAAATTTCCATTTACATCAATGGGCCCATCGTCTAAGGGATTAGGACAGGGACCTTCTAAGTCTCTAATGTAGGTTCGAATCCTACTGGGCCTATTTTAATTTTTTTATTTAAAAATTTCTTCGAAAACGGTTTTTACTTTGTCTCCTGAATCGATTGATTCTAAAGGATCCTTACGTAATCTATGACGAAGGCATAATGAAATTATTGATTCAATATCATCGATAGTAACTTCTGTTCTACCATTATAGGCAGCGTGAGCTTTCGCAGCTCTATTTGTTACAATATCTCCTCGTAAACCATCTACATCTAAACTTCCACAAACTTGGGAAATTTTAACTCTCAATTCGTAAGATAAACTAACATCACGTAAGATCCCTTGTGCATTAACAATTTGTTTTCTTAAAATATCCTGTTCTTCTTCATGTTTATTTAATGAAATATCAGGATCTTGATCAAAACTACTTCTTTCTTCAACAATTCGAACACGTAATTCAGGATCTCTAACTGTTCTAATTTCAGCATGCATTCCAAATCTATCAAGTAATTGAGGGCGAAGCTCACCTTCTTCCGGGTTACCAGACCCAACTAATACAAATCTTGCCGGGTGTTTAATAGAAATTCCTTCACGCTCAACAGTGTTCCACCCAGATGCAGCTGAATCTAGAAGAACATCGACTAAGTGATCATCTAATAAATTTACCTCATCTACGTATAAAATACCGCGGTTTGCTTTAGCTAATAGGCCTGGCTCAAAAGCTTTAATGCCCTCAGTTAGAGCTTTTTCGATATCAATAGTACCACATACACGGTCTTCAGTTGCACCTAAAGGAAGGTCCACCATTGGTACTTTTTTATTACTAATTTCAACATCTTCATTATTTAAGATTGCTGTTTTTACTTCGTCACTCATAAGTTCAAAATCAGTTGGAGATGAGTTAAATGGGTCTGAAGAAACAACTTCCATTTCTGGTAATAAATCAGCTGCAGCTCGTATTGTTGTAGATTTTCCAGTACCTCTGTCGCCCATAATCATTACCCCACCTATTCGTGGGTCAATAACATTTAAAATAAGTGATAACTTCATTTCATCTTGACCGATGATAGCAGTAAATGGATAAACAGGTCTTATAGCTTTTGTTGGAACTTTTTGATTCATAAACCTTGAACAATAATCTTTAATTATCTTTTTAGGAACATTGTAACATAATAATATATCCAACGAATATTTTTATTAGTATTGATTTCTGAATAATTTCTTTGTTCAATTTCTAAGTTGGAAATAAATATAATTTTTGTAGTCTATGCTATCATTAAAAAAGTTTATATTTTGCTTAATTATTTAGTTATTTTGCTATGACTCGTATTATAGTTGTAACTTCTGGTAAGGGCGGTGTTGGTAAAACGACTGTGATTTCAAATTTAGGCATGTCACTCGCTCGTTTAAATTACAAAGTAGTGTTAATTGATGCCGATGTAGGTTTAAGAAATTTAGATCTTGTGTTGGGTATTGAAAATCGGATTATTTTTACTGCTATGGACGCAATAGCTGGATCATGTTCACTAAAAAAGACCCTAATACAAGATAAGAGACAACCCAATTTAAGTTTTTTTCCATTATGTTCAAACCAAACAAAGGATACTCTTACACGAGAAGACTTGGCAAAGTTTGTTCAAATTCTAGAACAAGAATATGATTACGATTTTATTTTAATAGATAGCCCAGCTGGCATAGAGGATGGTTTTATAGCCGCGACACAGCCAGCTAGAGAAGCAATAATAGTCGCTACTCCAGAAGTAACTTCAATTAGAGATGCAGATAAAGTTGTAGGGCTACTTGAAACGAGTGGAATTGAAAATATTGAGTTAATCGTAAATCGAACTCGGCCAAGTATGGTTCAGCGTTCAGATATGATGTCAATTGAGGATGTTAGTGACATTTTGGGCCTTTCGTTATTAGGTGTAATTCCTGATAGTGAATCTATTATAGTCGCAGCTAATCGAGGTGAACCAGTTACTATTGGTGATGAAGATTTACCAGAAGTTGGCAAGGCTTTTGATATTATTGCAAAAAGATTGAATGGTGATACGATTGATTTTATGACGTTTGATGATACGGAATCTAAAAATTCTAAAAATCTAATCAAAAAGTTATTCAAGAAGATAATAAAGTAAATTCGATAGTGTTAAAAAAAAATATTATTTTTTAATGTAAAGAAAATAATTTTCTTTACATTAACCGTATTGCATAAGGTACTGATTTATGACATTCTCTTTAATTGTTGTAAAGCTAGTCGACCTATGTTAAATAGAGCCCAAGATGCGGCTACTAAAAATGGCAGTAAAACTACTAAAAGTCTTGTATCCATAAAACTATAACTATTACACTCTATAATTTTAAATTGCTTAAGTACAATTATACACCTTTTGTACGTTGCATTTCCAAATTTTCTGAACCATTTCTTTATCTATAGTAGTATTTTTTTTCAAATTTAATATATAAATATTATTTACATGATGTAAAAGTCAAAAATGTCTGACCTTCCATTTACTCTCGACCAGTTAAAAATACTGCAGATGGTGTCTAATCAAGGAAGCTTTAAAAAAGCTGCAGAAAAATTATACATTTCCCAACCAGCTGTTAGTTTACAAATTCAAAGCTTGGAAAAGCAACTTAATACTGCACTTTTTTACAGAGATAAAAGAAAAGCAAGATTGACTGAAACAGGGCAACTACTAGTTAAATATTGTAATCGAATATTAAACTTGTGTGAAGAAACTTGCCGTGCAATTACTGAATTACAGACTTTAGAGTCAGGCACACTTGTTATTGGTGCTAGTCAAACGACGGGTACTTATTTAATGCCCAGGTTAATTGGTATTTTTCGGCATAAATACCCTCAAATTTCTGTAGAGCTACAAATCCACTCTACCCGAAAAATTTCATGGGGTGTTGCTCAGGGACAAATAGATTTAGCTATAGTTGGTGGTGAAATTCCAAAAGAATTAGACAAAACATTAGATATAACTTCTTATGCGGAAGATGAATTAGCATTAATCTTACCCAAGTCTCACCCTTTTTCTTCTTTGGATTACATTCAGAAAGAAGATTTATATCGTCTGCGATTTATAGCACTTGACCCACAATCAACAATAAGAAATATGATTGAAAATACACTAATTGAAAATGGCATTGATTCCAGATACTTTAAAATTGAAATGGAATTAAATTCTATTGAGGCAATAAAAAATGCTGTTCAATCAGGTTTAGGTGCAGCTTTTGTTTCAGTCTCGGCAATCTCAAAAGAATTAGAACTTGATATTTTGTATTGGGCTAAAATTGACGGAGTTAAAATTAAACGGACATTATCGATTCTTATAAATCCTAAAAGATACTATGCGAATGCAATTCAAACATTTAAAAAAGAAATCTTAGAAATGCTCATATCTTCCCAAACCCAAGAATAAAACAGTCGATGTTTACGAATTTTTAAATGGAACGTATTATTATGTAGGTTTTATCTGAGGAAGTTAGATAATAAAATAGCATAAAATGTTGATTAATAAGCTTTTTTGATTATTTGTTTTAATTTTTTTCGAAAAAATCTTGACATAATAGATAAATCTCGATTAAGATAATATAAGAGAATTTTTTGGAAAAAGCCCCCATCGTCTAGAGGCCTAGGACATCTCCCTTTCACGGAGGTAACGGGGATTCGAATTCCCCTGGGGGTACTTATATTTTTAGAAATAAATATTTGAAATTATCCATAATATTAACCAGTTATAATACGTTTTATAAAGTATGTAAGACATTCCTTTAGTTTTGAGAATGGTTGATTTATACTCCTTTCGTATGGATTAGATTTATTTAATATGTTTTAACTAAAAAATCGCGTAGCTGGCGTTTATTATTTATAAGATATGTTTTAAGTTAATAAAAAAAATAGAGCCCAAATTGCTAATGTATTTAAATCTTTTTGTGTAGTGTTTTGACGGCGTAGATTATTAAAGTAGCGGAGGTAAAAAAATTTGAACCGACGGATGTAGTTATTTACAGCCGTAACCCTTATTTCTTGTTTGTAATGGTTACTTCGATTGTCTAAAAGGATCTGCAGTTCTAAAGAAACTTCTGGACGTGCTATTTCTCCCAAAGAATTAACCAGCTCAACCACATTTCTTTTGGTCCTTGAACTTTTACAACTCTGACATAAATATTTTATAAGTTTATATCTAAGCGCTCCTATATTTTGTTCTTTATTCGTTAAGACCAAACCATAATCGCCCAGTTTTTCAAAAAAAGTAGGTTCAGATAAATCCAATGACAATAATCCACAAATCAGGGTGTACAGTTTCGTTTCATGATCCAGGGTTTCGATATTAATCATTACGCATTTATAGTAACTAAATTATTTCATTATGACTGGCCAGAATATGCTTTTCACCAGTTGTAATGGCGAAAATTTTTAAATGAACTTTGGTGGTAGAATTTATTGGTATTTCTAATATTTGTTAAAAAGAGGAAAAAATATTATTGTTTCCTCTCTTTAAATTAGGAAAAATTTAGTAGTAAATTTTTCCACCGCCCCATTTTTCGTTAACAACTTTTGGTTGAATCAAAATGTGTCCTGCTATAGCAAATAAATCTTCATTTGTTAGTGAACGCATTTTTGGAAAAATATCAGCACTCTTAATACTTGGATGAATTTCTGATATCGAATCAGTTCCATCGTATGACATCGGATCTTTAAAGTATGCAACAAGACTAGTAACATTGTCTCGAGGTGGTGTAGCTAAACTAAGAGCTTCAACATCTAACCCGACATTTGGATTAGTTTTTGTTAAACCACCAACATGACAAATAGCACAAGCATTATTAAATAGACGTTTACCACGTTTTACTTGCTCCGGTGTCATCACAACTGTATTTCCTTTAGCATCCAAAGTTACAGTTCTCGTATCTTCATCTAATTCTAAAGCGTTTACTGTCTGAACCTGATTAGTTAGTAAAAACCCACCTAAAAGGCTCGCAGTTAAAAATTTACTTTTTAGTGTCATAAATAAAACTTTTCTTTTTATTTAAAAGATATAAAATGTATTTTATAGCTAGTATAGGTAAATATTTTTACAAATCTACCTAAATTTTGTAGTGGACGAAAAATTTATTGCGGGGGCAAACCCTTAATCGAAGGTATTCTTACCTGTAAATTTAACATTTACGGGCTGAAGATTTTTTCCGATGGAATGACCAACATTTCCTACACCAACTCGGCCTTCGTTTAATTTCTCAGGGAAAACGCCATCCTTAGGATGTAAATACTGAACTTCGCTGTTTGGAAAAATTCGATAAATTTTATAGTCTTGGATTTTGAAAAGGGTACGCAATTGTGAACCTAACGCTAAACACTGTTCTTTTTTTGAGAGATATAATAAATTCTCACCTACCTTCATTATTGCGGCACCACTAGTAGGCATTTCAAAGACTTGTTCTTTCTTACTTGTCCAAGTAATAGCATACTTTTCTTCGGTTTCTGCTGATCTTAACCAGCCACCTGTACTACCACCAAAAATTGGTGACTGTATTTGTAAATCTAATATATTTGTAGACATTTTAATTAAATCTCGATAAGAAAATGTAAAAACTTAACAACTAGTAAGTATTATAATCTATAATTATAATTTTACAGCTTATATTTCATAAGTTATACCTTTTAAACTTTATTTAACTTGAAAATTAAATAACCCCTTTTATAAAACCAATAGTTTTAGATACTAACGTATAGTCTATTTATACGAACCAAAAGTTAAACTCAACACCTATGGTTCTTTTACAACAAATAAACGTGCCGTGCTTCAACCAGTTTTATCTATAATTGCATTTTTAGTAGGTTTTTTCTTTTCAAGCGTTTTCGATACAACAATTGCAGAATTTCAAGAGTGGTCAATCGTCGGCGCTGCATTAATTGTTGCAAGTTTTGAGCTAATTAGTAAACTTTTCTATTTTGTTAAGTCAAAAAATTTATTATCTTTCAATAAGAACTACTATATAATAAAATTACTGGACCTAATGAATTATCTCAAAGTGGGATTAATATATGGGCTAATCGTAGATTCATTTAAGTTAGGTAGTTAAAATGTTTTGTAGATATTTTTAATCACTATGATTACAGACGGTCAAATTTTTTTAGCATTAGGAATAGCATTAACAGCTGCTATTTTCGCAATTCAACTAGGTAGATCATTATATGTATAACTAGTCTAAATCCATCTAATTTAAAGATTAGAAAATTAAATTATTTCTAATCTTTAATAGAATTTTTAGTTTACTCAATTTTTTTAATTTAATTTGTTTAGAATTAGCAAAAACAAACTAAAAAAACTTTTAAACCCAGATTGAAAGTAGAATTTTTTTATTAAGATAACGAGGACAATACTTGCCCATACGTGTGTAATCCTTTTCCTAAAAAATTAACTCCTAAATAACAAATCCAAACGACTATAAAACCAACTGAAGCTATTATTGCAGGTTTTTCTCCTTGCCAAGTTTTTGTAATTCGTGCATGTAAATAGGACGCGAAGACTAGCCATGTGATTAAAGCCCAAGTCTCTTTTGGATCCCAACTCCAATAAGAGCCCCAAGCTTCATTGGCCCAAACTGCTCCTGCAATAATCCCTATCGTAAGTAGTGGGAATCCAAAGCTTATTGTTCGATAACTTAAATTATCTATACTTTCAAGAAGGCTTAGTTTTGTAGTATCAGCTTTTATTTCCATGTATTCACTAGGCATGGTAGGGTTTATTGTCCCCTGATAATTTCCACTCTGCTCAACTGTACTTGAAAAGTTATTAATAGGTTGTACAGAATTTNGAATCGAGTTACCATATGAACTACCTTGAAGATTTACTGAACCTTTTTTTCCATAATAAAGTATTAGAAAAAAGACGCCTAATAGTGAACCAATAATCAAACTAGCATAACTTAACAGCATGACTGTTACATGCATCATTAACCAATTTGATTTTAAAGCAGGAACAAGTGGTGATGGTGTTTGCATATTTTCGGGCAAGGATAAACTTGCAAAACCCGAAACAAAAAGTGCGATAGGAGAACTAATAGAACCAATTAATGGTAGGTTTGAGCGCTGTTGGATTATTATACTAATAAGTGTGATTCCCCACGCTAAGAACATTAAAGACTCATATAAGTTGCTCAACGGAAAGTATCCAAAGTTAATCCAACGTGAGCTTAGTAAAACGAAGATTGCGAAGTTTACAAAACAATTACCATAAAACCCAACCTTTTCTAAGATGTTAAACTTTGAATAAACTGTTCCGGCCCAATAAACTATCGTTACTAGAAGTAATGATAAAAAAATCAAATTATCTAAAAATGACTGAATGTTCATTTTTTATATACGGAACTGTAAAAATTTTTGTAAATTTAGGCGATTTCCTCCTGTTCAATTAAAACGAAAAACAGTGCAAAAACTAATCCTGGAAAAAATAGTGTTACGACTGGAGTTAATATTGGTGGTAAAAATGATGCTGTCATAAATAATGTTAACCTAAAAAAATGTTTAATAAACGATAAATAAATTATACGGTATAGTCTTAACTTTACATTACTTCGTAACAAAATTAAATAAAATTTTGTACAGACTATTTTTTTGCTCACATTATTATTTGTTTAATAAAATGTAATTCATAAAAGAATTTAGACACAACAATAAAAAAGAAAATAATTAAATTCACAAAAACAAGCAGTTTTTGTGAATTTAACTTATAAAAAATTAAGCTTTAAGGTCAGCGATAGCTTTCTTTAAAGTTTCTTCGTTCTCTGGAGAAAGCTTTTTCTCTGATTGGATACTAGAGATAAATTGAGGTACGCTAGTACGGATATAAGATCTTAGCTTTGCAGCGAATTCTTTAACTTCCGTAACTGGAACATCATCAAAGAAACCGTTAATACCAGCGTAAATGATAGCTACTTGCTCTTCAACTGGGATTGGAGAATTTTGTTGTTGCTTTAACATTTCTCTTAATCGAGTCCCTCTTGCTAATTCAGCTTGTGTAGCAGCATCTAAATCAGATGCGAACTGCGAGAATGCTTCTAATTCAGCGAATTGAGCAAGCTCAAGTTTTAGCTTACCGGCAACTTGTTTCATAGCTTTTGTTTGAGCTGCAGATCCTACTCGTGATACTGAAATACCAACGTTAATTGCAGGTCTAATACCCGAGTTGAATAAATCGCCCGATAAGAAAATTTGACCATCTGTAATCGAGATTACATTTGTTGGAATATAAGCAGATACATCACCAGCTTGTGTCTCAATGATAGGTAAAGCGGTCATACTACCACCACCTAATTTATCACTTAACTTAGCTGCTCTTTCTAGAAGACGAGAGTGAAGGTAGAAAACGTCCCCTGGGTAAGCCTCACGTCCTGGCGGTCTTCTTAAAAGAAGTGACATTTGACGGTATGCAGAAGCTTGCTTAGTAAGATCATCGTATACAATAAGTGTTGCTTTACCAGTGTACATAAAGTACTCAGCTAATGCCGCACCTGTATATGGAGCAATGTATTGTAGAGTTGCTGGCTCATCCGCGTTAGCAACAACAATAATTGAGTAAGATAATGCTCCCTTTTCTTGAAGTGTTGTTACAATTGAAGCTACAGAAGAACCCTTTTGACCAACTGCTACATAAACACAAACTACATCCTCAGTTTTTTGGTTAATGATTGTATCAATCGCAACCGAAGTCTTACCTGTTTGACGATCACCAATGATTAACTCACGTTGACCACGCCCAATTGGAATCATCGAATCAATTGCTGTAATTCCAGTCTGTACTGGCTCACAAACAGATTTACGTGAAATAATACCTGGAGCCATAGACTCAACAAGTCGACTCTCAGTACTAGCGATATCACCCTTACCATCAATAGGTTTAGCTAATGCGTTTACAACACGGCCTAAGAATCCGTCTCCAACAGGGACTTGTGAAATCTTACCTGTCGAACGAACTGAACTACCTTCAAGAATCCCTAAACCAGGACCCATTAATACAGCACCAACATTGTCGTTTTCTAAGTTTAATGCAATACCAATCGTGTTGTCGTCGAATTCTAATAGTTCGCCGGCCATTACCTGCTCTAAACCATAAACGCGGGCAATACCGTCTCCAATTTGTAAGACTGTACCTACGTTATCAATTTGAATCTCCTTATCGTAACTTTCGATTTGTTGGCGAATAATGTTACTGATTTCGTCGGGTCTAATGTTAATCATATTTTTGCGAAATTTACTTTCTAACTGAACAATTTTTTATTTAAGAAATTTATAGTTGATTATCAAAAAAAACTATTATGCTCCTAGAAGGCTAGTTATTTGCTTTAACTGGCCTTTTATGCTAGTATCAATAAGTTTTGAACCAATTTCAACTGTAAACCCTCCAATTAGTAATGGGTCGATTTTTAATGCAAGCTTGATTTGGCTAGCACCCGTTATTGATTTTAACTTTCCTGCAAGACTTTTCTGTTGCTCATCTGATAAAGGAACTGATGAAGTTACCTTCGCAATTTCGATTGCATCTTTCTTGTAAGATAATTCTAAAAATCTCTTAGCAATAACATCAAGAATTGCAATACGATTACGATCGACTAATAACATTAAAAATGTTAATGTTTGCGAACTAATTTGCTCCCCTAGAACGTCTTTAATTACCTTCTTTTTAGCTACACGAGTGATTAAAGGATTTCCTAAAAAATTTTTTAAATCGCTCGAAGTCGCTAAAAACTGGGAAACGACATTCATATCAGTTGTAAGCTTTTTCGAAGAGTCCGATAATTCTAAAAGTGCTTCAGCATATGGCTCCGCGATTTTAGTAACTGACATAGCTTAGTTATAACTTAGAAATATTTTGATCTATAATTTGTTGTTGTAAATTAGCTCCTAATTTGCCTTCTAGCTGTAGAGTTACGCGTTGAAGAGCTAATGTAACAACATAGTCTGAAATTTGTTTACGTACTTTCGATTCAATTGTCGCAATTTGCGATTTTGCCATTGATGATAGACGTTCAATTTCACTTTTTCCGTCAGCTAAGATAGCGCTCTTAACTGATTTTGCTGTTGCTTCTGCTTCTGACTTAAGAGATGTAATAGCAATTTGCGATTGAGTTAGTTGTTTTTCACTCTCTTCAAGTCGCTGAATCGAAGCTTTTAGTCGTTCTTCTGAGTCTTGAATTGTACTTAAGATTTTCTCTTGACGATCCGTAAGACTTTCAGACAAAGCTTGGCTACCAAGATAGAAAATACCTCCACCAAGCAACAGCAAATTTATAATATTCGTCTCGAATATATCTAAATTAAGACCTATTGCTAAATCGGCAACCTGTCCCGAAAAACTGTCTATAGTTTGATTAAATAAATGCATTTTCGTTTAAAGAATAAATTGAGTAACAAAATCTAAAGAACTACTTGTTTCCCTAACAATTTTTCTTTAATTAATTGACTTATACTGTCAATTTGTGTTTCAAGTTTTTGTAAAGCAAGTTCTTTTTGAGCTTCAAGTTCCTTTTCAGTTTGTTGAATTAAACTTGCGGCATCTTTGTTTGCTTGAGTTATCTCAAGGGCTACAATTTCTTTAGCTTCAGATTCAGCTGCTGAAATTATAGATTGGGCATCCTTCTTTGCTTCTTTAAGTTGCTCTTCGTATTGCTTATACAATTCGTCTGCCTTTAATAACTTAGTTGAAGCCTCTGATAAATTTGTATTGATAAAAGTTTCACGCTCTTCTAAAAGCTTCGAAACTGGCTTATAAAATACAAAAGTTAAGACAATAGTTAATAAAATGAATTGTAACGCCATTGCTGGCAACGTAGCATTAAAGTCAAAAAGACCACCCGCCCCTTCTGACGTAGATAACGCAAGAATAAAAGGTTGTAAAAAGTTATCCATTTTTTTTCAATCAGCGCTTAAAAAAAAACGCTTAGTATAAAACTAAGCGTAATAAAAGTTAACCCGCAAATGGGTTTGCGAATAATAAACAAAGAGCAACTACTAATCCGTAGATTGTTAAAGACTCCATAAACGCAAGCGATAAAAGAAGAGTACCACGGATTTTACCTTCAGCTTCAGGCTGACGCGCTAAACCTTCAACAGCTTGTGCAGCTGCCGTACCTTGACCAATTCCCGGACCAATTGCTGCTAAACCAATAGCTAAACCTGCAGCGATAACAGAAGCACCTGAGACGATAGGATTCATAATTATTTTATATATTTTATAGTTAACTAAAAGGAAAATTTAAATTTTGAGAATTAAACAAATTCTCGGGCACAATTATTCGATAGATTCACCAATGTAAGCAGCAGACAGGGTAGAAAAAACTAATGCTTGTACTGAACTTGCGAATATTCCTAACACCATAACAGGAAGTGGAACAAGTAAAGGAACTAATAGACATAAAACTGATACAACTATTTCGTCCGCTAAAATATTTCCAAATAAACGAAAACTAAGTGATAAAGGCTTCGTAAAATCTTCTAGTATATTAATTGGTAAAAATATAGGAGTTGGGGAAATATATCTTGCGAAAAACCCTAACCCTTTTTCTTTAAAACCAGCATAGAAATAACTAACTGATGTTAATAATGATAATGCAACAGTTGTATTAATATCATTTGTTGGAGCAGCTAATTCACCTTCAGGAAGTTCTATTAATTTCCAAGGAATTAAAGCCCCTAACCAATTAGAAACAAATATGAATAAGAAAAGTGTTCCAACAAACGGAACCCAAGGGCGATAGTGATATTCGCCAATTTGATCCTTTGCAATACCTGCAACATATTCAAAAACAGATTCGACGAAATTCTGTAACCCTTTTGGAATTTGCTGGAGGTTTGACGTACCCAAGATCGATATACCTAAAATTATGGCAATTACTAACCAAGTAATTAATAATACTTGGCCATGAAAAACAAAACCACCTAAATTCCAGTATAAATGAGTACCAACTTCAACAGCAGCTAATGAAAAAAACATAAAGAGATAATAGACTCGAAGTAAGTAATGAAATTATTTGTTTTGCATATGATTTATTATACCTAGAACAAGACTACATGTGGTCTTATAATCAGAAAATTAAAAAAATTTCTTGGTAAAATTTAAAAACAAAATGTTTAGGCGAACTAGAAATTAGGTTCGCCTAACTATTATAAACTAATCTTTGGAAGAAACTAACCCTTGTGAAATTCCATTTGATATAATTGAAAGTATTAGTTGAATCGACTTTATTGAATCATCATTTCCTGGTATTGGAATATCAATTAAACTTGGATCGCAATTTGTATCAACAATAGCAATAATTTGGATACCTAACTTCCGACATTCTAAAAGTGCAGTCGCTTCACGTTTTGGATCAACAATAATTGCAATATCAGGGATTTGGCTCATACACCTTAAACCACCAATATTTTTGCTTAACTTATCATGCTCACGTCTTAATAAAGCAGCTTCTTTTTTTGGTAATAATGCCAAACTACCATCCTGCTCTTTTGTATCTAATTCCCTTAAATATTCAATTCTTTTTTGAATTGTTGGCCAATTCGTTAATGTCCCACCTAACCATCTTTGGTTTATATAAGGTGAATTACATTTTTCAGCTTCTTGGACAATTATATTTGTTGCTTGTCTCTTAGTACCAATAAATAAAAAGTTTTTATTTTCTTTTGCTTGTTTTTGAACAAAATCATGTACATGTATAAGTGCACAAGCCGTTTGAACTAAATCAATTAAATGTGTTCCATTCTTTTTTGTATAGATATATGGAAACATCTTAGGATTCCATCTATTTGATTGGTGGCCAAAATAAACACCAGCGTTTACCAACTCTTCTAAAGTAACAACACTCATAAATATTATCTTCTCATTTTTTAAATATATTTCAAAATAACTTATCTTAATTTAATAAAAATGCCCCGAAAAATTTATATTTTACGAGAATAGTACTCAATAACAAAAAGCTCATTTAGTTTTAATGCAACCCATTTTCGGTCTATTACACTAAGAACTTTACCTGTTAATTTTTCTTTATCAAATTCTAAATGTTGAGGAATATTTGATAAAGTCGGCGACTCTAAACTAGTAGAAACTAGTTTTTTTGAGTTCGCAGCATTTTTAATAGTTAATGTATCACCAGGTTGACATTGGTAACTTGGTATAGAAACACAAGACTGGTTTATCATAATATGTTTGTGTCGGACCAACTGTCGTGCTGATGCAATTGTAGGTGCCAAACCTAGTCTAAAGACTAAATTGTCTAACCTCATTTCAAGCAATTGTAACAATATCGTACCCGTTACCCCTTTAATTTTTTTTGCTTGCCGAACATAGTTCATTAATTGCTTTTCCGACACACCATAATTGAAACGAATCTTTTGCTTTTCTTCTAGTCTAATAGCATATGGTGTCAATTTTTTTGTAACCATACCATGTTGGCCTGGTCGACTAGTTCTTTTAGGCACCTTACTAGTTAAACCCGGTAAATCACCTAAACGTCTTAAAATACGAAGTTTTGCCCCTGTATAACGAGCCATATTAACCTGTTTTAATAATTGTAAATAATTTTTACTAATATAATATATTTTTGTTAAAAATCAAATATACTCGCATCGCAAAATACTATATTATAAATACTTAGGATCAAAATTTTAGGTAGATATTTGGTACGTAATCTTATAAAAAATTAAAGATTGTCCGCAAAATTTAATATGTCTGCTTTTAATTCCTTTACATCTTTTTTAAAGGAAGATTCAAGCTCCTTAATTTCACGTTTTAGCATCAGTCTATTCTCATTATAATTAAAGCCAGTTCCAGCAGGTATTAATCTACCTATGATTACATTTTCTTTTAAACCATTCAACCAATCTTTTTTACCTTCAATTGCAGCTTCTGTTAAAACACGTGTTGTTTCTTGAAAACTTGCTGCAGAAATAAAACTATCACTATTTAGTGATGCTTTTGTAATTCCTAACAACATCGGTGTATAAGTAGGCATATTTTCATCATTTACAGATAGCACATTGGTAAGAGTTTCGATTTTTTGTAGACTAACAAATTCGCCAGGTAAAAATGTTGTGTTTCCACTATCTTCAATACAAACTTTAGAAGTCATTTGTTTAACAATAACTTCAATATGCTTATCGCCAATATCAACTCCTTGACTTGAATACGTTTGCTGGATTTCTGAGACTAAAAATAGTTGTAAGTTTTTAAAACTAGCTTGGCAAGCCTTAAGTATAGGATAAATAGTTTTGTAGTAGTTAAAAAGCACTTGTAATTTCATGTGTGGACTAATTGGACCTTCGCTTAACGGTTCAGCAACGTCAACAAAATCACCAAGTTTAAAATTCAAGAATGAGGAGCCATTATTAACAGGTCGTTCGATGTCTATTTTTTCATTATTTGAATTCAACAACTGTAAACAATTTTGATTAATTGAACTTATATAGCCAGGATACGGAGATAATAAACAAGCATTTATTATTTTTCGTGCTTCTAAAATTTCTTCGACTTTTGGTAAACCTTGAACAATATCTGTTGTTTTTAGCTTTTTGTAGACTAAGGTCGCTAAAGTTCCCCCTTCTTTTATAAAATCACCATTTTTTGTACGAACAATTGTCCCTTCTGAAACTAAATATGGCTTTCCTAATCGAATTAATATCTCATTATTGATAAATTTGTACACTTGTCCAGAATAACAAGATTTAATCTTACTTGTTAAAAAGGTTCCTACCCTAACTAAATCACCTACTTCAACCAATAACTTATCTTTTAAATCGTAACGAATACTTCGTAAGTCGTTATTTCGAAAAAGTAAAATAGCCTTATAGTTCTCATTATCAATACTCTTTGTTGCTAAAAAAGCTGTCTCTTTTAAGAATGTTTCAAAATAACCTAGTGTTGTATTCTGATAGATATATTGTTTATCTTTGACGAGTGGAAACAGTCTAATGCTAAGCTTATCGCCTAAATTCTTTGCACCAAAATTTTTCAGATTAACAACTTCATATAAAGAAATTTTTAAATTTAATTGTTTCGGTAAAGATTTTTTGTAGTTAATAAATTCTAATTTTGGATAAGAAGGATATATTTGCTTTTTCAAATCAAGGAAAAGGAAGGTTTGAAGAAGATTAACACCTTTTATTGAAGGAACTCGCTCCCAATTTTTATAAAAAATTCTGGTAACGACTTTGATACGAAGATAATTCTTCGATATTGTTGGGAAAAATTTTTGTGCTAAAGCGAACGAATTAACACGAGGTATAAGATAAGTTTTAACAGAGCGAACAATTAAATACTGAAACTCAGACATTTCTAAAAATTCAACGTAAGCTAAACGTTGAACAACAACTCTACCTTCGATTAAAAATTCTCCTGGCTTTACAAACCGAGCCGATTTACTCGCAAAAGTTTTGTTTACTTTACCAATAGATAATAGCTCAACAGGTTTTATTATAAGTTCTTGATCTAACTCGTTTATTTGTGCTAACCCATCAATTTTTGAGAAAATACCCGAAATTACTTCAGTTCCCTTTTTTACAAATTCACCATTTTCAACTTCAAATTTAGATGAATGATAAGTAGCTTCTGGTATCCAATAAAATTTACCTGCAAATATCTTTTTAAAATTTTTTTTCTTTTGGATATTTTGGGTCTCTTCAATGCTGTATGTTACAATTCCACCTGTTTCTGTAGTGTATAAATCGTCAACTAGGGTGGCCAGAGTGTCACAATTTTTCAAAATTTTATTAGGAGGTGCATCCAACTGAAACTTAAATTTCTTTGAATTATTAACTAATGTCATAGTGTAAGTATCCTCGGTTTCTTTTGTACCAAACAAATTGGGTACCGTTAAAGAAAAATTACATACATTAAAGCTTGGATTTTCCGATTTTAAATCGAAATTTACAATACCTGAACAACTATTACTAATCGAACCAAAAGTTAAAATAGTATTTTTTGTTAAAGTCGAGCCGGTTTTACTAACAAAATGATTTATCTTTGGAAAAGAATAGATTTTTCCTTGTAATACCCATATTAAATTTGCCTTATGGCTAATAAAATTATCTCCGAAGGTATCTTCAAAATTTTTAATGCCCGAGGCTGGGAAATAAACTTCACCATTTATTTCACTGGATATATCCTTTCTATCTTCTTCTAGAGTTAAATTAGCATCCTTTTTAATTTCACCTATAATCTCTTTACCGTATACTTTTTGTTTATCATTTGATAATAATAAACTACCTTGTGGGAGGTTAAATGAGACGCGAGTTTTCTTACGATTCTCAAGATGTAAAACTAAATTGTCTTTAATTTGGAAACCAATCTCACCATGTAAAGTTCGGTATAAAAATGCCTTTACATTAGATGGGTAAGTTAAAATCCCTTGGAAAGGAGTTCGTAATTGATCTGTTACTTCACCTGAGAATACACCACCTGTGTGGAATGTTCGCATTGTTAATTGTGTTCCTGGCTCACCAATAGATTGAGCAGCAATAATACCAATGGCTTCCCCCAAATCCACAATTTTAGAATATGATAAGTGCCAGCCGTAACAATTGCGACAAACTGAACGGATAGACTGACAGGTTAAAGGAGAACGAACTTTCAAGGATTTATAATCTGACTTTTTCCATTCTTCAAGGCGAGAAAAAGTTATTTCAGTATTAGCGGATGCAATTATATTTCCATTTTCCGTTAATAAATCACTGGCTAATAACCGCCCTACTAATCGAGAAGGGTCAAACTTTTTTTTCCGAAAAATTTCAGATTCAAGTAGACTATCAGTTGTCCCACAATCTTCTTTACGAACTATAATATCTTGAGCTACATCAACCAGCCTCCTAGTTAAATAACCTGAATCTGCTGTTCGTAAGGCCGTATCAACAAGCCCCTTACGTGCTCCGTAAGAAGAAATAATATATTCTGTAACACTTAATCCCTCACAAAAGTTACTCTTTATTGGTAAATCAATAATTTGACCTTGTGGATCCGACATTAAACCACGCATACCCATTAATTGACGAACCTGCGAGATGTTACCCCTTGCACCAGAAAAAGCCATTATGTAAAGCGGGTTTAAAGGATCACTTTCTCGAAAGTAAGCTAAAACCTCATCCTTTAAAAAGTTATTGGCATTATTCCAAATATCGATTGTTTTTTGAAAACGTTCTATAAAAGTTATGTTGCCGATATTATATTTCTTTAACGCAATTTGCACCTCATCCGTGGTTAAACCTACTAATTCGCGCTTTGTATAAGGAATGCGAAGATCTTCAATACTAATAGAAATTCCTGATTTCGTCGCATAATGGAAGGTTAAATTTTTTATACGGTCGACTATAGTCGTGGAAGATACTAACCCATAATTTAAGAAAGCATTATAAATTAATTGTTTTAGTTCTCTTTTGTTTACTAAACGGTTAGTAAAAGGAAGAGTTGTTTTCATTTTCTTTTATTCATGTAAATAAAATCTATATTCAAAAATAAGGCTCGAAACAAACTTTTTGTACACGATATATTATTCGAAACCCTTATTTAATAAAATTCGACCTGGGGTTGTTTTTATATACTTTACATTTACGCCACCGAAATTATTTCGTTTAACTTTATAATCATTGGTTGGAATATAAGAGTTACCAAATTGCTTTGAATTGTTAACTTCATTACCAACCTGAAATGCGTATTGTTCTTCCTTATCAATTTCAGTTTCTGTACAACGCACCCAAACGAAAGTATGTAACTCTATAACAGAATGTTCATACGCTAATAAAACATCTTCAAAATTGGCAAAATAGTGATTAGTTTTAACGTATTGGGAAGGATTATCAACAGTTAAATAAAAACACCCGAGTACCATATCTTGACTTGGTGTTAAAATTGCTTCACCAGTTGCAGGCGATAAAAAATTATTTGGAGCTAACATTAATAGCCTAGCCTCTGCCTGTGCTTCTAAGGATAACGGTATATGAACAGCCATTTGATCACCGTCAAAATCAGCATTAAAAGCCGGACAAACTAAAGGGTGTAACTTAATTGCTCGACCCTCTACTAAAATAGGCTCGAAGGATTGAATACCTAATCGGTGGAGTGTAGGCGCCCTATTTAAAAGAATTGGATGACCCTTCATAATATTAGATAAAATTTCCCAAGCAAGTGGGTCATTCTTTTTAATAATATTTCGTGCCGTTTTTATATTATTTACATGCCCATCATAAATTAAACGGTGAATTACAAACGGCTGAAAAAGCTCAATGGCCATTTCTTTTGGCAAACCACATTGATTTAGCTTTAATTCAGGACCAACAATTATAACAGATCGGCCTGAGTAATCTACCCGTTTACCAAGTAAATTTTGTCTAAAACGACCTTGTTTGCCCTCAATAATATCAGATAATGATTTAAGCGGTCTATTATTTAAACCAACTACAGCACGACCTCTTTTACCATTATCAATTAATGCGTCAACAGCTTCTTGTAGCATCCTCTTCTCATTTCGGATAATTAATTCAGGAGCTATTATTTCTTTTAAACGAGCTAAACGATTATTTCTATTTATAACTCGACGATATAAATCGTTAAGGTCAGAAGTTGCAAAACGTCCACCATCTAATTGCACCATAGGTCTCAAATCAGGTGGCAGTACTGGTAAATTATCTAAAACCATCCAACTCGGCTCAATTTTTGATGCCAAAAATTGTTCAACTGTACGAAGTCGCTTAATTAATTTATCGCGAAAGAAAACACTCTTAGCTAAAGGCAATGATTCACGAAGTGAATCAGCTTCGATTTTTAAGTTAACATCACTTAGCAACTTTTTTATACCTTCAGCACCTACAGCAATCTGAACGTTTTTACCTGTCATTTCGTTATCATAATCTAAAGCAATCCAATCACTTTCACTAATTGTCTGTTTATACTTTAAATTAAGATTTGTACCCGGGTCAGTAACAATGTAAGAATTGAAATAAACAATCTGTTCTAGCTCTTTTAAAGACAGATCTAAAATTGACGCAATTTTACTTGGGCGACCTTTAACATACCATACATGAGTAACTGGTGAGGCTAAAACGATAAACCCCATTCGATGCCGGCGAACCTTAGAATCAATGTACTCTACACCACAACGTTCACAAACGATACCCTTATGACGAACTCTTCGATATTTTCCACAGTGGCATTCCCAATCATTTGCTGGGCCAAAAATCCGTTCACAAAATAAACCGTCCATTTCTGGTTTTAAAGTCCGGTAATTTATTGTTTCAGGTTTTGTTATTTCCCCAACAGTTTGACCATTAGGTAAGATACGTTCTCCCCAATGTTTTATTTTCTCAGGAGATGCAAGATTAATTTTTACATAATCAAAAGCTCTTTCCATCTAACAAATAATTTTAAATTCAAGAAATATTAATTACTTATTCGAAAAACCCACAACAAGAGCTTTTTTTAACTATCAATTTTTAGTTTAGAAATTTTATTAAGATTTGAGCGCTCTAATAAATCAGACGCTTCAAACATTAAATCTACTTCACAGTCACCCTTAGTAGTAAACTGGCCTTCGAATTTATATGCAGCAATGTCTAAGCACAGAGCTTGAAGTTCACGTAATAATACTTTAAAGGATTCCGGTATACCTGGCCTTGGTATAGGGTAGCCTTTTACTATAGCCTTTAACGCTTCATTACGACCTTCCATGTCATCCGATTTTATTGTCAGTAATTCTTGCAAAGTATAGGCGGCTCCAAAAGCTTCTAACGCCCAAACTTCCATTTCACCTAATCTCTGTCCACCTTGTTGAGCTTTTCCGCCCAATGGTTGTTGAGTAACAAGTGAGTATGGACCAGTAGAACGAGCATGAATCTTGTCATCAACAAGGTGAACCAGCTTTAACATGTAAGAACGGCCAACTGTTATAGGGTTATCAAAATATTCACCCGTTCGGCCATCTACAAGTAACATTTTTCCAGGATGGGCTTTTGAAAAAACCCATGGTTTATTAGTTGACGCTTCTTTTAATTGTTTGTTTATAAAACCTCTTGATGCATTTGCACCATTCAATTCGTCAAATGGAACAACTTTAAAACGCAAGTTTAAATGTTCCGCAGCTAAACCTAAAAAGCATTCAAAAATTTGACCCACGTTCATTCTCGAAGGTACACCTAATGGGTTTAAAAGAATATCCACTGGAGTTCCGTCCGGTAAATAAGGCATATCTTGTCGGGGGAGAATCTTAGAAACAATACCTTTATTACCATGTCGACCGGACATCTTATCTCCAATTTGAATTTTTCGTATCTGCGCCACATAAATTTTTACAACGGCGTTTGTACCTGGCGATAAGTTACTATTATTATTTCGTGTGAAAATCTTTACATCTAAAATACGGCCATAATTACCATGAGATAACTTTAAAGAAGTATTAGTAACATCTCTCAACTTTTCACCAAAGATAGCGCGAAGAAGTTTTCCTTCTGGAAGGTAATCTGCATCACCTTTTGGAGTTAACTTGCCTACTAAAATATCTCCAGGTCTAACCCATGCACCAATATATACGATGCCATTCTCATCTAATTTCGATAAAAATTGCTCACTAACATTAGGTAAATTTTTTGTAATTTCTTCGGGGCCAAGTTTAGTTTGGCGAGCTTCAACTTCGAACTTTTCAATATGTATAGAAGTGTACAAATCATCGTAAACTAAACGTTCACTTATAACAAATGCATCCTCATAGTTGTAACCCTCCCAAGGCATATAAGCGATTAAAATATTTTGTCCGACCGCTAATTCTCCACCTTCCGTAGAAGTTCCGTCTGCAATAACTTGACCACGGCACACTTTTTCATTCAATGAAACCAAAATTTTCTGATTTAAACAAGTATCTTGATTGGAACGTTGGTATTTATTTAAATAGTAAATCAGGTTATTATTCTCTCGATCTTTGATTGAAATGATATTATCTGCCAAACAAACTACTTTTCCACTAGTTAAACTTAAGGTCACCATCCCAGAATCTCTGGCAGTCTGACCCTCAAGCCCAGTACCAACTAATGGTGATTCTGCGTAAAGTAATGGAACCGATTGTCGCTGCATGTTGGAGCCCATAAGTGCTCGATTCGCATCATTATGCTCAAGAAATGGTATAAGCGAAGTCGCTAGTGAGACTACCTGTATTGGTGAAATAGCAATAAAGTCAACATCTTCAGAGTTTACGGTAATTAACTCCCTTTGATAACGGACTGGAACAAATTTGCTTGTAATTCTATTTTGTCCATCAATTTTTACATCCCCGGCAGCTAACTTAAATTGATCTTCAGTTAAAGCATCTAAATAAAATGGGAAAGAATTTTTGGCAACTAAACCATTTGTAACTTTATAAAAAGGAGTCTCAAGAAAACCAAATGAATTAACACGTGTATATGTTGTTAACGAACCTATTAAACCTGCATTTGGTCCTTCTGGGGTCTCAATAGGGCATATACGACCATATTGACTTGGATGAATATCACGAATTAGAAAGCCTGCTCGATCGCGTGTTATTCCACCAGGTCCTAAAACAGAAATCCGTCTTTTATGGGTTAGTTCCGCTAAAGGGTTTGTTTGGTCCATGAACTGAGATAAAGGATTCGAGCCAAAAAATTCACGAATTGATGCTGCAAAAGGTTTTGGGTTGACCAATGTATTAACACGCAAATAATTTGGGTCACAAATAGCCATACGTTCATGAATAATCCTTTCTAAGCGGTTTAAACCAATGCGAACTTGGTTAACTAATAACTCACCAATGGAGCGGATACGCCTATTACCTAAATGATCAATATCATCGCTTTGAATCGATACATTGCGAAAATTTATTAAATAATTAACAATTTGAGCAACATCTATTGACGTTAGGATATGAATATTTTCGTCAATATTCAAATTGAACCGACGATTTATTTTATAGCGACCAATAAAACCTAAATCGTAACGTTTCGGATCAAAGAATTTGGAATAAAGGAGTTGTTGACACCCTTTAACAGTTGGAGATTCCTCTGGTCGTAGATAAGAATGAACTTTTAACAAACAATCTTCCCGCGATAATGAATCATCAAATTGGCTCGTTAGCTTAAAATACTCCGAATTCTCAATATTTTCATAAATTTCCTGCTCTTCTAACCCTAAAGCGCGAAGAAATAAATATGCCGAGAATTTTTTTGCTTTGTCAATTCTTACTGAAACAAAGTCGTCTTTATCAATATCAAACTTAATCCAGGTACCGCGATTTGAAATTAAGTTTGCGCCATAGACTTTTATTCCTTGTCTATTAATTTCAGTATTATAGTAAATACCAGGACTTCGAACAATTTGGTTAATTATGACACGTTCAATCCCATTTACTAAAAATGTGCCTTCATTAGTCATTAATGGTACTTCGCCAAGAAAAACTTGCTCAAGTAAAGGGTCAACGATATTGGAGTAACTAAGTTTAGCATTAATGAAAATTCTAACACTATACGTAACATCTAAACGACGCGCCTCGTTAAGACTGTATTTAGGCTGTTTTACTAAATAAAATTTGGTTGCGAAATTTAATTCCAATTCTCCCAAATAATCCTTTATAGTAGAAAAATGGTCTAATTCTTGAACTAAACCTTTTTCAAGAAACCAACAGTAACTTGCACGTTGAATTTCTAGCAAATTAGGTAAAAGAAACCTATAGACGTTATTTCTATTACTAAACATTTTTTTTAATTTTATTCAAATTAGCCGAATCGCACTCCTTAAAATTATGAAGTACAGTTCCAGTAAGCATAGTCATTTTCTAATTTTTAATAATTTATCGTAGAGTGGTGTCAAATTTCTAATTTGACAAATTCGTAAATAAAATTGGTTTCATAATTTTGGTGGACTAATTACACGACATTTAAAGGTTGAAAATGTTAAATTACTATAAACGTTATTAACAATAGATTTTTAATAATTTAACTCTTTAGGGTAAACAACTTTTCTTTCCATTATTGCAATATTAAAAAAAACGACTTTTTTATAAGGAATGGATAAATTTTCAATAGAATAAATTTCAATTTTTTGTTATAATTGTATAACAGTAAAGGCGAACGTAGCCAAGTGGTTAAGGCACTGGGTTGTGGTTCCAGCATTCGCGGGTTCGATCCCCGTCGTTCGCCCAACTATAAAATGGAAATCGAAAAATTATTCTGTTTCTAGATATATATTTAAATACTGAGCTAGGCGAACCGCTTCGTTTTCAATTGTACTTAAGGAAATTGGACGATTTATTCCTGACAATGGTATTTCGCGTCTATCATTAAGACAAAGTATTAATTGACGAACAGGATTTAAACCTTCCTTAACACGAACTTTTATTGAACGAATCTCGTTAAAAGAAAGAGATACAGCAAAAATTCGGTTGCGGCCTGGAAAACCTTGACGATACAAAAATACTTTCTTTAATTTTTTGTTATATTCATTATAACCAGATCCAACATCCCACAATATTGTTAAGCACAGAAAAATTCCTAAAATAAGGCCAACACTCCCGTAAAATAGCAAAGTAATGCCTTGGGGAACAAAAGTTAGTTCTTTTACATCCGAGAATAAAAGAAAATTAACTTTAAAGTAGCTTGATAAACCGGTTAAAAAAAATCCGTAACCACCAATTGTTACAGCTACAGCCCAAAATATGTTACTAAATCGCCTCGACCCGGTTATATAAGTTTTCATTCCAACCTTTTAGAAACTAAGTATTATATTAATTTGATAGTCTTTAAACCGAAATAAAGTCCTGCTGCCAAACTAAACATTAAAGTCATAAGTAAAATGTAACCTATAAAAACACTCATGCTACAAAAAATAAATTAAATTTATAAAATTATATTATATATTAACAATATTCTAATATTTTTTAAATAGAGTTTTAAATTAAAAAAATAAATTTACTTACTTTTTTAAACTCTCTATTATTCCGCGCCAAATCAAACCAATCGTCTGCCCAATAATTGAGGTTAGAAAATATTTTGTTCCTTTACTTATAAAAAAGATAATTTCATTTAAACGACTTGCTAAGAAATCTTGTAATTCAAAATAGTTAACAATTAATAAGGATCGACCATTTAGAGCTAGTATTTCGTTTAAACGGTTTGCATAAATCGTACGTGAATATACTGCACCCGAACGGATAATCCAAATCTTATATTCACTATTATAAAGACTTTTTGGCCGATTGATATACAAATATAAGCGATCTTGCCAAGCAAGGTTATTTTTGAAACGTTCAAGACTGCGTAATGATAAAAAGTTTGCCTTATACCATTTTTGTCTAACATCTAAAATTAATGAAAACTCACTAATTATAACACGCATGCTACAATTACTAATTTCAATAATCAAATTATCCAAAAGACGTTCAAGTATTTGGTCTGTTGCAAAAGTATATATTGGAACAAAAGTGGACTGAAAAACCTGAGACTGTTTATTGAACAAAGATAAAAAAGTAACCGATACTAATATTTCTGCATCTGCTGAAATTGTTTGGATATAATCTAAATTTTCAAAAACCAATGGGTTTAAATTTAGCTGTGAACCATAATACTTAAGTATAAAATTTTCCGTCGAACTTTTTACAAGATCAAAAAAAATTTGTTTTGAGTTGACTTTGTAAGTTGGAGAATTTTTATATTTTTGGCCGACTTCTAAAAATTTTTCTTCCGTAGTTAAAATAACGGTTCGTACCAAATCCCTTCTTATATTAGCACGAAGCAAATCTGTTCCCAGCAAAAAATTACTATTATTTAACAAAGTAAAATTTAATTTACCGTGTATTTTAAAGAATAAATCCGCGGATCTTTCTATAGAACTATTATCCACTAGACAAACTATATTTTTGGTATTTGGCAATAAAGAAAATCCAGGGGATTGAAAATTTTGTTGAATCATAAACAACAAACCTTAATATAAGTAAACAAACCCGAAAAAATTTATAAAATAGAGAATTTTATCCGATCCTTTTAAAATATTTATCTAATTTCTTTATTTAATTATATACGATGTATGATCATTGAATTTTTGAAGGCTAATTGTTTTTCACAATTCTAATATAATCCCGTAAATCCACAACATTTAATTACCCAAATCGTAATTGGTGGTAAAAAAAATGTCTCTTTCAAATCCTTTAATGATAAAGGGTTTGAAAGAGACATTTTTTTATCCTAAAAAGATAGCGAATCAGGGAAAAATCGGTTTAATTCAATAATAAAACCTGCTGTAAAACTCATCCATGCAGTTAAAAGAACTGGTGCCGTTGAAAGATATTTTTGTAAATTTTTGTCCATTACTTTTTATTAAAATTTTGAAATAATTAAAGTATTAACTACTATCCCAATCTAACGAGGTGAGTTCGTAATTTGATCGCTTGGTACAAGCAATTGACCAGATGTAAGCTCTTTATATGCAGCAAAAGGCCAAATAAAAGACCCTGTCATCATACTTAGGGCAACAGGAACATTAATAATAATCTCGCTTTCGTTTGGTTTATCTGTTTTTTTGGCAAATTGTAAATAGCTACGACCAGCCCATCCGATCCAACCTGTAATATACAGGAAGCCTATACCTGGAATCACAAATTCGCCTGCATGGCTTGGACGGCCATCCGCAATTAAATGAGGCAAGCCATCTGTTCCACATAATAAGCCTTGATCCCCATATTTCGCAAAACGAGTTTTCGTTTGAGTTATTTGTTGCTCAAGTGCAAGATACGCTGGCGTTCCTGGTTCATAGTTAGCTAATCGACCATTCAATTTTTTGACACTACCTTCTAAACGGCGCTTGAATACAGGCGAATCTTTACATAAAACTAAACCGCTGACATCTGCTGACGCAATATTAGGTGTCTCAAAAAACGTAACCAAAATTAAAAGGATACTAAAAAAACGTTTCATATAGTGTTCGAACTTAAAATTTAAGGTATTGAAAAAATTTTTGATAAGTAAATTATAACTTGCTAATTAAAAAAATTCGACAGTTTTAGAAAAAGGGGGATAATAAATCTTCAAATGTGTCTAGGAAACGGAGCTTTAAAGATTAATCTATAAATATGTTATTCTACGATAATAGAAAGTTCTCCCATTATTTGTAAAAGTTAACCATTGAAGATCGTAGGTACAAAAGAGACAAAGTCAAAAACGCCACTACATCAAGTATCCAGTAAAGTTACAGGCGGTTTCTAACCTAATATAGAAGTACTTAAAAGAGCATTTAAATATTTTATTATCATTGCTTTAATTGATTTGTTGTATTTAAATGTATTGGTACCAATAACGCTTTCTTTCCAACAAGTATTCCTTATTTGCCTAGAGGTTGTAAAAATATGTAACCATAGAGGAATTGACATATCGAATATATCACCTGATGAACTAGATCAGCTAATAGATTTAGCCATAGATGCTGTAAAACGGGTCCTCAAAGAAAATGGGTTTCGTTTTCTACCAAAGCTTGCTGGACCAGCTTATAAATTTATTCTATGGACCAAAAATTCAAACATTTATTTGACTTAGACTCACTTATATATTAAGATCTCCATACAGATTAAATAGGGCTTGTAGCTCAGTGGACTAGAGCACGTGGCTACGAACCACGGTGTCAGGGGTTCGAATCCCTTCTTGCCCAATAGAAAACATCATCTATCCGATTCTATTTTAAAAAATCCCAATTACTATTAATCGTAAATTGATATTACATATAATTACTTTAGATTTAACTTGCAAGAACAAAAGTATCGAAAATTAATATTTAAAGGGGTATTATAACCATAGTTTATTGTGAGAATACGTTTGTGATATATTTTAGAAACGGAGAAGGTGGGATTCGAACCCACGGAAGCTTTCACTTCATCTGATTTCAAATCAGACGCAATCGACCAACTCTGCCACCTCTCCGGTCTTTATATAAGAATAACGGGACCTTAATCAAATTGTCAAGGATACTTGCAATTTTCTTTAAATATTTCTGTACTTAGCTTAAGATTTCTGCAGCTTACAACGAATAGAAAAAATTAAACCTTAAATAAACTGACAAAAAATTGCCAAGATCCAGATTTGAACTGGAGACACGAGGATTTTCAGTCCACTGCTCTACCAACTGAGCTATCTCGGCTACTGCGCTATATGATAAAGATAGTATACTTGGTTATATTTGGCAAGTCCATAAAATGCTTATGTTTAAAAAATTTCAGATTGACCGTTTAATAAAGAAATTAGCTAGTTTAAAACTAGCAATTGTACTATTGTTCTTTATAGTAATCGCGATATCTTTAGGTACATTCATTGAACAAAACCAAAGTTTATCCTTCTATAAAGAAAATTATCCAGATACAAATTCGAGTTTAGTAAATTGGAAAGTTATTACTTTCTTCGATTTATGTAATTTATATACAACACCCTGGTTTTTTAGTCTATTAGCTTTTTTTGGTTTAACACTTTTATCATGCACATTTACAACGCAAGTCCCATCTTTTAAAAAATTCCGTTTGTGGAACTTTTCAAGAAGGGGAGGGCAAATTAAAACGTGTAACTTTCAAACTAATATTGACAAAAAGTTAACTAACGCGGTTCTATACAATCTTTATTCTAATAACTACCATACCTTCCGGCAAAATAAAAAAAATTACTCTTATTCAGGTTTATTAGGTCGTGTCGGTCCTATTGTAGTTCATTTCAGCATCTTAACATTATTAGTAGGCACAAGTTATGGTTCATTAGAAGCCTATAGCTCACAAGAGCTAGTTCCAAGAGGAGAAATTTTCCATTTGCACAATTTCGTTGCGTCCGGCAAATTAAGTCAGATTCCTCAAGCATTATCATGGCGAATTAACGACTTTTGGATTACTTACGCACAAGGTTCTAAAACTAATCAATTTTATTCTGATTTATCCTTAATTGATTCTAATGGGATCGAATTGAAAAGAAAAACAATTTTTGTTAATGAACCATTAGTATACAAGGGTGTTACTATTTACCAAACTGATTGGGGAATATTAGGACTAAAATTACAACTTAACGATAACAAAATATTCCAGATACCGTTGAAAAAATCCAATGTAGAAGGGAGAAGCTTTTGGATAGGTTCAATCGCGATTAATGACAACAAAATAATTGTTGTTGTAAATGATTTAATTGGAACAATTTCTGTCTATGACGAAAAAGGTAACAATATAGAACAAACAAGGGTCGGTTCAATTTTTCAAATAAATGAAACAAATTCTCTAAAATTTGTTGATTTTGTAAATGGTACAGGGCTGCAAATCAAGGAAGACCCAAGTCTTAAAACTGTTTATTTGTCATTTTTCTTCTTAATGCTAAGCGGCTACATTAGTTTCTTATCTTACGGGCAAGTTTGGGGCGTAGAATACAAAAATAGGTATCTAATAGGGGGTAAAGCAAATAGAGCGGTTCTAAGTTTTCAAGAAAACCTAAAAAAGAATATATACAAAGTTCTATAGCCTGGTTTTCGTATCAAATAATTAATAATTAAATTCTCCAGTTATGACCACTGAAAAAGACCATGATCATGAGGAAAAGAAAATAACCTTCAACGCTAAATCTAAAGGAATAAATATGGATCCGATAATGATGATCAGTGAATCTCTAAAAATTTCTTTCGGGTAAGACCGACGAGATCATACCAATGGTGGTTCATATAGCTTGTTGCAAGCTGCGTATCTAGAAATGAATAAAGGTAAAAAAATCGGTATTAACGAAGCAGAATGCTTTTATCTTGCTTTTCCAATTTTTTGCATTACCGTTCTACTAGAAAATTCAGAAGATACCTGGGATAGTTTTTTGACTCTATTGGTAAAAGTAGATTTCACCAACTAAAACCAATCTTCATTGATAGTTCTTACATCAACTCGTATCAACTGATGTTAGAGATCTTGTCTTGCAACAACGTCGATGAAAAAATAGACATAGATAAGGAAATAAGAGATCTCGTTTAAAATATTGTTGGACTAAGGGAAAAATAAAAGGATATAGTCGTACATCTTTTAGAGGAGGAGTCAATTGAGTGAATATAGATGATTTATTACGTGACCTTACTAGATGTGGGTAGCATTGAGTGTATTAAAAATAAAATACCCTCCTCTTAGAGGGAAAATACCTTACGAGAGTTAAACTCTCGTAAGATACTGTGATATAAAAATTAGAAATTAAGCAGCAACTGAAGGAGCTACTAACGCTACTGGTAAAGACTCACCAGCTGCTAAATCTAATGGGAAGTTGTGTGCGTTACGCTCGTGCATTACTTCCATACCTAAGTTTGAACGGTTAAGGATGTCTGCCCAAGTGTTGATTACACGACCTTGAGAATCAACAACTGATTGGTTGAAGTTGAAACCGTTTAAGTTGAATGCCATAGTAGCAACACCCATAGCTGTGAACCAGATACCAACTACTGGCCATGCACCTAAGAAGAAGTGAAGAGCACGTGAGTTGTTGAATGAAGCGTATTGGAAAATTAAACGACCAAAGTAACCGTGTGCAGCTACGATGTTGTAAGTCTCTTCTTCCTGACCGAACTTGTAACCATAGTTTAATGATTCGTTCTCAGTAGTCTCACGGATTAGAGATGAAGTTACTAATGAACCGTGCATTGCAGAGAATAATGAACCACCAAATACACCAGCTACACCTAACATGTGGAATGGGTGCATTAAGATGTTGTGCTCAGCTTGGAATACTAACATGAAGTTGAAAGTACCAGAAATACCAAGAGGCATACCATCAGAGAATGAACCTTGACCGATTGGGTAAATGATGAATACTGCAGCTGCTGCAGCTACTGGAGCTGAGAAAGCAACACAGATCCAAGGACGCATACCTAGACGGTAAGAAAGTTCCCACTCACGACCAATGTAAGCACATACACCAATGAAGAAGTGCTGACAAACTAGTTGGTAAGGACCACCGTTGTATAACCACTCATCAATTGAAGCAGCTTCCCAGATTGGGTAGAAGTGTACACCAATTGCGTTTGAAGATGGAACTACAGCACCAGAAATGATGTTGTTACCGTATAATAAAGAACCTGCAACAGGCTCACGGATACCATCGATATCAACTGGAGGAGCTGCGATGAATGCGATAATGTAACAAGAAGTTGCTGTTAATAATGTAGGGAACATTAAACAACCGAACCAACCAATGTAAAGTCTGTTCTCAGTAGAAGTAATCCACGCACAAAATTGTTCCCAGAAGCTAGCGCTTTCGCGTCTTTCTAAAGTTGTAACCATAATAAGATATTTAAAATTTGAATTAAAATAATGCTTTGGTTAAACCTCCCAGGAATCTTCTGTTAATTTAATTATATACCCAAATATTCATTTAAAAAAAAAAAATATCTATAAATAACTTATATACATAAATTTATTTATAGTAATTTATAATAACGAACCCAGAACAGGCTAAAGATGCTCTACTTTTGATTAACATTCTAAATTTTTTTTATCCTGTATTAGGGTATTAGTAGACGTTTTTGTGGAAAACGTCTATGCAAGTTATTTATTTAAACTGTGAGGTATGAATCGTCCATGTAATTTTAGGAATAGAAGGGGAAATCCAAAAATGACCTCTAGTGCAGATGTTACATCAGTAGCTATTGGGTGTATAGTTGGATGGTTGTTTAAAGATTCAAAAGTACTTTCAATTATAGTTACAACATTTACGGGAGTTTTGTAATACAAAAAGCAACTGAAGAAGTAACAGAACGACATATTGAATAACAATTCAAATATATTACGGTAAGAAGTTCATCATATTTTTTAAAGAATCCTTAGCTAATTTGATTATAAATCTTACAAAGATACTATTTAATTTATGATCTCTTATTATTTGTTTCTAAATAAGAGATCAAATATTCTAAAAAAACAAAAATGTATTTTTAGAATATTTTATAAGACTTGAAAAGAATAATTGAATTAACCAAACTTTCCAGTAGTTGAAGCAATAACAAATGGCGCAAATGTAAAAATAAAGCCCACAGTGAAGTGCGCTAAACCTACAAGACGAGCCTGAACAATAGAAAGTGCTACTGGCTTATCCTTCCAACGAACTAAGTTCGCAATTGGAGTACGCTCATGAGCCCAAACTAAAGTTTCGATTAATTCTTGCCAGTAACCACGCCATGAAATTAAGAACATGAAACCTGTTGCCCAGATTAAATGACCAAATAAGAACATCCAAGCCCAAACTGCTTGAGCATTCATTCCAAACGCGTTATAACCATTAATTAATGGTGACGAATTTAACCAAAGGTAGTCACGTAACCATCCCATAATATAAGTCGAAGACTCATTAAATGCAGCAGCATTACCACCCCAAACACTTAAATGTTTGAAATGCCAATAGAATGTTACCCAACTAATTGTATTTAACATCCAGAACATAGCTAAATAGAATGCATCCCAAGCTGAGATATCACAAGTACCACCACGGCCTGGACCATCACATGGGAAACTATAACCAAAATCTTTTTTATCTGGCATTAGTTTAGATCCACGTGCATCAAGAGCACCTTTTACTAAAATTAAAGTTGTTGTATGTAAACCAAGTGCAATTGCATGGTGTACAAGGAAGTCACCAGGACCAATAGTTAAGAATAGAGAATTCTTTCCACTATTAATCGCTTCAAGCCAACCTGGTAACCAAACTTTACTACTAGCTACACTTGCTGCACTAGTTGAAGATGAAAGTAAAACATCGAAACCATATAAAACTTTCCCTGATGATGCTTGAATGAACTGCGCAAAAACAGGTTCAAATAAGATTTGTTTTTCAGGTTGACCAAATGCTACACAAGTATCATTGTGAATATAAAGACCAAGTGTATGGAAACCTAAGAATAATGACGCCCAACTTAAGTGAGAAATGATTGCTTCTTTATGTTGAAGCATTCTAGCTAATACGTTATCCTTATTTACCTCTGGATCGTAATCACGTACAAAGAAAATTGCACCGTGAGCAAACGCCCCTACCATTAGGAAACCAGCTATGTATTGATGGTGAGTATATAACGCTGCTTGTGTAACGTAATCTTTAGCCATAAATGCATAAGAAGGTAAAGCATACATATGTTGAGCAACTAATGATGTTATTACACCAAGTGATGCTAATGCTAAACCTAACTGCATATGTAAACTATTCGTAATAGTTTCAAAAAGACCTCTGTGACCAGCACCAAGAGCACCCTTGGGTGGAACATGAGCATCTAAAATCTCTTTCATACTATGCCCAATACCCCAGTTAGTACGATACATGTGACCAGCAAAGATAAAAACAATCGCAATTGCAAGATGGTGATGTGCGATATCAGTAAGCCACATTGATTGCGTTTGCGGGTGAAAACCACCTAAAAATGTTAGAATGGCAGTACCTGCACCTTCACTAGTACCAAAAATATGTTTTGCAGTATCAGGGTTCTCAGCGTATAAACCCCAGTTACCAGTAAAGAAAGGCTGTAAACCTTCTGGATGTGGTAAGGTAGTTGTGAAATTATCCCAACGAATATGCTGACCTCTTGATTCTGGAATTGCAACGTGAATTAAGTGACCTGACCAAGCTAAAGAACTTACGCCAAATAACCCCGATAAATGGTGATTAAGTCTTGACTCGTTGTTCTTAAACCATGTTAGTCCCGGACGGAACTTAGGCTGTAGATGCAACCAACCTGCAAAAAGTAAAGCAGTTGAAAGAAGTAATAAGCCAAGCGCCCCAAAATAAAGATCACTGTTAGTTCGCATACCGATTGTATACCACCAGTGGTATACACCAGATGTAGCGATATTCACCGGATAAGAAACCCCACCACGTGTGAAGGCTTTTATAGCGGACTGACCAAAATGTGGATCCCAAATAGCATGCGCTATAGGCTTAACTTTAAGTGGGTTAAGAACCCATTGCTGGAAGTTACCCTGCCAAGCGACATGGAATAAGTTACCCGCAGTCCATAAAAATATAATAGCCAGGTGGCCAAAGTGGGAAGCGAAAATCTTTTGATAAAGACTTTCTTCTGTCATCCCATCATGACTTTCAAGATCGTGAGCAGTTGCTACACCGTACCAGATTCTTCTAGTAGCTGGATCTTGTGCTAATGCCTGGCTAAATTTCGGAAATTTAGTAGCCATAGTTTATTTTTTTCTCTCCTATTTTAAATTAACCTAACGACAAAACTCTTGCTAAGAAACCGAACAAATTCTTGCTAAGAAGAATGACCAAGTTGTTCCAATACCCCCTAGAAGATAGTGGGCTAAACCTACAGCACGACCTTGCGTAATACTTAAAGCACGAGGTTGAATTGTTGGTCCTAATTTAAGCTTGTTATGTGACCAAACAATTGACTCAATTAATTCTTGCCAGTATCCACGTCCACTGAATAGGAACATTAAACTAAATGCCCAAATGAAGTGTGCACCTAAGAAAATTAAACCATAAGCCGAAAGCGCTGAACCGTAAGATTGAATAACTTGTGATGCCTGTGACCAAAGGAAGTCACGCAGCCAACCATTAATAGTAAGAGCACTATTAGCAAAGTTCCCACCTGTAATATGAGTAATTTTTCCACTACTCGCTATCGTTCCCCAAACGTCAGATTGCATTTTCCAACTGAAATGGAAAATAACTACCGAAATACAGTTGTACATCCAGAAAAGACCTAAGAAAACGTGGTCCCAAGCTGAAACTTGACAAGTACCGCCACGGCCTGGACCGTCACATGGGAATCTAAAACCTAAATTTGCTTTATCAGGGATTAAACGTGAACTTCTAGCAAATAAAGTTCCTTTTAATAAAATTAAAACAGTTACGTGAATTGTAAATGCATGAATATGGTGAACCATAAAGTCTGCAGTACCTAATTGTATAGGCATCATAGCAATTTTACCATTAACAGCAACTACATCTCCTCCAAAAGCATAACTTGAAGTTGCTAATGCATTCGGCGCAGTATTACCTGGAGCAATAGTATGTAAAGACTGGATCCACTTTGCAAAAATCGGTTGTAACTGGATTGCTTTATCCGAGAACATATCTTGAGGACGCCCTAAAGCACGCATAGTATCGTTGTGGATGTATAATCCAAAACTGTGGCATCCAAGGAAAATACATACCCAATTTAAATGAGAAATGATTGCATCACGGTGACGTAAAACTCGATCTAATAAATTGTTATAAGATTGAACCGGACTGTAATCACGAACCATAAATATTGAGGCATGAGCACCAGCACCACAAATGCAGAAACCACCGATCCACATATGGTGTGTGAATAACGATAACTGAGTAGGGTAATCAACACCAATATAAGGATATGGTGGCATTGCGTACATATGGTGCGCAACAATAATACTTAATGAACCCATCATAGCTAAGTTAATAGCTAGCTGTGCGTGCCATGAAGTTGTAAGAATTTCATATAAACCTTTATGCCCTTCACCAGTTAAAGGACCTTTGTGAGCTTCTAAAATCTCCTTCATACTATGCCCGATACCCCAATTCGTACGGTACATATGACCAGCAAAGATAAATAAAACGGCTAGCGCTAAATGATGGTGTGCAGTATCACTTAACCATAAACTTCCTGTAACAGGGTTTAAGCCACCCTTGAATGTTAAGAAATCAGAGTACTCGCCCCAGTTTAGCGTGAAAAATGGTAATAGACCCTTGCCAAAACTCGGGTATAACTGTGCCATTAAATCCTGGTTAAATAAAAACTCGTGAGGTAAAGGTATCTCCTGAGGAGCAACACCCGCATCCAGTAATTTATTGATTGGTAAACTAATGTGAATTTGGTGCCCAGACCAAGATAAACAACCTAATCCTAGTAAACCAGCAAGATGGTGGTTCATCATCGACTCAACATTTTGAAACCACTCTAATTTCGGAGCAGCTTTATGATAGTGGAACCATCCAGCAAATACCATTAATGCAGACATTACTAAACCGCCTATTGCTGTCCAATAAAGCTCTGTTTCATTAAGAATGCCAGAAGCACGCCACATTTCGAACCAACCAGATGTAGTTTGTACACCTGAGAAACCTCCACCTACGTCACCATTTAAAATTTCTTGACCAACTATAGGCCACACAACTTGAGAACTTTGCTTGATCCCAGTTGGGTTAGTTAACCACGCAGAATAGTTTGAAAAACGTGCACCATGGAAATACATACCACTAATCCATAAGAAAATTAATGATAGTTGACCAAAGTGGGCACTAAATATCTTTCGAGAAATATCTTCAAGTGAATTTGTCTGACTATCAAAGTCATGTGCATCTGCATGCAAATTCCAAATCCATGTAGTAGTTTTAGGACCTTTAGCTAAAGTACGAGAAAAATGACCCGGCTGTGCCCACTTTTCAAAAGAGGTTGCAACAGAATCTGTATCAACTATAACTTTAACTTTCTTTGCCTCTAGTCCTTTAGAGCCAATTTTCATTTTTACTCTCCTTTTATGAGACTTTTAAATATGAAACTTTTAAATCATTAATACCCATTTAAGGTAAAAAGACTAAACATGATGTTATGAAAACTAAAATTAAAAACTTTTAACTAGTCTTAACAATGATAATTAAAACCTTCTAATAATTATTATATTATGAAAATAATATATTTGGGGGTAATAAAACAAAAAAATTAAAAAATATTAACAAAAAATTAAATAGATTTACAAATTTCAATAGAAGGGAAAATTTAGTAACCTTCCCTTCTAAGGATAAAAAATTAGAAGAAGCCTAACGTTAAGGCTTGAGTAATAGGCATTGTAGCGCCTATACCTAACCAAAATGCAGCAAATGTACCGATTAAAAAAACTAAAGACGCAATAGGACGTCTAAATGGATTTTGAAATTTGTTTACATTTTCAATAAATGGAACCGTAACTAAACCAATAGGTACCGCAGCCATTGATAAAACACCTAATAACTTATTTGGAATTACTCGTAATAAGTTGAAAGTTGGGAAGAAGTACCACTCAGGTAAAATTTCAAGTGGTGTTGCAAAAGGATCCGCTTTTTCACCAAGTGGTGTTGGCTCTAAAACAGCTAAACCAATGCAACAAGAAATTGTACCTAAAATACAAACTGGAAAGATATATAGTAAATCATTTGGCCAAGCAGGTTCACCATAATAGTTATGACCCATACCTTTAGCTAATTTTGCTCGCAGCTTAGGATCTGCAAGATCAGGCTTTTTTAAAATAGACATAATTATGTAATATATTTTATTAGTATTAGTTTATTTGCAAAATAAAAACCAATTTAAGGTTACTTTAAACTTTAAAGAGGTCCTGAGATACCTTGCTTACGGATCATAACGAAATGTGTTAACATTAAGACTGCAGCAACTACAGGAAGAACGAAAGTATGGGCACTATAGAAACGTGTTAACGTCGACTGTCCTACACTAACGCCACCACGAAGAACTTGAACGATTAGACCGCCCACAACTGGGATAGCATCTGGTACACCTGTTACAATCTTACAAGCCCAATAACCGACTTGATCCCATGGTAATGAGTAACCTGTTACACCAAAAGATACTGTAACTGAAGCTAATAATACTCCCGTAACCCAAGTTAATTCACGTGGTTTCTTAAAACCACCCGTAAGGTAAACACGACAAACATGTAAAATCATATTTAATACCATCATACTAGCTGACCAACGATGAGTTGATCTGATTAACCAACCGAAGTTTACCTCAGTCATTAAATACTCTACTGACGCAAAAGCCTCTGAAACAGTTGGACGGTAATAAAATGTCATTGCAAAACCTGTTGCAACTTGAACAATAAAACACGTTAAAGTAATACCACCTAAACAATAAAATATATTTACATGTGGCGGAACATATTTGCTGGTAATATCATCAGCAATTGCCTGAATTTCAAGACGCTCTTGAAACCAATCGTAAACACTACTCATAAAGCTTTCTTTGTAATTTATAAAGATAAAAACACATTTAGGCAACTAATTAGAAATATAGAAATAAAGAATTTCTAAGTTATCTATATTTTTTTTGACAAAGATTTTCTTCAGCACTATAATTAGTATAATACTGGTATACACGTTTATTTATAACGCTACGAATAAATTTTATATTAATTATATCACCAGTGTCAATTTATAAAACTAAAACCCACAGATCTAAATATAATTTTAACTAGATCTTTTACTAAAAAAAATTATGAGTATACTTGTTATTGGTGGAACTGGAACATTAGGACGCCAAATTGTAAAGAGAGCGATTGATGAAGGTTATCAAGTTAAATGCTTGGTTCGAAACCTTCGACGTAGTGCTTTTTTAAGAGACTGGGGGGCGGAAATTGTTTACGGTGATATAACCATACCTGAAACAATACCCGCAGCATTTAAGGGTGTTCAGATTGTTATTGACGCGTCGACATTACGACCAACAGACGACTACAATGCAGAAAAAGTAGATTGGAAAGGAAAAAAAGCATTATTAGAAGTGGCTAAACTAGCTAATATTAAGCGATTTATTTTCTTCTCTTTCTTCGCTATTGAGGAAAAAACGACAATTCCTTTGCTAGATCTAAAATTAAAATTTATAAAACTTCTTAAAGACTCAGATGTTCCATGTACTATTTTTCAATGTGCAGGCTTCTTTCAAGGTCTTATAAATCAATATGCTATACCTATTTTAGATAAACAAACGATTTGGCTTTTTGATAAAACGATAAAAACCCCATTTATTGACACTCAAGACGCTGCCAAAATTGTTGTTTCAACATTAAAAGAAAAACAAGAAAAAAACGAACAATATTATCTTGTTGGTCAAAAAGATTGGGCTCCGGAGGAGATTATTGATTTTTGTGAAAAACTATCCGGTGAAAAAGCAAAAATTTCATACATCCCGACTATATTATTAGGAGGTATTAAAAATATTTTCCGATCGTTAGAATTTACTTGGAATATCGCGGACAGATTACAATTTTCCGAAATTTTTCAAGAAATGAAAACTACAAAGAATCCCGAATACAAAACCCTGGAGACCGGCGAGTTGTTAAGTTTAGAACAATATTTAAAAGAATATTTCGTTAAGATATTTAAGAAATTAAAAGAAATCAATTATAACTAATCGATATTTTAAGCGATTTTTTGTAGATTGCTGTCTCTAATTAAATTTTTCTATGGCGAGAAGTCAGTTATCCCAACCGTTGCAATGGTATTACTAAAATACTTATTTAGCGAAGGCTTTTAAGGCGCTTGGATATGTAAAAAAATTCAATATTTGTATAAAGACTTGACGATTGTAAATAGATTGATAATATAAAAGAGAAGAAGAGTTAAGGGACTGTAGTTCAATTGGTTAGAGTACCGCCCTGTCACGGCGGAAGTTGCGGGTTCGATTCCCGTCAGTCCCGAACCGAAGTTTTGTTACTAAAAAAAAAGCTTCAGGTAATTTATTGTGGGAAGTCGCCAAGTGGTAAGGCATCGGACTTTGACTCCGCTATTCGTAGGTTCGATCCCTACCTTCCCAGTATACAGAATAGGAAAACCTTAATATAAAAAAGAAACAGATTTACTATTTTATTTTTTATCCATACAATAAGTTTAAATACAAAATCCAAATTAAGATACGAACAATAAACGTAAATGACGAGCTACAAATATAAAAATTACCCTATAGTGCCTATTATCTATAAAATAGTGTAGGCAGTTTAAGGGTAATTTTTAATTAACTGCTTTGATTAATAGCTAAACCAATGTTAAAAACTTTTAACTTCAACATCAACGCCTGCAGAAATATCTAAAGAACGTAAACTTTGAAGAACATCATAATTAGGAGAATAAACATCAATGATTCGTTTATGAGTTCGAATCTCAAAATGTTCACGAGCATCCTTATTCACATGAGGTGATCTTAAGACACAATAAATTCTACGTTTTGTAGGTAATGGGATAGGACCAACAACTTTCGTTTCTTCCTTATTTACAACATTTATAATTTGCTGACATGAGTCATCCAATAATTTTGATTCGTATGCTTTTAATGCAATACGAAGTTTTTTACAATCTAAAAAATCCATAAAGTTTAAACAAACTTACCTAATCTAAAATCTTTGATACGACACCGGCACCAACTGTTCGACCACCTTCTCGAATGGCAAAACGCATACCCTGCTCAATAGCAATAGGGTTTATTAATTCGGCTGTCATTTTAATTCGATCGCCTGGCATAACCATATCTGTAGCACTTCCATCATCTCCTGTAAACTGGATAATTGTACCAGTTACATCGGTAGTACGAACATAAAATTGTGGTCTATAACCAGTAAAGAAAGGAGTATGACGACCTCCTTCTTCCTTTGTTAATACATAAACCTCAGCCTCGAATTTTTTATGCGGAGTAATCGTTCCTGGCTGAGACAATACCATACCACGTTCGATCTCCTCTTTTTGAACCCCTCGAATTAAAATACCAACGTTATCACCAGCTAAACCTTCCTCAAGAGTTTTTTGGAACATCTCAATTCCAGTAACTGTTGTTGTTTGAGTATCTTTTAGACCAACAATCTCAATCGTATCACCAATTTTCAGCACTCCCCTCTCTATTCTACCAGTAGCAACTGTTCCACGACCTGTAATTGAGAAGACATCTTCCACAGCCATTAAGAAAGTTTTTTCAGTGTCACGCTCTGGAGTTGGAATGTAAGAATCTATAGTAGACATTAAATCAAAAATCTTATCGACCCATTTGTCCTCTCCTGGCTGTTTTGGACCATCTTCTACAGCTTGTAAAGCTAATAATGCCGAACCTGTAACGAAAGGAATATCATCACTTGGGAAATCATAGTTACCAAGAATTTCTTGAACTTCCATTTCAACTAATTCTAAAATTTCCTCATCGTCAACTTGATCTGCCTTATTTAAAAAGACTACTAAATGAGGGACCCCGACCTGCTTAGCTAAAAGAATATGCTCACGAGTTTGTGGCATTGGACCATCTGCTGCGGACACAACTAAAATTGCTCCATCCATTTGAGCCGCACCCGTAATCATATTTTTCACATAATCCGCGTGGCCAGGACAATCTACATGGGCGTAATGACGAGTGTCAGTTTCATACTCAACGTGTGCTGTATTAATAGTAATACCACGTGCTTTTTCTTCTGGCGCTGAATCAATTTCATCAAATTTCTTTGCTAAAGCTTCATTATAAATTGATAATGTTGCTGAAATTGCAGCTGTTAAAGTTGTTTTACCATGATCTACATGACCAATTGTACCAATATTTACGTGCGGTTTCGATCTATCAAACTTTTCGCGTGCCATATTATTTCAGTTAAATTTAGAAAATTATTCTTTTTTTAATATTTTGACGTTATCGTTAATTTATGTTCTTTACTTACAACAAACTCTAATAACGGAAATGTGCAAAAGCTTTATTTGCTTCAGCCATTTTATGAACTTGATCTTTCTTTCGAATAGCTCCACCATTTTCACGGGCTGCATCAATAAGTTCGTTTGCCAATTTATTAGCCATCCCATAACCTGGACGAGTTTGCGCAAATTCAATGATCCATTTTAACGAAATATTCGTACCTCGATATGCACGAATTTCAATCGGTACTTGATATGTTGAACCACCTACACGACGTGATTTTACTTCAACCTGAGGAGTTACATTTTTTACGGCCTTCTCTAATAAAATAACTGGGTTCTCTTTTGTTTTTTCTAAGATAATATCTAGCGATTGATAAACAATTCGTTCCGCTAATGCTTTTTTACCTGATTTAAGAACTCGAGCTACCAACAAACTGACTAAACGGCTGTTATATACCGGGTCTGGTTGTAACAAAACTCTTTTAGCTTGACTTCGTCTTGACATTATTTAAAATTTTTTAATCTTTAGATTTCTTACTACCATATTTTGATCGGCCTTGTCGCCTTTCCTTAATGCCATTTGCATCTAATGTACCACGAACAACATGATATCTACAACCTGGTAAGTCCTTAACTCGACCTCCGCGAATTAAAACAACTGAGTGCTCTTGGATATTATGACCAATTCCTGGTATATAAGCCGTAACTTCAAACCCGGAAGTTAAACGAACACGTGCTACTTTACGTAAAGCTGAATTCGGTTTTTTAGGCGTTGTTGTATAAACACGTGTACAAACTCCTCGTCTTTGAGGGCATGACTTCAAAGCTGGAGATTTTGTTTTTTTCTTGATAGTTAATCTTTTGAACCTTACTAATTGTTGAATCGTTACCATAAATAAATAAGTAAATATTTTTAATCTGCCAACCCATATTTACGCATAAAACGCTCAACACGACCTTCTGTGTCAATAATTTTTTGCGAACCTGTATAAAAAGGATGGTTTCCTGACCAAATATCAACATTTAAAGATGGTTTTGTCGAACCAAGTTTTAAAACAAGTTGACCATCACAATAAACCTTTGCATTTGGATACCAAGTTGGATGTATTGAAGACTTTGCCATATTATAGATAAATTTCCTAAATTGTTAATATAACGTTAATTAACGTTTCGAGAATTGTGGTGCTTTTCTCGCTTTCCGTAAACCATATTTCTTACGTTCCTTTGATCTAGGGTCTCGTGTCAAATAGCCCTCTTTTTTTAAAGCTGTTCGATCACTTGAAATATCACACAACGCTCTTGCAACGCCTAATCTAATAGCATCCATTTGACCGTTTATACCACCACCCCGAGTTGTTACCGAAATGTCATATTTGTCTTCTAACCCTAAGGTTATCAATGGCGCTTTCAATTTATTTAAATATTGGGGATTACAGTGAAAATAAAGCTCTACGCTCTTATCGTTGACTAAAAACAAGCCATCCCCTGACGTCAACTTAACATTTGCTGTGGCTTGCTTTCTGCGACCCACTGCTTGATAAATAGTTTTTTGTTGTGACGAAATTGAAGTCATTTATTAAATTTAACTTAGTTGTATATTAAATCGTTTATGCAAACTTTTAGACACTTCATCGGCAGACTTTTTACCAAAATTTTTAAATTCTAAAAGTTCTTTTTCCGAATATTTTAATAGTTCCGCTACGGTATGAATATTAGCTCTTTTTAAACAATTGTGAGCTCGTACCGATAGTTCCAACTCATCAATCTGAGCATTCTTAATATCAATCTGCTCAATTTGATTAACCTGTTGCTCTACAACCATTTTTGGAGCAGAGTGTGACATATTAACTAGACTGAAAAGATTTGCTAGTTTTTTACCCGCTATATTAATAGCATCCGTAGGTGTAATACTTCCATCTGTTTCTACTTCAAGAATTAAACTTTCGTTTTTTAAAGACGAAACACTTTGTGAAGTTTCAACGAAAAAATTAACCTGCTTTACGGGTAAAAAAACGCTATCTAAAGTCAGAAAACCATCTAAATTATTCACAGAATTGTTGTTACTCAGATGATAACCATAACCTTTAGTAATTAAAAATTCCATTTCGATGTTGGTGTACGAGATACAAGAAGCAATATATTGTTGAGAATCTACCAATGTTAATTCCGAAGGAAGCTCAATGTCATTAGCGGTAATAAGACCATTCCCTTTATAATTTAATCGAGCTACTATAGATGATTCATTAATATCACCTTTAAAAACCAATTGTTTTAAGTTTAATAAAACTTCAATAACGTCTTCTTTTAGACCATCTATAGTGGAAAATTCGTGGTTAACATTCGATATACGCACTCCAACAATTGCTATACCTGGAATATGAGAAAGTAGAGTCCGTCTTAAAGCATTTCCAATAGTAATACCATGACCTTTTTCTAAGGGCTCTATAAGGAATTTTGCATTACAGCTTAAAGCACTTTTTGTCGAAGACTCTAAACATTGTATACTAAACATTACTTTACAAATAAATACTTAAAAAAGTTTACCTAGGTATAAAAAACTCTTTAAACTCTTCTCCTTTTTGGAGGTCGACAACCATTATGAGGAACTGGTGTAATGTCTTTTATTAATAAAATTTCTAAACCACAACCTTGCAATGCACGAATTGCAGTATCTCTTCCATTACCTGGGCCACATATTACAACTTCAGCTTGACGCATGCCAGAATCAAAAGCTTGAGAAGCTACTTTCTCTGCTACAGACTGTGCGGCAAACGGTGTACTCTTTTTGGCACCTTTGAAACCACATGCACCTGCGGAAGACCAAAACAAAGTATTGCCTTGCTTATCAGTAATATTGACAATAGTATTATTAAACGTTGATCGAATATGTACTAATCCAGTGGATTTTACTTTTTTAGACTTACTGCTACTAAATCGCTTTGTTTGTTTAATCATATATCATATAAAGTTCTCAGACGGTTAAATATACCGTATTATCTTAATAAGGCTTCTTCTTACCAATCATTACTTCTTTTTATTTCCTGTTACTACTTTAACTTTTCCTTTACGAGTGCGGGCATTTGTTCTTGTTCTTTGACCACGCACAGGTAGTCCTACCCTATGTCTACGACCTGCTGCAGAACCAATCTCAGTTAACCGTTTTATATTAAGTGAGTATACACGTTTTAACTCACCTTCGGTTTGGTATTGATTATCAATGATTGATCGCAATGTTGTTACTTCATCATCTTTCAAATCAACGGAACGAGTGCTAGGTAAAATGCCAGCTTCATCTAAAATTTTACTAGCACTTGTAGAACCAATACCAAATATATAAGTTAATCCGACATCTATTCTTTTATTGCGGGGAAGATCTACACCAGATATACGCACCATATATAACAATTATTTTACTTACGTTTCATTTTTGCTCTACCTTGTCTAACTTTTAGACGAGGGTTAGATTTACATATTAAATAAATTCGACCACGTCTTCTAACTACTTGGCAATCCTGTGATCGATTTTTTAAACTACCTATAGAACTTACAACCTTCATAAATTTATTTATTATACTTAGTTTTAATAAACCTAAATTTATAAAAACCTTTTTTTTAATTGATGTAATTAAATTTTAATGGAGTAAATTAAAAAAGTCTATGCTTTTTTAAAACTCTCATATCGGGCAGATGTTAAATAACCCTGTATTTGTGACGTTGTATCCGTTATAACACCTATTAAAATTAATAAAGAAGTAAAATTTGTAAATAAATTGAACTTAAATATATTCCCCAACAAAATAGGAAAAAATGCTATAAAAGCAAGAAATAAACCGCCAACAAATGCTAAACGATAAATTATCTTCTCTAAATATTTAGTCGTCTCCTTCCCTTGCCGAACACTAGCAATTGTATATGCCATTTTATTAAGACTTTCGGACATATCTTTTGGCTTTAAAACTAATGATGCATAAAAACAACTAAAAAACACAATTAAGATTAAATTTAGTCCGAATGACAAAAATGGTAAAAAACTTGCTTGACCTATAGAATTTTCGGGCTGAAATGAGTTAAGTAATAATTGGGCCGGATAAACTAATAAAACAGATATTGTTGAGCTAAAAACAAGGGGCATAATACCACCTTGGTTTAATTTTAACGGTATAAAACTATTTGTTATCTTAGACATTTCTTGTGATTTTTCCAACGGATTTGGACTGGCACTTAATTGCTTCGCTGAAATAATATCGATCTTTTTATAAGCGTCTTGAAAAACAATAATCACCGTAACAATAAACAAATATATTAAAAAACTTTGCAAAAATAGAATTAAGTTGCTCGAAAGAGATTCATTAATGGAAATCTTATTACCAATCTTATTAAGACTATTTGGTATACCCCCAACAATATTAATAAAAATAATCATAGAGGATCCATTACCAAGACCCTCTTCCGTAATTAATTCAGCAAACCACATTGACAAAACTGAACCCGTCGTTAAAGCAAGAATAATTTCTAAACCGCGAAAAAAAGTCCAATCAAAAATTAAAGGTTTAACCCCAAAAATTACTAAAGCTGTACTTAAAACAAGTGCCCAAGCTACTGTCAAATAACGAGTGTACTTTCTAATTTGTTGTCGGCCAAGCTCACCTTCTTCTTTTTGCAATCGCTCTAAATTTGGAAATAAAGGTATTAATAGCTGAAGTATTATCGAAGCATTAATATAAGGCAAAATTCCTATAGAACCTATAGAAAGAAAAGAATTGCCGACTAATGATTTTGCAAAACTAAACATTGAACTTAAAGCTTGACCTTGGTCAAATATATTAAGATCGACACCTGGTACTGGCACATAAAGTCCAAATCTTACGAGAAGTAAAAGAGTTAAAATTTTAAAAATTTTCTCCTTTAATAAATCTCTTGTCTTTGATTGTTCCATAAATTTTAAGTTACATAAACTATTTAAAGCTTTAAGCTTTAAAAGAACGTAAATTATTCAACCCGTTTATAGTCGCACGAGCATTGTTTAATAAATTATTTGAACCTAATTGTTTTGAAAGAATATTTTTAACTCCAGCTAATTCCAACACTGTTCGAATTGAACTACCAGCAATAACACCTGATCCAGGTGCGGAAGGTCTCAAAATAAGTTTTGCAGCTCCAAATCGACCATTAATGGTATGAGGTATTGAGTTTGAACTTGTTAAAGGAACAGTTATAACATTCTTTTTTCCATCAATAGAACCTTTTCGTACAGCTGTAATAACATCATTAGCCTTGCCTACTCCAACGCCCACTTTTCCCATTTCATCCCCAACAACCACGATGGCACGGAAGCTCAATTTCTTTCCCCCTTTAACGACTTTTGTTACACGCTGAATAGCGATAACACGCTCTAACCATTCAACTTTATTAACACGTAGTTTAGAACCTTTTTTAGGACTCACCATAACTTTATTAAAATTCCTTAGTAATATGATTAACTATTTTTTACCTACCTTTCCAGCTTTACGACGTATAAATTCACCATCATATGCTATACCTTTTCCCTTGTATGGTTCCGGAGAACGTACAGATCTAACTTTGGCAGCAAATTCACCCACAGCATCTTTCTCTAAACCTGAAACAATAATAACTGTAGGACTTTCAAGATTAATCGATAAACTTGGCGGAGTTATCATTCGTACTGGATTACTATAACCCATATTAAGGACTAAGTCTTTGCCATCCAATTGTGCACGATAACCAACTCCAGTTATTCGCAATTTTTTACTAAAACCTTCAGATACTCCCACAACCATGTTAGAGACCATAGTACGCGATAACCCATATAAGGATTGTGGTAACTTCCTTTTTGAAGTAGTTGTGTCATCCATTTTTACTAAAACTGATTTTTGATTATCATCAGACTTTACTAGCTCACAACTAACTAAAGAAGGTAAAACTCTGGAAAGATTACCTTTAGGGCCAGTTACATCAATTTTTTGACCTTGAAGTTTGACCGTAACTTTTTCAGGGATACTGATAATTTGTTTACCTATACGAGACATTTTTTTTTATGTTTACCAAATAAAACAAAGAACTTCACCACCAATATTTTCTTGTCTGGCAAATTGGTCTGTTACCAAACCTTTCGAAGTTGAAATAATAGCGGTTCCGAATCCTCCTAAAACGCGAGGCATTTTTTTCGCATTCTTATAAACTCTTAACCCTGGTTTACTTACTCTCTGAATATTAGTAATTTTTGGAACACGATCTTTACCCGTATACTTTAAAACTAATAAAAGAGAACTGTTTGCTCCATTTTTTAATTCTTCGAATGAAACAATGAAACCTTCACTTAACAATACTTTAGCAATTTCTTTTGTAAGATTTGTAAGAGGCAGTTGTACAATTTGATGTTTTACTAAACTCGCATTGCGAATTTTCGTTAACATGTCAGCAACACTATCATGACTCATTTTAAATAATAATAATTAAATTTATACTTTTGGTCTTAACGGCATTCCCAATTTCTTTAAAAGAGAGTATGATTCCTCATCATTTTTAGCAGTTGTGACAATTGAAATGTCAAATCCCTGCATTTGATTTACATCATCGTAAGAAATTTCAGGAAAAATTAATTGATCTGTTATTCCTAAATTATAGTTACCTCTTCCGTCGAAACCATCTACGCTAATACCACGAAAATCTCTAATACGAGGGAGTGTAACATGTATTAGACGATCTAAAAATGAATACATCTTTTCCTTACGTAAAGTTACAGATGCTCCAACTTCCATTCCATCTCTTATTTTAAAACCTGCGATAGACTTCTTTGACTTATTTATAATTGGCTGCTGTCCAGTAACAATTGCTATTTCGTTAAGACTTATTTCTAATTCTTTAGAATTGCGTGAACCTTCCCCTAAACCTCGATTAACCGATATTTTAACAATTTTTGGTACTTCCTGAGGATTTAAATACCCAAATTCTTCAATTAAAGATGGGACGACATAATCTTTATATAACTCTTTCGAACTTTTCGTCATAGTGTAAAAAAATAACTTTAACGTAATAACTAGTAGAACTTAAATATCTAAAGTACTTCAGGAGCAAGCGAGACAATTTTTGTAAACCCACCATCTTTAAGTTCACGAGCAATAGGTCCAAAAATTCTTGTTCCACGTGGATTGTTTTCTTTATTGATAATAACTGCAGCATTATCATCAAAACGTAAATGAGATCCATCTTTGCGTCTCGTAGTATGCTTTGTCCTTACAATAACTGCACGAACTACATCTGAACGTTTAACAGTCAAGTTTGGTGTAGCATCTTTAACAACACCAATAATCACATTGCCAATAAATCCATATCTACGATTAGTCCCGAGAATACGAATACACATTAACTTTTTTGCACCGCTATTATCAGCTACATTTAAACAAGTTTGAGGTTGTATCATATTTTAAGTTGAAGATTTTTCTAAAATATCTGTTATTGCCCAACTTACTGTCTTACTAATAGGACGAGTTTGACGAATTTTTACAACATCACCTGGAGCTGCATTAAATTCAATATCTTGAGCGGCATAACGTTTCGTTCTTGTAATAACTTTTTTATAAGTTTTATGGTAAACACGCTCATCTACGCTTACGATTCGCGTTTTTAACATTTTATTACTAACCACGACCCCGACAAATTCTTTTAAAGCCATATATCAATTAATCAAATTAAAAAATATTAGAGAGTGAGATCTTCAGTAGGGCGGGTAACAATTTTTGTTTTAATAGGTAACTTATGAGAAGCTGTCTTTAAAACCTTAAGAGACATTTCTTTATCTAACCCATTTATCTCAAATAGAATCGTTCCTGGTTTAACAACAGCAACCCAATAAGCTACTCCTCCTTTTCCCGCACCCATTCTTGACTCTGCCGCTCTTTCTGTAACTGATTTATCTGGGAAAATACGTATCCAAATTTTTCCAGTTTTACGAACATATCGAGTTATACTTCGTCGTGTTGCTTCAATTTGTCTTGAGGTTATCCAAGTGGGCTCTAATGCCTGTAGACCATACTCGCCAAAAACAACTTTATTTGATCTTGTTGCAACACCCTTTAATCTTCCTCGATGCATTTTGCGAAACTTAGTTCGTTTAGGGAGTAACATATAATTTTTTGTTTAAAACTAAATAATCTCTTTATTAAATATCCAAACCTTAATGCCTAGCACACCATATATAGTATGTGCTTCATATGAAGAATAACTTATATCAGCACGTAATGTTTGAAGTGGAACTCGACCCTCACGAACCCATTCAGTTCTTGCCATTTCAGCACCGTTTAAACGCCCTGAAACTTGTATCTTAAAACCTTTTACACCACTTCTCTCTAATCGTTGGGCTGTTTGACGAATAGCTTTTCTAAAAGCAACACGCTTTTCAAGTTGATCCGCTAATAAACGAGCCGTTAATAAACTTTCATTATCGGATTGTGTTAACTGAACAACTTTAAGACGGATTTGCTTCGATTTCGGCAAAAATTTTAAAACTTCGGACTTTAGCTCGCTAAAACTAGTTTGACTCCCTTGACTTGTAGACAAGGTTTTTGGTCTTGAAGCATAAACTAATAATTCAATTTTATTAACTTTTCTGTTAATTTGAAGTTTTGTAATGCCTGACTTAGAGTAAAGTGACCCCCATTTCGTTTTAAGACATTGACGAATAAGATAATCTTCTTTAAGCGTCTGACCATAATTACTATAATTGGAATACCATGTAGAATCATGGCTTTTATTTACTCCAATTCGAAAACCTGTTGGATGTACTTTTTGACCCACAAAAAAATCTATTAATAATTAATTTTTTAAAAATCTGCTGACAGAACAATAGTTATACTAGATGTAGCCTTTAAAATTTTATAGGCTCTACCTTGTGCTCTAGGACGAATTCTTTTAATAACTGGTCCTTTATCAGTAAATGCAGTTTTTATACCCAATTTAGTTTCATCCATGCCGAAGTTGTTTTTTGCATTTGCAACTGCCGAACGCAAAACTTTCATGACTGGCTTACATGACGAATAAGGTAAAAATTCGATTAAAGTTAGTGCTTCTTTATAACTTTTACCTTGAATTTGACGAAGAACTCGACGAATTTTATTCGGAGCCATTCTGATGCGTTTCGCAACAGCCTTAACTTCAGTAGTTTGCGAAAAATTTTCACTCATGTTTGTTAACGTTTAGCCTTTTTATCTTTTTTTATATGTGATCGAAATGTTCGAGTTGGTGAGAACTCACCAAGTTTATGACCAACCATTTGGTCTGTTACAAAAACTGGGACATGTTGACGACCGTTATATACTGCAAACGTGTAACCAATCATCGTTGGTATAATAGTTGATGCACGGGACCAAGTTTTAATCGTTTCTTCTTTGCCCTTACCATCCTTAATTTTTCTGAGAATTTGGAACCCTACAAAAGGGCCCTTTTTTAATGAACGTGACATAAAAAAGCAATTTATAAAAAATTTTTATTCTCAACCTTAAGTACGACCACGAAGTATGTATCGAGTACTTAATTTTGTTACTTTTCGAGTTTTAATTCCTAATGCAGGCTTACCCCATGGAGTAACTGGTTTAGCTCGTCCAATAGGCGAACGACCCTCACCTCCACCATGCGGGTGGTCTATTGGGTTCATTACTACACCACGAACTTTAGGTCTTCGACCCAACCAACGTTTTCTACCTGCCTTACCTAAGGTCATATTAATATGCTCTATATTACCAACTTGACCTAAAGTTGCGTAACAGTTTTTAGAAACTAAACGAACTTCATTTGAAGGTAACTTTAAAGTTACTAAGTCTTTATCTTTGGCAATAATTTGTGCATAGGTTCCTGCCGCTCTTGCAATCTGACCACCTTTGCCTAAGGTTAACTCGATATTATGAATACTACTACCTAATGGTATTGACATTAATGGCATCGAATTCCCTACTTCCAAGGGTACCCCAACTCCTGAAGACACTGGCATACCCACTTTTAATGATCGTGGGCACAAGATGTACTTTTTAATACCATTTTCATAATGTAAAAGCGCAATTCTAGCATTACGGTTTGGGTCATACTCAATACTCGCAACTTTAGATTTCACTGTTGTTAATTTCCTATGAAAATCAATAATACGATACTTTTTCTTATGACCACCACCTCGACCACGAAGTGTGATTAGACCCCTATTATTCCGACCAGCAAAATACTTTTTACCTACTGTTAAACGACGTTCCGGCTTCGTTTTTGTTAAATCACTAAAATCTAAAGTAGAACGAAAACGCGTTCCTGGACTATAAGCCCTATATAGACGGATTGCCATAAATCCTTTTTCCTAAAAATAGATTAAATTTAAAAATGTAGCAGGCCAATTAAATTAAGACTAGATTAATCTGTGTCAATAATATTGATTGAATCCCCAGGTCTTAAAGTTACAATCGCCCGTTTATTTTGAGTTTTATGACCAACAAATTTACCAACTCGGCGCTTTTTCTTTTGTTGTGTCGACGTATTTACTGATATTACTTTAACGTCAAATAATGTTTCAATAGCCGTTTTAATAACAGCCTTATCTGCCTTTTTTGAAACCGCAAAACTATATTGGTTTTGTTTAAAAAGACGAACTGCTTTTTCCGTTAAAATAGGATATTTTATTAAGTCAATAAATGAATTCATAGCCCTATTTTAATTAATTATATTAAGAACAAGTTGGTAATAACTAAATTTATGTATTGGTTTTAAAAAATATTTTACCCTTTTTTAATTACCTTCAAAATATTTTTTTCTTTACCTGGTAATGAGCCTTTTAATGCAAGGATTTTTTCATCATTGTCAATATATAAAATTGTGCTATTGCCAATAGTGGTTGTTTTAAAACCAAGTTGACCTGCCATTTTCTTCCCAGGATAAACTCGACTAGGTGTACTACCTGCACCAATAGAGCCTGGTAAGCGATGATTTTTCGATCCGTGAGTCATAGGACCACGACTGAAATTATGTCGTTTTTGGTTTCCTGTAAAACCTTTTCCTATACTATTGCCCGTAACCTTTACGGTTTGACCTATCTCAAAAGAGTTAAGGTCAATAGGGTCAGCTAAATTATACTGCGTCGGATCACTAACAGCAAATTCGCCAAACGACCTAAAACTAGGTAATCCAGCTTTTTCTAAATGCCCTAAAATAGGTTTTGATAGTTTACTCGACTTGGTTTGACCGTACGCAACTTGGATTGCGTTGTATCCATCCGTTTTGGAAGTCTTAATTTGACTTATTTGGCACTCTTCCGCTTGAACAAGTGTTACAGGAATATTTGTACCATTTTCATCAAAAATATGCGTCATACCAATTTTTCTAACAAATATACCTGGAGCCATTTGATTGGTAAAATTTCAATTTAAAATTAGAGCCAATACATGAAAAAGAACATATATTGATAGTCCAATTATAGATAAGATAGTAAGTATTGTCCAGTTTAAAGCAATATTTTGTCTCAAAAATAAAAGTAGACATATCCTCTTAACTTAGTATTTAAGTAATATATCTTTAAGTTATGTTCTTTGATTAAATCAATACCGAATGAAAAATACGAAACAATAAATTGCAATACATGGAAAATACACCTATTTAGATAAACTTATATCTAATATCCTTTTACTTAAGTACAAAAAAACTGTTAAAAAAAATAAATGGCAAAAGTTATAGGTATTGATTTAGGTACAACAAATTCAGTTGTCGCCGTAATGGAAGGTGGTAAACCAGATGTTATAACAAATAGTGATGGGCAGCGTACAACACCTTCTATTGTGGCATATACAAAAAAGGGTGATTTACTAGTGGGTCAAATTGCAAAGCGACAAGCTGTAATTAATCCCGAGAATACATTTTACTCTGTTAAACGTTTTATTGGGAGAAAAACAAGCGAGGTAAGTGACGAACTTGTTCAATTACCATATAAAGTTCTTCAAACAGACGAAAATATTAAATTAGACTGCCCGGCTTTAGATAAAAAATTCGCTGCGGAAGAAATTTCTGCACAAGTTTTACGAAAGTTAGCTGAGGATGCTACTAAGTATTTAGGCGAACCAGTAACACAAGCTGTTATTACGGTCCCGGCATATTTTAATGATTCGCAACGACAAGCTACTAAAGACGCGGGTAAAATAGCCGGTCTAGAAGTTTTAAGAATTATAAATGAACCAACTGCAGCTTCTTTGTCATATGGCTTAGATAAAAAAGATAATGAAACTATTCTTGTTTTTGATCTTGGTGGAGGAACATTTGACGTATCAATACTAGAAGTTGGCGATGGTGTTTTTGAAGTACTTGCTACATCTGGTGATACACGCTTAGGCGGAGATGATTTTGATGAAAAAATTGTTCAATGGCTAGCAACGGAATTTGAAAAAGAAGAAGGTTTTGACCTTACAAAGGATAACCAAGCTTTACAAAGACTTACCGAAGCCGCTGAAAAAGCAAAAGTGGAACTTTCCACGTTAAACCAAGCTTCTATTAACTTACCCTTTATAACGGTTACATCTTCTGGTCCAAAACATTTAGAAAAAGAACTAACACGACGCAAATTCGAGGAATTGTGTGAGGCACTAATTAACCGTTGTGAAACACCAATTCAAGAAGCATTAAAAGATGCAGATTTAAGTACTGATGCAATTGACCAAAATGTTTTAGTTGGTGGGTCAACAAGAATTCCTGCTGTCCAAACATTAGTTGAAAAGATTCTTGGTAAAAAACCTAATCAAACGGTTAACCCTGATGAAGTTGTAGCAGTTGGAGCTGCTGTTCAAGCTGGTGTTTTAGGGGGAGAAGTAAAAGATATTTTATTACTTGATGTGACACCTTTATCTTTAGGGGTTGAGACATTAGGTGGAGTTACGACAAAAATTATTCGCCGAAACACAATTATCCCAACAAAACAATCAGAAACATTCTCAACAGCAGTCGATAATCAACCAAATGTTGAAATACATGTTCTTCAAGGAGAACGAGAATTTGCAAAAGATAACAAAAGTCTAGGAACTTTCCGCTTAGACGGTATCGCATCCGCACCTCGTGGTGTACCGCAGATTGAAGTAACATTCGATATTGACGCAAACGGTATTCTATCAGTAACAGCAAAAGATAAAGCGACTAACAAACAACAATCAATTACTATTACTGGAGCTTCCACTCTAGACAAAAACGAAGTTGATAGAATGGTTGAAGAGGCCGAAACTAACGCAGCTGTGGATTCTGAAAAGAAAGAGAAAACTGATCTAAAAAACGATTCAGATTCCTTATGCTATCAAGCAAAAAAACAGCTCGAAACTTTAAAATCACAAATCGACTCAGATAATAGCAATAAAATCGAATTACTCATTACAGAACTTGAAGAATCTATCCAAAAAGAAGATTACTCTTCGATGAAAGAAAAGAGGGATGCGCTACAAGCTGAGTTAATAAGTGTAGGAGAAAAAGTGTACAAGCAAAATGAGAATGCTGACGGCTCAATCAACACAGATGGCGTAGAAACTGACTTTTCAACTGAAAAATAAGGGTTCTGAAACGGGTAAGAAGATTTTTATCTAATAAATATGTCCTAACCTTTTATATTAAAAATGCAAAACAATTTAGTTTAGACTACACTAAAGTTATTATTAAAATAAATAAACTAAAAGTCATTTAAATTACTTTTGGTTTATTTATTATTCATGGGTTTACAAAATTTGGTGTATTCTCAACCCTTGAAAAAAATGCAATATTAATATATTATCATTTCATAAGTTATGGGTCGATGCCCGAGTGGTTAATGGGGACGGATTGTAAATCCGTTAGCATAGCTTACGTTGGTTCAAATCCAACTCGGCCCAAGTATAAATAGAATAGAATCCCCTGGAATAAAAGTAAATGTTGGCTGCAATCCTTTAAACACAAATCAAATCGATGGGATTATTCTAGCTAAGAGCCGACAATAAGTTTTTAATATTTTCTTTTTTACTATTTTGTTTTTAAACACGCCCTGAAGGACTTGAACCCTCGACATCAGGTTTTGGAAACCTACGTTCTACCAACTGAACTAAGAGCGCTTGCATTTTTTCAGATTTTAACATTCATTTAATGGAACGGAAAGGTTTATCGTTTTTTATGGACACATAAATGCATCCATTTAAGGGTTTGAAATCAAACCCTTTTAAACTTTTCTAGTCTTACTAAAACTACTTATAGATTGCCTCGTTTGAAGTAAAGTAAAAAGATAATAGCAGGACCTGAAAGAGTAACTAATGCAAGTGACAGTAATTGAGCTATAACATTCCAATTAATCATAATTCTGAAATCAATAAAATTATTAACTGTGTAATATTGTACTATATAAAGTTACTAATTTTAAATGCTCTTAACAGAGATTACAAATTTTACAAATTAAAAAAATATTCGATTAAAAAGTACTATTATTAGTGAGCTCAAATTAATTTGTACAAATCATCTTAGTGTTAAAATAACCATAGTTTAATAAAAAATCATTTACAAGTTTCTAGTATATTTAGTAATATACGATTAGATAAAAAGCTGGTGTAGCTCAATTGGTAGAGCAACTGATTTGTAATCAGTTGGTTATGAGTTCAAGTCTCTTCACTAGCTAAACAAATAACAAAAAATTTATTATCTTATGTTAGTATCTTTACTATATAAATTAACAGACTATTAGTACTTTACCTCATGAATATAGAATTATTCGTAATTACCCTATCACAAGGTTTTGCTGGTTTTCTAAAGTTCTACACTCTTTTATTAACACTTCGTATTTACGCTACATGGTTCCCGAATATTAACCTTTATTCACAACCGTTCTTAAGTTTGAAAAAAATAACTGATCCGTACTTATTGGTATTTCGTGGACTAATACCCAATATATTAGGGTTCGACCTCTCACCAATCCTTGGTTTTCTTCTATTAACTTGTCTACAAGATTTTTTCAATAGTATCGTTAGTATTCGATAAATTTAAACGACGTAAAAGAAATAATTAAGGACTGGAATCAAAAATAATAAGCTATTTTTATAATTCATTTACTGCTACCAACTAATTACATAATTTTTAATCAACCAAAGAAAATAACAAATGGCCGAAAAAAAGGTTACTGAATCTGATGAAACTATTGTAGAAAATATCGTACAAAACCCATATAAATATGGTTTCAAAACTAATATTGAAACAGAAAGCTTTCCTAAAGGTCTAAATTTAAAGATAATTAACGACATTTCGAAAAAAAAAGATGAACCGGAGTTCTTAAAAAAATTCCGCATTAAATCATACGAAAAATGGCTAAAAATGGACATGCCACATTGGTCGTCACTAAATGTTCCAAAAATTGACTACCAAGACATGCAATATTACTCGATACCTAAAACAAAAAAAAAATTAGGTAGCCTTGATGAGGTAGACCCAGAACTTCTTGATACGTTTAACAAATTAGGTATTTCGTTAACCGAACAAAAACTTCTTAGTAATGTTGCTGTAGATGCCGTTTTTGACAGTGTTTCGATCGGAACCACATTTAAAAAGCAGCTGCATAAATATGGTGTTATTTTTTGCTCTTTTAGTGAGGCTGTTAAATATTATCCTAATTTAGTAGAAAAATATTTAGCAAAAGTTGTACCAATCAATGATAATTTTTTTGCAACGTTAAATTCCGCGGTATTTAGCGACGGTTCATTCTGTTATATCCCAAAAGATGTCGAATGCCCACTAGAATTATCAACTTACTTTCGTATCAACAACGAAGAAGCCGGACAATTCGAAAGAACTTTAATTGTTGTTGAAGATAGAGGAAATGTTAGCTATTTAGAAGGATGCACAGCTCCACAATTTAGTACTAACCAATTACACGCAGCTGTAGTTGAACTTATAGCTCTTGACGAAGCTGTAATTAAATATTCAACAGTACAAAATTGGTATGCAGGTGATGAAAATGGCAAGGGCGGTGTTTATAATTTCGTAACAAAACGAGGTTTATGTGCTGGAAAACGTTCAAGAATATCTTGGACCCAAGTAGAGACAGGTTCCGCAATAACTTGGAAATATCCAAGTAATATCTTAGCAGGAGATTCCTCTGTAGGTGAATTCTACTCAGTTGCATTAACTAATAACTACCAAGAAGCAGATACTGGGACAAAAATGATTCATTTAGGACCAAACACAAAAAGTAGGATTATTTCAAAGGGTATCTCAACAGGAAATTCAAAGAATAGCTATAGAGGTTTAGTTAAGATCGGACCAAATGCTTCCAACACAAAGAACTATACTCAATGTGACTCTTTACTGATTGGAAAAAATTGTAGCGCAAATACTTTTCCTTACGTAGAAGCTCAAAACAGCGATACAAAAGTTGAACATGAAGCGTCAACCTCTAAAATTGCTGAAGAACAACTCTTTTATCTCTTACAGCGTGGAATTAATATGGAAGAAGCTGTTGCTTTAATGGTTAATGGATTTTGTAAAGAAGTATTTAATAAACTTCCTCTAGAGTTTGCTTCTGAAGCAGATCGATTATTAAATCTAAAATTAGAAAATTCAGTCGGCTAAACCGGTAATTAGATAAGATAAAATATCAAACTTTATATATGAAATTTTTAAAAGATTTTATTATATTACTAAAAGCGCGTTATCCAATCATATACATTTCAACTTCTGAAGAAGAACGGATTGAGTACCTCCTTAAATACAGCTCCAAAAAGTATATATCAAGGGTGTGTTATGTTTGGAATTTCGTTGAAGGATACCAAGGTAACCCCAATAATAAGGGACTTGCAACAAAGAATCCATTAGAAGCATTAGAATTTATTGAAAAATTAACACCCGAAACAAAGGCGCTTTTTATTTTAAAGGACTTTGACAATTTTTTAAAAGATTTTTCAGTAATACGAAAATTAAAAAATCTTGGGAGGAGCTTAAAAACTCAATCAAAAAACATAATTATTGTTTCCACGGAGGTTAATATACCTGACAGTTTACGAGAATTGATCACGGTGGTTAATTTTCCATTACCGACCCTTCAAGAAATTTGTGAAGAGCTAAAACGTTTAACCGAATCACTTGACCAAAAAATTTCAAACGATGACCTGTTACGTCTAGGAGCTGCGTGTCAAGGATTATCATTAGAAAGAATACGTCGTGTGTTATCAAAAATTATTGCACAGTATGGTGAAATAGATGGTGTAAATAGTTTTTCGTTCATATTAACTGAAAAAAAACAAATTATTGACCAATCACAACTTTTAGAATTCTGCATTGCAAATAAAAAAATGTTAGATTTAGGGGGTCTAGAAAATTTAAAAAATTGGGTCAAAATCCGATCGGATGCATTTTCACAGAAAGCTATTGAATACGGTTTACCGTACCCAAAGGGTGTGCTATTAGTAGGTGTACAAGGTACTGGAAAATCATTGGCATCTCAAATAATTGCATGTGAATGGAATCTACCTTTATTAAGGTTAGACTTTGGTCGTTTATTTGGTTCATTAGTTGGTCAATCTGAATCACGTATAAGGCGCGTAATTGAATTGGTCGAAACACTTGCACCCTGTATTTTATGGATTGATGAAATCGATAAAGTTTTTGCGAATAGTCAAAGTGGAGGAGACAATGGAACAACAAATCGAGTTCTAGCCACCTTTATCACTTGGCTTTCTGAGAAATCTTCGCCAGTTTTCGTCGTTGCCACAGCAAATAATATAGAATGGATACCCCCAGAAGTTATTAGAAAGGGTCGTTTTGATGAAACATTCTTTTTATCACTACCTAATGTAAAGGAGCGAGAATCTATTTTCAATGTTCATTTGAAAAAGGTACGACCAGCAAATTTAGATAATTATCAACTTGAATTACTAAGTACGGTAACTAAAAATTTTTCTGGGGCCGAAATCGAACAAGTAATTATTGATGCTATGAGAGTTGGTTTTAACGAGAAACGAGAGTTTAATATGGAAGATTTATTAAACGTTATCCAAAAATCAGTTCCATTAGCAAAAACAAAAAACAAAGAACTGCAGAAATTAAAAGAATGGGCTGACTCAGGGAATATTAGTTTAGCATCTTAAATTGGAGGATACTTTTAAACGTATTAAAAATAGTGGCATAAAATTGCTAGGTAAAATAGATTTTATAGCTTTCGAACCTTTACGTTTCCGTAAAAGTATGATAAAAATACTTAACGTGTGGTAAAAATTTTTGACTTTATTTATAAGAACAAAAATCTATAAAGATGAATTTAGCTCAACGAATCACTGCAAATAGTGATTTTTTTTATAAAAAAAAGGACTTACCAACAATTAAAGTTGGGGACAAAGTTAAAGTTTTAAATTATTTAGAATTACCGATGGACGAAGATGGAGATGGTAAAGATAAAAAAAAGAAAAAAGAAAGATTACAACTATACGAAGGAGTTGTAATTTCGCGTCATGAAAAGAAAATAACAGTAAACTCTACTATAACTGTTCGAAAGATGTTTTCAGGTGGTGGAATTGAAAAAGTTTTCTTATTAAATTCACCGTGGGTTAAAAGTATAACAGTTAGCTCTTCTGCTAAGATAAAGCGAGGAAAATTATACTACTTAAGAAAACGTACAGGTAAATCGGCTCGTTTAAAGCAACTTTTTTAAAAAATAACGAATTAAATGAAAACGAAATTACAAGAGTTTCTTAAAACAGTGCTTGAAAGAGGACTATCAATAGCAACATATATATTTCCATTTTTAGAAATAACGGTATATTTTTCTAGCCGTGTATGTTACAGCTCTAACGATATTGGACTTAAAGTAATTTATGCAAACTACCTTTACCCATTACTTCTAATTTACGAAAAAAATGTTTATCTAATTTTTATTGCAATGGTAGCTATTTTTTTAATGTGTTCACGCAAATCGTTACCATTAACAAAATTTTTACGATTTAATGTATTACAAGCAATATTGTTAGACATCATTTGTGCATGTGTTGGTCAAATTTATATGGCATGCCCGACCGTATTTAAATTAAGTACATTTGGCATAATGTTTGCGAACTTTATCTTTTTAGGGGTAACTTGCTGGATAGTGTATTCAATTATTATAATAGCCTTAGGAAGGTTTCCAGTATTACCAATTATTTCACGCGCAGCAAACATTCATTTACAAAGGTAAAAGAATAAAGTAGTAGAGTTAATCAGGTTTGCGAATAGTTCTTAAAGAAAACATATATTTAAAAGTTCTAATTTGGTACCTTAAAACCCTTTAATTAAGATGATATGTTGTTGATATGTTGTTTAATTACAACTATTCCCAAAATGTAGAATAACTAGCACTTTAATTTACCAAAGTGCTAGTTATTCTACATTTTAGGAATATATTCTGTAATTTACTTAAACTGCATCGTAAGAAACGTAAAAACAAAATAAATAAAAATAACATTTCTTTTTTAATCTTTTAACAATCAACACACAAATATTATATGGTTTTGAAATTCAGTAAATTTTAGCAAGTTTCGTCGTATAGGAAATTATCGCGATAGTAATAAAGACCAGTATCAATTTTATTGAGCTCAAAGAATTCGTTTTTGCTAGATGATATTAACCTACTGAATAATATTTAAACGTTTACTATTATAGATTTGTCTATTATGTAAAATGTATCTAATCTTCGTATAGTTGATATTAGTAATACGGCCTATTATACTGATTTTTAACGAAATCTTATTTGAAAAAAAGCATTAATTGATATACAAAAACTTTCATTTTTAAAAGAAATAGAGTGAAATATACTTTATAATAGTCTGCATAAGTTTTTTTAAACAAAAATATTAAAATGTTTACATTAAAGATTTTAGTTTATACGGTCGTAATATTCTTTGTATCGCTGTTTACTTTTGGTTTCCTTTCGAGTGATCCATCACGAAACCCTAACCGTAAAGATTTAGAATAAATATTAAAAATACAAGTTCAATCGATTTACTATATAGTAAAAGTAACAAAGCTTTTAAGATATAGTAAATTTAACTTTCTGTACCGAATTTTTTTTTAAAGTAAAAAAATTTGTAGAAGACAAGTGTTTCTCGCCGGACAATTCCATTCCGGGCCTGAAAAAAATTGCATTTCAATCTGTTATAGAAATTTTTTATTTTCAAACTGTTTGTTATAAAATAAATTTGGGCTAGAAACGCCTACAAGTTTAAAAGATACAAATAACCTAATATGTTCACTTATTTAAGTGCTACTTTTTTATTTCAAGTATGGTTAAAAGATTTGTTAAATTTAGGTTCATTTACGAATGACGAATGTATGACTCAGGTTATTTTAAAGTTTATATACACATGGAGTCGAGATTAATAAATCAATATTATTTTCCAATATACAAAACGTAAATAAAAAAGCTCGCTAAAAATAAGAGCGATAAAACCCTTAATAGATGGGTTATGTCAAAAAGTTTAAATTTTTATTAAAGTTTAGCTTGACAATTAAAACCACTTATTGATATTATCAATTCAGATTAAAAATTTAGTTACAAACAAAAAAGAATACCATGGAGAGTTTGATCCTGGCTCAGGATGAACGCTGGCGGTATGCTTAACACATGCAAGTCGTACGAGGATTTATCCTAGTGGCGAACGGGTGCGTAACATGTGAGAATCTACCCTTGAGAGGGGAATAACATTTGGAAACGAATGCTAAATCCCCATATGCCGAGAGGTGAAATAGTTTTCTGCTCAAGGATGAGCTCGCATCTGATTAGCTTGTTGGTAAGGTAAAGGCTTACCAAGGCCATGATCAGTAGCTGGTTTGAGAGAACGATCAGCCACACTGGGACTGAGACACGGCCCAGACTCCTCCGGGAGGCAGCAGTGAGGAATTTTCCGCAATGGGCGA
>JGI24540J26637_10000004_pt1 | contig 81961 bp, 56 predicted proteins | sample NorSeaMetagenome_FD_26637 | JGI IMG/M metagenome (IMG submission 26637)
CCCTATTTAGTAATTTGTTCTTCTTTAAAAGATGCTATGTGTCTTAAAGGTATGGGGTATAACCTTGAAGTTATAGCTCCAGACTCAGAGAATACTATGATAAAACCTCATATAATTCAACATTTCAAAAAAAAATATAAGAAAGTAATAACACTTTTTGATAATGATGACGCTGGTCTTAAGGCTGTAGAGAGATATGCTGATGCATATAAAATCAATGGGTTTGTACCAACTATATGTAAAGACATATCAGACGCTATGAAGTTACATGGTTTTGATAAGGTTCATGCAATGCTAAAGCCATTATTGAAAGAAACATTAAATAAATAAATATGATAGAAGCAATAGGTTGGCTAACAATAGCCGCAGTAGTAATGATAGTTGGTAAAGCAATAGCTAAGAAGTTATGGCCAGAAGACTGGGATAATGATGTATTTTAAAGCAGAACAAAAGTCAAGTAAAATGTTTCGTTTACTGTAAGGTAAAATGATTAATGGTCAATTTGTAAAAAATAATTAATATGGAATTACACGAAGTACCTAGAAATAGTAGAATAAGAGTGGTTACTAAAGATAAAGTACCACCTGGAGCTCCACCCGTTGATAAAGGAGAAGAACTTAACTTTAGGTCTATAGATGGAATGTATAGTTACTGCACCAGAGATAATGGTGAAGTAGTACATTTAGTAGCATGGACTGAGGTAGAAATAATTGATATTGAATTAAATAAATAAATTATGGGAGAAATTAGAGAAGTAAAACGTTGGTGGATACCAGGTAATGTACCTTCTAGTAAAAATGGAAGACGTTGGACAGGTAAATACTTTATAGCAAGTAAAGCTACAATGAATTATAGAAAAGCAACTAAAGATATTTACCTTAGTTATACTGATGATTTTAAACAAGCATTAAAGACACGTGAACTACCAGTAAAAATATCTTTTGAATTTATCAGAGGTAGTCGTCATAAGTTTGATTATATAAACCCTGCACAAACTGTACAGGATGATATGGTTAAGTATGGTTGGATAGAAGATGATAATGCAGAATTTATAATACCAGCATTTGAAAAGTATACGTATGATAAAGAAAATCCAGGAGTTTGGATTGAAATAGTTGATTTTCAATGAAAATAATCACATTAGAAGAATTCTTTAAGTATAAACAAATGTTTCAAGGTTTACCTGAAGATCAATCACTAGCATGTGAAATATATAATAATGCAAATTATGAAGATAAAGAAGTGCTAGACAAATTAATGGCTAAAGCCTTAATGTTTGAAGATAGAGTTAATTTTTGTACTGCAGTAAAATACACCTTAAATGTAGGTGAATTAAGTACTAAAAAAATCTATGCATTTCTTGAAAAGAAAAAAGTAAATAAAATATATATGGACATAATTAATAAAATAACAGATGAGTAACATACAAGATTTAGTTGCTAAGACAACCAAAAACTTAATATTTACTGAGCCCTTTTACGGGCTTTTTTTAATTGGTATTAATAAACAATTTAGTTTGCGCATACCTACAGCAGGTGTAAGTAAACATGGAATTGGTATTCAATTGACTATAAACACTGATTTTTATACAAATTTAAGTGAAGACCATAGATATGGGTTAATTAAACATGAGCTTTTGCATATTGCATTTGGTCATTTATTATTAAGAGATCTATATTCTAATCATAAGCTATTTAATATAGCAGCTGATCTAGAAATAAACCAGTACATACTGGAAAGTAGATTACCTGAAGGTGGTTTACTACTATCAAGTTTTCCAGAATTAAATCTTCCTAAAAAAGCAGGTACTAAAAAGTATTATGAATTATTAGAGCAAGCACAGGAAGATGGGAATTGCCCATCATTAGATAACTTAATGGGCCAGATGGATGGTACTAGCCAACATTGTCATAGTACATGGAATGAGTTTGATGATTTACCTGAAGCTGATAAAAAGTTAGTTGAAAAACAAATAGAACATCAATTAAAGGCTTCTGCTGAACAAACAGAAAAAAAGTGTGGTAATATACCAGGTGAACTTGCAGAGCTTATAGAGAGGCTTATGCATATTGAACCAGCTAAGTTTGATTGGAAAGGATATCTAAAAAGATTTGTTGGTAATTCTAGTATTGTATATACTAAAAAGCTAAGACGTAAATATAATAAACGTTATTCCGCTAGTCCTGGTTTAAAAATTAAATTTAAAAATCATATACTTGTTGGTGTTGACACAAGTGGATCTGTAAATAATGAAGAGTTAAAAGAATTCTTCAGTGAGCTTGCTCATATGTACAAGACAGGCCATAAAATTACAGTAGCACAATGTGATACACAGCTTAATAGTGTGAAGGAATTTAATCCTAAAAAAGATTGGGAAATACATGGTAGAGGTGGGACATCATTCCAACCTGTAATTGATCATTATAATGAAAAGAAGGGGAGTTATACAGCTCTAATATATTTAACAGATGGTGAAGCATATGCTCCAGATGACTGTCCTAAGAATACCTTATGGGTTCTTAGTAGTATATCTGAAATAAACAATGAGTTACCAGGACAAGTAATTAAATTAAATTAATAGAAAATGGCACAAGTAAATTTAAATGTAACGGAGTTAAAAGGATTTGTAAATCACATAATTACAAATAATAGATATTTACAAGGAGTAGGAAAAAGTCCGGTTTCTGTAGAAGTTGTGGGTGAATCAGGTATTGGTAAAACATCTACTATAGTTGAGCTTGCTCAAGATAATAAACTCAAGTTTGTAAAACTTAATCTAGCACAAATAGAAGAGCTAGGTGACTTAGTGGGTTTTCCTGTACGTCAATTTCAGATGTATAAAGAAAAAATAATACCAGCTAAGAAAATAGATGATTTATCTATGTTATCTGCAACACAAAGAGCAGCGGGAACAAGTCTTGCTAATATATCAACACCAACTACTAAGAAAGTAGGCCAATGGGTTGATGAGTTAGCAGTACAAGAATATCTTAAACAAGGATATAAAATGACCGGTAAGAATAGAATGTCTTATTGTGCTCCTGAATGGATTGCTGATGCAAAAGAAGGTGGTATCTTATTATTAGATGACTGGAATAGAGCTGATACAAGATTTATTCAAGCAGTTATGGAATTAATAGACCGTCAGACTTATATCTCATGGACTCTACCAAAAGACTGGCATATTATATTAACAGCTAACCCGGATAATGGTGATTATATGGTTAACAGTGTAGATTCTGCACAAAAGACTAGATATGTAACTGCCAATCTTAAGTTTGATGTTAATGTATGGGCTCAATGGGCAGAAGGTGCAGGGATAGATACTAGATGTATTAACTTTCTTTTGCTACACCCAGAACTAGTAACACAAGAAACAAATGCAAGATCTATTACAACATTCTTTAATGCTATATCAAGCTTTGAAAAATTTGAAGATAACTTAAGTTTAGTTCAAATGATTGGAGAAGGTAGTGTTGGTGATTCATTTGCGTCAATGTTTACTACATTTATTAATAACAAGCTTGATAAGCTAGTAACACCAAAAGATTTGTTGACTCATGATAATGAATCATATATCTTGGGTGAGCTTAGAAGTTGTATTGGTAAAGATGATACATACCGTGCAGATATTGCATCAACGTTAGCTACAAGACTAGGTAATTATTCTGTTGTTTATTCTAAAGATAACACAATAAGTCAGAAAGTTACAGATAGACTTAAAGCTTTATGTACTCAAGATTATTTTACTAATGATCTTAAATATCTAGTTGTACGGACCATTTTTAATGGTAATAAAAAGAAGTTTAATAAATTCATGATGATCCCAGAGGTTATCAAAATGACAATGAAATAGTATGGCAAATAAATCAGTATATCAAGATTTTGATACTGATGCTTTAGCTTACTTTGATTTAGAACAGGACACTATTTATGGTGTCCTTTCTACTTCAGGGGAAATAGATAAAGTATTATGTACTCAAGATCAAACAACATATGAAAAGATAAACACTATATTAACTGTTCCTACAGAAGATGAGCAAACCTTTAGAAATAAAAAGAAAGCCTTTATATTACCTAAGTGTACTGTATCTCAAGATAGAATAAAAGCAGCTCTAAAAGAGCATGGTATAACTGTTACAAATGATTATGAACTGGCAGATTTAATTATAGGTCATGAAGACATTACAACTCACCGTCTAGAAAACGCTGATAATATACCTTCTACTATAATGATGAACAAGTTGTGGAACTATGAAACAACAAAAGGTAGATCTACAGCAACACATCCTAAAGAAATAGCAATATATAATTCTGGCCTAGAAGTTATACTAACTCCTAAGCTTACAGAAAGTGTGAGATACTATGATTTAGATATAGAAGATAGTTTGTATGATTCTTGGATGTTAACCGGGATGGCTATTAACTTGGCTCATATTATAGATACTACAGATGTAAGTGTTATTGATCCTGAAACAGTGCTATGTGCATCTGCAACAAAAATGATTCTTGATGAACAACTTTTTAGTGATCTTAAAGTACAGCTTGCTACATATGATGATGACAAAGCTTTAGCTCTTAAAATTGTACCTACAATAGACTATACAAAAAACTTTCATTTATTATGGCAATTTGCTCAAGACTGTAGTAATATTACTTATGCAGATAGCAGAGATAAAGATCTTAAGTACTGGCTTGATGTATCAGGCTTTAGAAAGTTTGAAAGAAAAAGTGCTCAGGATATGATACTGTGGTTAGATAGTGAAGATAAACTTGATAAAGTATCATTTAGATACCTTGAGCCTATAGTAAGAAAAGAAATAAGTATTCACAACAGAGATCTTTATACATTTAAAGTAGCTGTGAAAAAAGAGTATCAACAATATTTAAAATAAAATAATGAAAGAAAAATATAAATTAGAAATAAATACATATGATGGAGAATGGAATGACAAAAATCAATTAAAGCAAACTGCTATAAATTTTAGTAAATCTGATTGTATGTGGTTAACATCAAATAATAACTGGGAGTTAAATCCAGAAGATTTAGCTTCTTTGTCATTACCTATGGTAACTAATGTTGAAAATCTTAGTTTACAAGATAAAAAAATATATAGATTTCCTAAAATTACTCTTCCAAGACAAAAAGTTGATTTGTTAAAAGAAAAATACAACTGTAAAGTAATTAGGGACCCGTCTAAAGCAGATGTAGCAGTTGTATCTTATAAGCTTTTTAATACAATATTTGATAGAGAATGGAATTCTTCCATAACATATAAAAAAGCATTTGATATACTGGTTTATATGAAAGAGAAAAGCATATTGTCAGATTTAGCTGTTGTTAAACTTCAAGATTTTCTAGAAATGGCTCCAACTGATTCTATGGTTACTTTTAATATTAGGAAACATTGGAATCAATCTGATGTTGCTAAATCTTTGATAATAAATGATTTAGAAAATTGGATTACTACTTCTGGTAATACAGGTTTAGGTAATAATGATTGGGTACTCCAAAAAAAAAATTATAAAATATTTGAAGATTTAAAAAATAATACTTCTTTGATGGTATATGATTCACAAATATGTAATATAATTGATGCTGAGTTAGCAGTAATTGAAAACACTGAGTATGATAATATTAAGAATATGATCACAAGTGCTGATATGGAGAATAGATCATTAACAATTGAGATGTTAGCTAATTGTAATATAGAAAAATCATTTGATGTTGTATCTGGATTATATTACTGGCATTATGATTGGTTTAAAAATACTACAAACTGGAATTCAGTTAATGTAAAAACAATGCGTAACAGATTAAAAGCATATGAAGGTAACCATTGTACAAGTAATATATGGTCTTATAATAGATATCTAAAGAAACTTGCAGATGATGGAAAACTATCAAGATTTGCAGTTGACAAAACAAGAAAGTATATTCTTGAAAAGTTGATGGGTGCAATGGTTGGACCAGAATCAGAAGTATTTAAAATTGATCTTGAAAATTTGTATATTGCAGATGAATTAAATTCAAAAATAAATGATTAAAGACTTACAAAAAGAAGAAGAGTTTTACTTAAAGAAATTTAAGTGGAGCTACTCTTCTCTTAACAAATTATTATTTTCACCATCCTTATTTTATAAGGACTATATATTATGGGACCGTGAGGTCAGAACAGACAAACATCTAATAGAAGGTAAACTTATTCACTGTCTATTATTTGAAGCTGAGAATGTTAATGAAAAGTTTAATGTTGTACCTGGTAAAAGCCCAAGTGATAACATTAGAAAAGTAATGAAAGATATGTCTCTTCATACTGATGCAGAAACATTAGAGTTTTGTGAATTTCAAGCTTTAGCATCATTAAAAACTTTGAATCTTTTCCAATCTCTTAAAACAGATGAACAAAGATTAAAAAAAGTAATTAATGAAGATAATGAACCTTATTGGAAATTCATAGGTAATAGCAACGTTGACGTTGTTGATCAGGATACTTTATTAAGATGTAAAGAAAAAGTAGATATACTAAAAGAAAATAAAGATGTAATGTCTTTATTTAATGAAGTAAGTACAGACTTTGATTTAGATCCTATAGAATCATTTAGTGAGAAGTATTTAGAAACTACACTAGAAGGTTATCCTTTTGGTTTACATGGATACATTGACCATTATACTGTTGATTCTGATAAAAAGCAAGTTACTATTTGTGATTTAAAAACCACAGGAAAAACAATTTCAGATTTTAAAGAGACAATTGATTTTTATAATTATTGGTTGCAAGCAGCTATATATTCAAAGTTAGTTTATGACTCTTTAGGAGATGATAGAGATGATTATAATATAGTTTTTAAGTTTGTTGTTATAGATTTATATAAACAAGTTTATGTTTTTGATGTATTAGATGATACATTATCAGCCTGGGCTGGTGGTTTAAGCGGTGCATTAAAAACGGCTAAATACCATTATGAAAATAGAAATTATAGTCTACCTTATGATTTCTTAGTAAATAAGATTAAATTATAGTATGGGCGTTTATACAGAATTTTTTCAAAAAAGTAAGGTCTTTCTATATCCTTTATTAAAGATAAGAAAAGGCGTATCACATGTTCCCGTGCAAACTTATGTTGCATGGGAAAATGTTTACTCTACTGAAAATAATAGGTTTTTCTGTGAATACAGCACCAAGATGACGTCTACATTTAAAAAATTCTCATTTAATTATTTACAAAATCATAAATTATTTGAAGACTATATAGAATTAAATAATGATAAACATTTATTTATATTTGATTTCACTGCATATAAATCTGATTTTCAAAGGTTTATATCTGGTGCTTATTCACAATTTTCATTGAATAATAAAATTAGTATATTGGATTTCTTTTCAAATCAGAAAAAGATATCTTCATATGTTGAAGGGTTTCTATCTCCTGAAGATGTGCATGAGTTATATGCAAAAGAATTAGGGGTTGACGTAGAAATTATTCAAAAAATATATGAGGTATGCAGTCCTCCTGATTTAAAAAAAGAAACTTTCATAGATAATACTCATATTATTTTTCAACTATTAAAAAAAAGTTCCATATCTTTGACTAAACAAAATAAATAATAATGGCACAAATAGGACAGAATATGATGTTAGTAAATTCTACTTTTAGAAACGCTAAATCATTTACATTAATTCCAGTGAGCATGGACTCACCATACACAGAAGCTATGTTTGACCCAACATCAGGCATTTTAGCAGTCATCAGTAAAGTGATGAAACAATCATATCATATGGTACCAAGACTTGATGATAATGGTGAACCACAAAGATTAAAAAATCCAAATCCACAGACAGGTAAAACTGTTAAAGAAGAGAGAAGATTGGTTGATACATTTTCAGAATTTTATCTTACTGATAAAAATGATATTGAATTACTAATTAATATGTTTGCTATAAACGCTGAGCAATTTGATTGGCAACAATATTTTGTTGATGTAAAAGAAACTAAAGTATCTAATCTTATATTACCTGGTCAGTAGTTCGTTGTATCGGTACTGATTAAAAAGGAAACCTCATTGATTTGGGGTTTTTTTGGCACTAATAAATAATTATATGGCTGAATTAAGCGCAGAAGAATCATTAGAAGTAAATATATTATTTGCATTAAATAAATGCATGGCCGAAACTGTACATGGTTTACAATTTCTACATAAACATAAAGTAAAATATAGAGTAAAACAAGTCATACAATCTGTAAATAAATATGATCAGGAAATAAATAAAACTTTAGATCCTGATCAATTAAAAGCTGTTGAAAGCATATATGATTGTATAATGGATCTATTAACTGAAGCTAAATCCGTGGCAATTAAAAACTATAATAATGATAGAGACAATAGATCAAATGAGAATAAGAGTAATGAAGTTGGCAATAAAAAGACATCCCTGTCTTGAAACTGCTGCCGCAGCTCTAGGTGTTACATCTAAAACTCTTTATAATTATAGAATTGAACTTGGTTTACATACACCTACTAAAAAAGAAAAAGCATGAGACATTGGGTAATGGATTATGAAACATTAAAGAATTGTTTTACTGGGGTATTTGAACATTATAAGACTACAGAAACTAAAGTCTTTGTTGTACATGACCTCCGTAATGATCTTAATGATTTTATAAGTTTTCTTAATGAAAACATTAATAATAAAGAGTGGCATATATCTTACAACGGATTAGCTTTTGATGGCCAGGTCACTCACTATATACTTGATAATCATAAAAGCTGGCTTAATTTAAGTGGATGTGAAGTTGCAAATATAATTTATAAGTATGCGCAACGTTGTATTCAAAAGTCCAATGCAAAAGAGTTTAGTGATTATCCACAATGGAAAATGAAGATAAGCCAAATAGATGTATTTAAACTACATCATTGGGACAACCCGGCTAAACGTTCTAGTCTGAAGTGGATCCAGTATAGTATGGATTGGGAAAACATTCTTGATATGCCTATACATCATGAGACAGAGATAACTACACAAAAAGAAATAGATGTTATCTTAGAATATTGTGTTAATGATGTTAGATCAACTAAAGAAGTATATAATAGAGCTAAATCACAGATTGGATTAAGAAAGGAATTAACAAAAACATATGGTATAAATATGTTTAGCGCCTCAGAACCAAGAATTAGTAAAGAAATATTTGGTTATTATTTATCTAGAAATTTAAATATCCCTAAAAAAGATTTAAGGAAGATGAGAACTTATAGAGATACAATCAAAGTAAAAGATATAATTTTACCTTGTGTTTCTTTTACCTCAGATGAGTTTAAAACTTTACATAATAGATTTAAAACACTTGAAGTAGATGCGGCAAGCTTAAAAGGAGGATTTAAATATTATATAGATTATAAAGATGTTAAAACACATTTTGGTTTAGGTGGTGCGCATGGTGCTAATAGTAAAGGAATGTATGAAAGTACAGAAGATTTAGTTATAATGTCGTCAGACGTTACTAGTTTTTATCCTAATCTTGCTATTAAAAATAAATGGTCACCAGAACACTTTCCAAAAGATGAGTTTTGTAATCAATATGAATGGTTCTTTGAAGAGCGTAAGAAGATTCCTAAGAGTAATCCAATGAATTATGTATATAAGATTATACTTAACTCTACTTTTGGCCTTAGTAATGATGTAAATAGTTTCTTTTATGATCCTGAACTTTGTTTACGTATAACCATTAATGGTCAATTGACTCTTATGATGTTATATGAACAAATTATGGAAAGAATACCGGGTGCTGTAGCTTTATTACAAAACACAGATGGTGTTGAGACTATAATACCTAGGGAGTATATAGATCTTTATATGGAAATATGTAAAGAGTGGGAAGACAAAACCAATTTAAATCTTGAACATGATGAATACCAAAAATTGGTACTTGCTGATGTCAATAATTATATTGGTGTGAATAACTATATAGATGTAGATATCACTAAATGGAGAGAAGTTAAACAGAGGCAGCCTCATTACTTATTTAAAGTAAAGAATGATAAGTTTAGTTATGCTCCTGTTAAACTCAAAGGCCGTTTTGACTTCCATGAATTACAATTACATAAAAATAAATCTAAGTTAGTTATACCCAAAGCTATTTATCAATACTTTGTACATGATGTATTACCTGAAGACTATTTAAATAAGAATAAAAATATATTGGACTATTGTATTGGTGGAAAATCTAAAGGAGATTGGAAGCAAATAGCTAGATATATAAAAGATGGTTCTTTAGTGGAAGATGAATTACAAAAAATAAATAGATATTTTATATCTTCTATAGGTAAGAAAATAGTTAAAGTAAATAAAACAGACGGAAGAGAAATACAACTAGAATCAGGCCAGTGGCTACAAACTGTATTTAATAAGATGACCGTAGAACCTAAATGGGAAAACTATAAAATCAATAAGTCATATTATATGCAAGCTATAGAATCTGAGATCAATAGTATTATCACTGTAAATAATAATCAATTAAAATTATTTTAATATGTATAAACCTTTACCGGAGGGTCTCACAATAAAAGACTCTCCTGTACATGGGCTTGGTCTGCATGCTAGCAAAGAACTTGTTAAAGGCATTGACTTAGGAATAACTCATGTATATGATGAAAATTATGAAAACAATTATATAAGAACTCCATTAGGAGGATTCATTAATCATAGTGATAATCCTAATGCTCAGTTAATGGTTGTAGGAAAAACAATGCGTCTTTCTACAATTAAAACTATAAAAAAGAATGAAGAACTTCTAGTGCAGTATAGATTATATAGTGTCTAGTCAAATATTTTTAATATGATTACTATAATTGAATGGAAAACCCGTCAACAGTTTGAATCAAAAAAACTAGCCTCAGAATATTTTAAAATACCAATTTCTAAAGTTAATAAATCTATTAAAGAAAAAACTTCAGTAACACATAATGATAGACAATATTCATTTAGAAATTCTTGGAATCAAGAAGGAAACACAAGACTATTAAAGCCTGATAATAAACCAACATTAAGATTTGGTAAGTACAAAGGTAAAAAACCNAGTCANATACCTATCAATTATTTAATATGGATAAGTAAAAACATAAAACCTTGTCCTGCCTGTGTCAAAAAATTCCTTAAAGAAAAAGGATATTAATTTGCTGAGTCAGATTAATTTATTATATTTACACCTTAAAAGTTTAAAACTATGGGTTATAAAAAACCATCATCACAAACCAGAAGTTATCTGGAAAATGCACCCTTGCCAAATCATGGTAAGAGCTATACAGTCATACCGCATAAGACGGTAATTGACAACACTTTAACTTTACTACAAAATAGTGGATTTAATATTACAGAACAGTTATATATATGTAATATGAATGCAAATGTTGCAAGAGGTATATATTATATTATACCTAACAGCACAGACACCCTAATCAACAATGAAAAGGAATTAGGAATGATGTTCTCTTGGACAAACTCTTATGATAAAAGCACCAGATTTCAATGTTCAATTGGAGCTTATGTAAAAGTATGCTCTAATGGAATGATGGCCGGGGATATGTTTAATTTTAAAAGAAAACATACAGGATCTGCNGATATGGATGTAAGAAACCAAATTGCTAGCCAAATTAAAAATGGTGAAAAGTATTATAAAAGNTTAATAACAGACAAAGATGCTTTAAAATCTATCAGTTTGAATTGTAAACAACAATCCGAACTTGCAGGTAGATTATTCATTGAAGAAGATTTACTTGATACTCAACAGATGTCATGTTTAAAAAGTGAAATGGATAAACCCTCTTTTGATTATGGTGAAACAGAAATTAATGCTAGTGCTTGGGCCTTTTACAATCATGTTACACATTCATTAAAGAAAGCTCATCCTAGAGATTGGTTAAATGATCAACAAAATTTTCATGATTTTATGACANTTGAGTGTTTAAACAATCAATCTTTGAATCCTAATAATATTAAAAATTATGAGTTAAATCATAATAACATTGAATTAGATATTACTATGGCAGACACTGATTTTGCTATAGAAATAGATGAAGATGTTACAGAAAAAAGGTTAATTCAAGATGTATTTATGGGCAGATAAAAATGATATGGNCCTTAATAATTTTTGGTATTGTATTTTGTTTTTATATCACTCATAATAATNATTTAGATAATTATTAATCTGGGAGAAATAAACCAATAGGGGAATAAGACAATGTAAAATGTTTATTCCCCTTCTCCTATAGGTTATGTTAAAGTTGAAAATCCGCTATCTTGTAATTTAGCAAGTACCACACCTCTATAATATCCTACAACTGCATTATTAGCAGCAATACCATTTGTATAATTTGTATCTCCTGTTTGTCCTGCATATTGTATTCTAGTTGGAGTACCAGATGAATTACCTACAAGTAAAGAACCATTATTCCAACCACTAGATGAAAATTGTGATGCTGGGCTAACACCATTTTGTAATCCTTGACCTATTTGTCTATATGGGGTAATACTACCTACACTAAACCAAATACCTCTATATATTGTATTATTTGATGCATCAGCTTCTGAATCTTGAATAAAAGTTTGTACTTCTGCTACATCAGCTGCAACTCTAGCTCCATACAGAGAAGTTTGATCTGCAAATGGCTCATTATTAGCTGATCCATAATACCAGTCATTTGATTCATCACCCCATGCCATTACTACAACTGTAGAAGCACTTGGAAATTTAGTACTTGCTCCAGTAATTGGATTACCTAAGTTAGCTAAATATTGTATTTGTCTTTCACCATTACCTTCAACATTATATCCATCCCAACCAAAGAAAACATGACTATCATATTCATCAGCCCCATTGGTTGCTGAATTTGTATTACCTGAACCTTCAGTTCCGCCTGTAGCATAGAAATCTTGTAATAAATTTCTAAAAGTAGATCCATCATTATAATCAGTGGTCTTTTGGGCAGTTGTTCTAGCAAAGGTAATTATAGCTCCACTACTAGTAGTATGAGCAGTATCTAATGTTATACTAGTATTACTAACCGATACAATTGTAGTTCCCGCAGCTATACCTGTTCCTGAAACTGTCATACCAGGTATTAAAAGTTTAAATGCCTTATATGCATCACCTAAAACATCATCTACATATTTTCCTACATTAGCTGAATTATCTCCTACTTGTACTACCAGGGCTACTGTACCACTACCTGCACCATTAGATTGACACCTAACTAATGGTGTACTAGAATTTGCAGAAAGTATTGACCCTGTACTATCCATAGATCCGGAACCATCAAACCAATTTACAAAGTAAGTATCCTCGGTTACTGCTAATCCTCCAATATTAAAAGATTGTGAAGCAGTGTCAGTTCCATCAGATACATTTAATTGTACTGCAAAATTACCTCCTGCGTTAGGATATGTACCGGATAATGTACCTGTACAATCTCCATTATTAGTAAATGTTAACCAGCTAGGTATTGTTTGTGATGGGAATGTTAAACTAGCACATGCAGTATCATCATCTGCTACAGTCCAACTGTATGTCCATGCATCTCCTCCAGTTAAACTTGGATATGTATTAAGTGTTACTGGATCAGTTGATGTCCATCTTGGTGCATCATCTGTAGCATTAATTGTAAAAGTAAAAGTATAATCTATACTATCACAATATCCATCATTTACTTTCCATGTTACACTATCCGTACCAAAGTAGTTAGCAGTTGGTGTATATGTAAAAGCACCTGTACTTGCATTAGTAATTGTTACACTACCATTACTTGGTGGAGTTACAATTGAATATGTTAAACCATAACCTCCATATCCATCATCAATTCCATTAAATGCGCCTGTAAAAGTAGTATCTTCATCCATTGTTGTAGATCCATTTGATCCTGTTGGACAAAGATTTGCTGAGCGTATTTTACAACAAGCATCCCAATTTAATTGACTATTTGTAGTAGATGGTATATCATACATTTCTGCTTTAAACTTAACTTTTTCTCCGTATAAAAGAGTTGCAGTAGGATATGCTAAATCAGAAGATGACGGAACCCATGAACCAAAATTGTTTACTGTTCTACCACCTGCTCCTGGATATACCCAATCTTTAAATCTAAGGACACTATCTGCTAATATTGTGCCTGTTTTATTATTTGCTGCAATAACAACGACTCTGTCACCATCAACAAGCCATGTCATATTATTTATGTTTTTAAATGCTGTAACTGAATCATCTAGATTTACAAAAGCATTAAAGTTTCCATCAGTAGAAGCCCATCCATCTGGTGTCATAGCTAATGTATCAAAACCAACTTGAGGTTTGATGCTAGATGCAGCTCTATATTTTATTTCATTAGAATTACCAGTATCTCTTACTAATACCTGCACTAATGAATCGTCATTAGCAACAGAGTCTAGTTTTACAACTCCTGTATTTATTAATATACCATCATTTGTAACTTTAGTAGCTGGAGTGCTTACATCTCCATCTTGAATTAAAAGAGAATCACCTAATGAAGTACCATTAGGAGTCCATAAAGGTAATCTATATAATGTACCACTACCATTAAAAATAGTAGAAGCATCTCTTTGTTTTATGATTCCTGTAGTTGCATCTCTTACTAATACTTTATCTAAGGTATTATCATTATCTACTTTTTCTAATTCAAGATCTGGTAGTATTTGAACACTTCCACTTACTAATCCTGGGTGTACTACTCCACTACTAGCTCCACCTATTGTGAGTTTATTATTAGTAGAACCACTATCATATGGAAATTCTATATAATTAACATAAGCATCTATAGCTATACTTGTATAGAACATAGGTGTAATTTTAACACCATCCGAAGTTCCACTTAGACCAGAAGAAAAATTATTAAATCCAATAAAATCTAATCTATTAGTGCCGTTAAAGGCTACATTACCAACATTAATAATAGAAGACGTTGTATTAGCTACATTAAATGTAACACTAGATGTTACTTTTGTAGCTGGTGTAGCGTTATTACCATCTTGAAATAATTTAGAACATCCTAATGTATTTGAATCAGGTGTCCATAAAGGAATGCTATTAACAGTACAAACTTCACCTACAATTGCTGCAGGATTGTCTTGCCATGCAAAAGTAGTTCCATCAGATATTAAAATCTGATCTACAGTACCAATAGGTAACTCTACTTTATAATTAGTAGCATCTCCTTGCCATAGTGAGCCATATGTTAATGCTTCAACAACATCATCATCTTGCCACTTTACTCTACCATCTGCTAAACCAATAAGAACTTTATTTAGACTGCCTATGTTTCCTAATGAGTCATAAACAGGTCCTTCTAGTTTAAGATTAGAGTTTATAGTTGTTGTGTGTGTTGGTACTCCAGCAGGTGCATCAGTACCATGTACTACATTTACATTAGCAGTAAAAGTTGTACCATCCATTGTAAAATTACCATCATCTTCTAATACTCCACCAGGACCAACTATAACTATACGGTCTTCAGTAAGAGTGGGAGTTGTTATTGTTCCGTCAACATATAAATCTCCTGCTATATTGATAGTATCACCTATAGCATTTTGAGATATAATTGTTTTAGTAATAGTTGCTGTTTGACAATCTCCTTGAAAAACAGGATTAGTCCACATTGTAATATAACGTTCTTGAGTACCAGTTGGGTCTTGCCTTACCATCCCCTCTTCTGTAGCACATTTAAAATCACCCCATTTGATAACAAATGGTTCCATTCTAGGATTATAGGCAGCTCCTGTATTTAAAGAACTATTTTGATAGAGTTTTCCAAATTCAAAGTGATCCCTGATTTTGTCAAGTTCTCTTTTCTTTTTATTTCTTTTTAGTAAGCCTAAGACTTCTTGTGTGTATACACTCATGATTCAATTATTTATAAATACAAAGCAGCAACCTTTATTGTGGTTTGGGCTGAGCATGTTATTGTTATATTACCTTCAGTACTATTAAAAGCTGCAATTTCAAATGGCCCAAGAAAACCTTCTTCACCTGCTGCTAAGTTTAGAATTGCATTTTCCTTAACTAATTGTCCTAATGAAGCATCTTCATATGTAGTTATAATAGGTACTACGGTTGCAGTTATTGCTGCCGCACTATTATTTTGTACATGAAAAAATTCTTTACCAGTATTAGCTAATTGATCACCCCCTGCTGTTGGTGTGACATAGGTAGGTTCTAAACCAGCTTGTGATATTTGTTGAGCTGTTAATTGTGCCATAATTTTTAACTGTTTCTANATCCATTCTTAAAAGCAGCTGACTGAACTGGTTCAGGAGCTCTAGTAGACTTTTGAGGTGGATTAACATTGTTCTTTTTTGCTAACTTAATTCTTGCTGCTACAGACAATCTATTCTTTTTTTGTTGAATAGCTTGTTGAACAGAAGTAGGATTATAATATCCATTAGTTGTTTCCCTTTTGTACACCTCTCCTTGCATAGGAAAGGATGCTTTATTTGCTTTTCCCATAATTTATGTTTTTTTAATTAATCAATCGTAAGCTAATCTAGATCCAGGTTTTTTACCTATTCTAGCATTACCTTTACCAGTTCCACCACCGCTACCATAACTTGATGGTACCATTACATCTCCTCCAGCTCTCATGCCCATAAGACCACCAGCTTTAGAAAAAGAATTCATTCTTTCTTTACCCATTGTTGCAATATCCATTGACTTTGGACTAACAAAGCTATCACCGTCTCCGCTTGTATAATTGTTTGCCATACCACCATTATTGTACATTTTTTTACTTGCCATAATTTCTAATTTTTATTTGTTGTTACTAATTGTTTTAAATTTCTCTGCTCCTCTTGAGCCAAAATATGCTACATAAACAGTAATTAACAAAGACTTTAAAAGGTCAACCCAACCCGGATCAACTATAAATTCTATATTAAAACTATCAAGCAACATAATTATTACCATAGATACCGTTAAAAATATTAATGTTAACGGTCTTGTGTTTTTACTTAGCCAGGAGTCTGATTTCATATCACTGGACCAACGTTTGCTTATCTCTTGCATTTCAACCATATCTTGTTCTAATAGCTTTAATGCTTTTTCTTTATCCTCTGGTGGTAATACAATATCTGATTCTTTATTTATAAGACCTTTTACAATACCTAATAAACCTCTATCAGGTAGTACATCACCTACTAAACCAACTATACTAGGAACTTTTTCTAATAAGAATTGTCCTACTTTAGTTTCTGAAAATTTCTTTTTAGGCTTGTCCATTACACTTGTGTTGTTGTTAAGTTACCTGAAGTATCTACTCCCAATTGCCAAACCACCCCATTTGAATCTGTTAGTTTTAATGCAGTTGCTGGACCCACTGTAACTTCATTTGCTGTAGAAGTTAATTCTATACCTGATGCACTTAAAGATTTAAATTGTAATGTTTCACCAACTTTACCACTATAAACAACTTGACCTGAGCCTAAGCTTTCTGCTGTATTTGGTTCACCTGTAGTTGCTAATTCTACATAATCATTATCAGAAGAAGTAGCAAGAGTAAGGTTACTGCTCAAAGACTTAATAGATCTGAAATATACAGTACATTTTTCTGTAACCTCATCACTTACTGTCTTTTGATATATTTGCCCTGTACCAGCAGCCGGATTGGCTGGAGAATTTGCATGGTCACAGTGTTCTGCAGCAATTTTAAAGTCTCTAACTTTTATAACCTTTACGCTTTTATAAGGTATAGGTGATGCAACACCAGTCATTTCTGGTTGCTCATGAGTGCCTATTATAAGAACATCATCAAGTCCTGCTTTTTTAGCATAGACAGATCTTCTTATTAAACTTAATACATCAGTTAAAATGTTCATTTTCTTTTCTTTCTTTTACCACTATAAGTATTATGCGTACCTCCACCAAGAGCATATGACATTACTTCTTTTTGCTTAAATTTCTTTTTTAATTCACCACCAAGTGTTGATAATAATTTACCAGCACTCTTAGGTACTTTTTGCATTGGTAAACAAGGTCTCTCTTTTGCCATTTTATTTATTTTAAAAGTCTAATGTTAATGTAGCAAAAAACATATATACTTTAATTGTTGTGTAATCACATTTACTATCTGGGCCTATAAAATCCCAACCTAATGCTAATCTATCGTGTGGCCAATGAAAAGCAATTTCTAATTCCCATCCCATTATAAAACAGATTTAGTTTTACTACATAAACCTTTACGGCAATATTTCAAACAAACCTTACCTCTTGTTAACCACTGTATTAATAAACATACTTGTCTCATTTTCCTTGACCTTTATATCTTTGTTTATACCCATTTTGACCTTTTGATGCATTTTTACTATGCACACCTGGCCTTTTTTTACCTGATACTCTAATATAATTTCCAATTGTAATCGCAGCCATTACTTTTTCTTTCTACCTTTCCTAGCTTTACCTTTAATAGCATCATCAATATCTCCAAGTTGATTACCAACTTCTTTTATTGCTCTGCCTACATCAGCCAATTCGCTTGCAGTTAATTTAAATCTTTTTTTAACCTCTTTGACAGTAGCTATAGCTTTCTCATCAACGGAAGTTTTTGACCATATAGTATTCCAATAGTCTTGAAGACTATAAGTCCATATAATATTAATTAATCTTTTTAACATAACAAAGTGCATTTATTGTACTATATAAATAATATACAAATTTTGTATCAATTTAACAACTCAAAGACACAAAGATATATTATCTTTGTTTGTCTATAATAATTTTTAATTTATGAATGAAATAGATCCAATACAATTTAAAAACAAATTTAGTGCTGAATTTCTACCAACAGAAACTCTTTTTGGTGTAAAGTTAGTTAACTGTGAAGTATTATGTACAGACAAAATATACCGTCCTGTAACTGGTATAGAAATAGGTTTAATTTTTTTAACATTAAGTTATGTAAATATTAGTGATTAAGTTTTCTCATCTCATAAATATTTCATACTTTATAATTACTTAACAGCTGCATTTTCATTCCAGAAGATGTGGCTTTTATTTCCTATAAGGAATATACAAATTTAATAAACATAGCAAATATGAACAAAAACATTTTTAAAAGCAGAACAAATATATTACCTTATGAATACCCACAATTATTAAAATATAAAGATGCTATCAGACACTCCTACTGGATAGATACAGAATTTAATTTTACAGAAGACATACAAGATTTTAAAATACATATTTCAGAAAATGAAAAAGATGTAATAAAAAAAACTATGTTGGCAATAGCTCAAATAGAAGTTAATGTAAAAACTTTTTGGGCTGATATGTACAAACGCATGCCTATTACAGAAGTAGGTGATGTAGGTATGACCTTTGCTGAATCAGAAGTAAGACATAAAGATGCTTACGCCAGGTTGCTTAGAATACTTGGACTTGAAAAAGAATTTCAAAGTGTTATTGAAGTACCTGCTATTGCCGGTAGACTTAAATACCTAAAGAAGTATCTAGATGGTACACGTTCTAGAGATAATAAAATGTATACTAAGTCTGTATTGTTATTTTCTTTATTCATAGAACATGTAAGTTTATTTAGTCAATTCTTAATTATGATGAGCTTCAATAAAGAAAAGAATGTACTTAAAGGCATATCTAATGTTGTAGAGGCAACATCAAAAGAAGAAGAGATACACGGTAATTTTGGAGTTGAAATCATTAATATTATTAAAAAAGAAAACCCTGAGTGGTTTGATAAAGAATTTGAAGATTTAATCTATTCTGCATGTATGAAAGCTTATAGTGCTGAGTGTGATATACTAGATTGGATCTTTGAAAAAGGTGAACTAAGTTTTTTACCTAAAGAAACTATACAACATTTTATAAGAAACAGATTTAATAACTCATTAGAAAAAATAGGTATGAAATCTATATTTGAAGTAAATGAAGATTTATTAAGTGGCGTAGAATGGTTTGACATAGAAATAACAGGAACAAAAGAAGGAGACTTTTTCTATAAGAAAAGTGTTGACTACAACAAAAAAAGCAAAAGCATCACAGTTGATGACATATTTTAAATAAATAAAAAACCAATATGGAATATAAAAAATATTACTGGCTAAATGAAAACAGCAGACAATTTCTCTCAAGAGGTTATATAACAGAAACACCAGAACAAAGAATAAAAGACATAGCAAATACTGCTGAAAAGTATTTACACATGCCTGGCTTTGCTCAGAAATTTGAAAACTATATGTCCAAAGGTTTCTATAGTTTATCTACTCCTGTATGGATCAACTTTGGTAAATCAAAAGGTTTACCTATTAGTTGTTATGGATCTAATATAGATGACAATTTAGATAGTATACTAAATGCTGGCCGTGAAATTGGAATGATGTCTAAGTATGGAGGTGGAACTTCTGCTTACTTAGGTAATATTAGACCTAGAGGTACAGAAATCTCTACAGGCGGCTTAGCTGACGGACCTGTCCATTATGCTAGGATATATGACACAGTAGTAGATGTATGTAAACAATCAGAAGCTAGACGTGGTGCATGTGCTGCATACTTACCAATAGAACATGATGATATAGAAGAGTTTCTGGATATAGGCACTGAGGGAAATCCAATACAGAATTTACAATATGGTGTTACAGTTACAAGTGCTTGGTTAGAACACATGCGTTCAGGTGATAAAGCTAAACGTAAAATATGGGCCAAGGTTATACAAAGAAGAAGTGAGTTTGGTTATCCATATATCATGTTTAAAGACAACTCAAATAATAATTCACCTTATAAAGAGTTAGGTATGGATATAAATGCATCAAATTTATGTTCAGAAATACAATTACCTACGGATACTTATAACTCTTTTGTATGTTGTTTAGGATCTATTAACTTATTACACTGGGATGAAATCATTAAAACAGATGCTATTGAAACATATGTCTTCTTTTTAAATGCTGTTATGGATGAGTTTATCAAAAAGGCTGAGGTTAAACCAGGTCTAAGTAGAGCTTTTAATTTTGCAAAAAATCACAGAGCAATTGGCTTAGGGGTTTTAGGATATCATAGTTTACTTCAGTCTAAACTAATAGAGTTTGAATCTTTAACTGCAAAAGGTTTAAACAATAATATATTCAAAACATTAAAACAATTATCTGAAGAAGCATCAAGATGGCTACATACACATAGAGGATATAAGTCTTTACGTGATGGTTATGCTAATACCACTTTGATGGCTATAGCACCTACCAAATCTAGTTCGTTTATACACGGTGCAGTAAGTATGGGTATTGAGCCAATCAAATCTAACTACTTTATCAAAGATCTTGCTAAGTCTAAAACAGTGTATAAAAATCCATATCTAGAAGAGGAGTTAACCAAGTATGGAATTAACACCAAAAAAACTTGGGCAAGTATATTAAAAAAAGATGGATCAGTACAGCATTTAGAATTTCCTACTAAAGCAGTGTTTAAGTCATTTGTAGAAATAACACCTAAAGAGTTAGTTCTACAGGCCGCACAAAGACAAAAGTATATTGATCAATCTCAATCTTTGAATCTTATGATTCACCCATCCGTATCAGCTAAAGATATTAATGCATTATATTTATATGCACATGATGAGGGAGTTAAGACTTTGTACTATCAATTTAGTCAAAGTAGTGCTCAAGATTTTGCACGTAACATATTAGAATGTTCAAGTTGTGAAGGTTAGCTTTCTATTACTGTTACTCTGCCTAGGTTGTGGACCTCAGTATAATCCAGATAATGATCCTAATGTATTAGATTGGTATATTGATGAAGATGAGCTTATTATTTATACTAAGCAAGATTCAATACAAGATGCATATGATAGATTTATTTTCATTGACTCTTTAAATCGTGAATAAAATGTACAGAGTCACAATCACGGCAAAAGAAAAAGGGGCCATCATTCGTGGTCCCTTCATAGTAGGTCATAAGACTACCGCATCCACATGTTTGTGAAGATTTAATAAGTGTTTGCTTTAGTTATTGCTTCCTGTAGTTCAAAAAGACCTATTGGACATATCAAATCAAGACCAGCTCTGTAATCTTCATATTCAACTCCTTCAGCAAATAGTATAATTGTAGGAGCCATTCTTACTTTAAAACTTTTTTTAGCTTTAGGTGATTTTTTTATATCACACTTATAATATTTAACTCCTTCAAGTTTTTCCCAATCTTTAAATTGATTATCTTTATTAAAGTCTGCATAAAATTCTACTACAACAATAGTATATGATTCACCATAAGGATTCTTACCGTTAATTTTACTTTCAAAATCATCATCTGTTATCCATTCTTGTGCTAAAATAAAATTAGAACAAAAGAATAATAATATAAAAAGTAAGTTTTTCATGATTATCTTTTACTTAATTCATACAAACGCTCTTCCATTTTGGCTAGGGTTACTTTAATATCTTCCACATCTTCTTGTGTAGTCATTATTGTTTCCCTGATTAATTCATCTTTTAGATCATATTCAATTCTTTCAATTGTTGGTTTGGGCATTGTCATTGCTCTTGCAATATCTGCTTTTAATATAAACCACATGCTTGATAACGAGATTGTAAATCCTATTATCAAACTAATTGTTTTAAGATCAAGTGTTATTTTAGTTCCCTCAGATATTTGAGGAGGTACTTGGTTTGCCATTTTATTATTTATTTAAATGTATAATTTAATCCAAACGTGGTTTGAAATAATTCACTGTCCCACATTTTGCTATATTCTCCTTCCATAAAAACACCTAAGTGTTTATTAATTTTCCAACCCATATTTAAACCAGCTGAATAATCATCCCATTGTTGGTCTGCTAGTTCATTATTATGACCTCCTTTACCCCAACTTTCTCTTTGTAAATATGAAAAGTCTTTATTTCCTTGTATATATGTATGATATGGTAAAATATAATTTCCATATGCGTGTAACCAAAACCTACCTTTATAATGATAAAAATCAAAACCTACTATAGGAGCAACTTCAGCAAAGTCATCTAGCTCCTCCCACTTTTCATTATTATATCTATTCATTAAATCAGTGAATACATTCTCTCTAAATTCTAAATCTGTATATGCTACTATATTTCCATCAGCATCTTTCCAAATCCAATCTTGAGTTGTAACCCCGGTGTTAATATCTGTGTATTCAGTAAAATGATCTGTGTATCCATATTCAAAACCTAATGTATACCAAGGATTAGCAGATCCTTCAAATGGATTTCCATATTGGTCATAATATGTTTCAGTTTCATTTAACCATATTTCAATTGGATTGTATCCATATGCTCTTTCATGTGTTCTATAAATAGCACCTGCGGATATTGAGAATTTTTTACCAATGGGTAACCTAGCTCTAACTTCACCTGAGACATATTCTAAATTAATTTTATCAACTTCTCTAGACTCTGCTTTTACTATATGATATTTACCTGTGTGTTTAATAAACAACCTGTGATTTTGAAAGTCTTCACCTCTCCATCTTTCATTCTCCCAATGTAACTGATATTCTAAACCTTTAAGTGCTGATGTTGGTGCAGAAAATGTTAGCTGCTCTTCAGTTCCATCATAAAAGTTTTTAGGCTTTCTTTCATAACTAAATCTTGCCAGCTTTCTAATACCAATTCCTATCCTATAATCAAATGGATAGTCTGGTGTATTATCTACTACATCTGGTATTGAATATAAACTACCATCTTCGTTAGTTCTTACAAAATATGTATTTTCCTCAGCTTCAATTGAATTTGAAATATCACCTGCACCATATACAGTTCCGTATTTTAAAAAGTCCTGGTATAATATTTTAAAGAATTTACCTTTTTCTTTTACATCTTGTGAGAGAGAAGTATTAGGTAAAAACAAAATTAATAAGAAAACCAAGAAACTTAAATAATTTTTCATATTTAAACTTTAAATGTTATTTTAAATTCCATTGGTTTATACTATAATATATATAATATCTATCAGTTATTAAAACATTTTATCTGCAAATTTGTCTTATTTTATAAAGTAATTGTTCATTCTTAAATATGCGTCATACTTTTGTATAGAATAAAGGATAGGAATTACATCTTTCCAGTTTTTATTTACTTTAAGTTGTCCTTTTCTAGGTCTCTGTTGATATACATAGTTTGAATTAGTTCTAAATTCTTCATCAGTATAATATAGATATGCTAAAGGAGTAGTTAAAGAAAGTGACAATGCCTCACCCAATTCCCCCATAGTTCTTGTAGCTGCTATAGGAGATTTAAACATTTGATATTGTTGCGTAAGTCCATCAGGAAGTGGTGTAAACATTACAAGTTCCTTATATGTTCTATCTGCTTGATATTTCATAATGTTTTTAAACCTTTGCATTGTATCACTGTCATCATCATCCCCAGCTAATAGACCTTGTAATACTTGAGAAATAACAAAGGTGGATAACATAATTCCTATTTCACCCATGGTTCTATAGAAGCCGTATAATTTATTTGTAGCTCTTTGATCTAAGTTTCCTCCCTCTCCTGTATAGCCATAAGTATCTAAGAAACCTTTAGAATATCCAGAAAATTCTTTATTGCCTTTTACTATTTCACTCTTAACATATGCTAAAAATTTAAATGCAGATATATATCTACCTTCCATCCAACCTAAGTTTTGATCAAAATATTCTCTTTGATATCTTGCTCTAATTGCTGGAGCAACCCACTTGTGAAACTGAAAAGCTAATTTACCTATAGTGGTACTTTGCATAACCACTCTATCTTCTTTAGCATAGTTACCGTGAATTTGTTTATTAACTTCTCTAATCTCATTTCTTATTTCATACCTAAACTCATCTGTATAAGGTACTACTTGACCATTTCTTTTGATAACAGTATCAAATCCAGGTTTTAAAACATTCTCATGAGTTTGAGAATTATAATCAAAAGCATCATAAAAAGATATTGATTCTCCTGTCACACTATTTTTTAGTTGNGTNTCCATTAAAATAGCCATACCNACTTTAGTTTGAACATTATATTCAGCTGCATCTTGGAGTATATANCCCCATTCAGTTGCCTTTGCAAACCAACTCTTACCTTGATCNGTAGCATTTGATTGTTCACGTAAATCAGACATACTATCCATCATTCTAAACANATCAACAAAAGCCTCATATTTACTATTAGGTTTTTTAGCATCATATGTAGAATTTTGTGCTCCTTTTACTAAACCAAAAGTTAACACTTCACCTAAATCTCCAACAACATATGAAGATCTTTGAACTAAATCAGGGACTGCTCGTTTGTTAAATTCCCAAGTTGCTCTTCTATATGCCTTCTTACTAAAGAATCTTGAGCCAAGCATTTCTATATTGTTATTTATTCTACCAATAACATAGTTATTAAAGTTACCAAAAGGGTTAAATGCCACATAAGAAAGAGAAGACAATTGTATTAAGCCATCTGCTATTTTATCCACAGCACCTTTTGACATTGTGTCCTCATCATAATATGTCATTGACATCCACTTCTTAGCTTTTCTTAGCATAAGTGAATCTTTACCTTTAATGATACCTCTTTTCTTAAATACACCATCAATTCTTGTACCTGTTGTAATCATTGGATCTGCAGGCTGATACTCACGTTTTTCAATTACTTTCACAAATGCATTAAGAGTATCTTCTATAGTGCCCATTACTTCATAGTTCTCAGCCATTGCACTAAACTTCATTAAACTATCTCCTAAATCTCTGCTTATTTGATTTGTAGTGGGTTGACTCATAAGTCTTGCTTTTTTACCTTTTAAAGCAGCAAGTTCTTTTGCGTATGCGTCTGGTCCAATTTTACCCTTTTTCTTTTGATCTTGTAAAGTATTTATTTGTTTCTGAACTTCTTCAACTTCTCCTTGTAATCTAGGTCTACCTACATAATAAATAGGTAAAGAACTTATTAGGTTGCCGTTTTCATCTGTAACTACACCTCTTTGTTGTGATGTAGAATCAAAAGCTCCCCATGCTGCACTACCTATTGTTTTAGCATAGGCTTTGCTAAAGAAGCTAGGTTTTTTCTTTAAGTCTTCTAAAAAGTTATTTTTTACCAAAGGTGTTCTACCTAACATTTGTGTCATTACCCCAACTGGCATTTTTTGTAATAGATCCTTTTCAAATACATCTATATACATTTCATAAAATTCTTTCTGTGCCTGACCTAATGCATCAGTAGGATTCATTATAATACTATATTTTGCACTAGCCATATCTCTTCCATCCCTAGTTGTAAGGAGAACATCCACATACTGTTTTTTAACCGCTCTAAATACTTGCCCACGTACTATCACTCCTGTAGCATTACCATCTCCATCACGTTGAGCTTTACTATAATCTACTGAATCATAAAACTTAGCTTGATATATGGAATATTCTCTATCTGAAACTTTTCTTGAATCTTTTCTTCTCCAACTTCCAAAAGGATTTTTATCACTTCCAGCAGTCCAATATTCATACTTTCTTCTCTCTTCCTTAAACTCATCAGAGTATTTATGATACATACCATCAACTAAATTTCCATCTTCATCTTTTTCTTCTCCTCTAAAAAATTCACCAAATGCACGTTTGTTATTAGCAAGTTCAATATTAAAATCAATATCTTTTTGAGATGCACTATCTAAGTCAGTAATATCATTATAAACATAAGGATGACCATCATTATCATATAGAAAACTTCTCAATGATTCTTGTAAATCNTAATACTGTTGACCAACAGGTTTTACATATCTACCATCAGACTCAATCATAAAATCATAAATCTTTTGTCTATCATTTGTTGGTGAAAGCTTTAATACTTTATTAGCTAATCTTTGTATTATTTGATTTCTTTGAGCAACATTATCCAGCAGTCTTTGTTTTTTAGCCTTAAATATTTTATCCATCACAGCAAGCAATACCTTTGGAGATGTTGCCATATCTTTAGTTTGAAGATCCATTGTGTCAATATCAGAAACACCGTTACCTTTTATAAGGTCAACTAAATCTTGTTCACTAAAAGCACTACCTACTCCACCAAAGTCATTATTAGCTTTGAGCCTAACTTGTTCCATTACATAGTTAGACTGAGCCTCACTAATAAGACCGGTTCCATCTGTAGTACTACCTGCAAGTTTATTTAAAGCAAGTGTTAATGAAAGTACTAAAGATCTTTGTGTTGCATTAAGTTCCCCGGCACCATCACCATCAACCTTATATAATCCTTCAAAGGTTTTGATAAATCTATCAAAATTATTTACATATGTTATAAACTTTGGATCAGCAAAATTAGCAGGATCCTCAATATATTTTGTGAAAGCTTTCATTTGTTTTAAAGCATCCATCATTAATGCAGAATATGCTTGAGATCTAGAAATAGGACCTTCACTAATTGCTATACCTATATATGCCAGGTTACTAGCAATGTCTTCTTTCATATCCTTTGTACTTCTATCCATAAATACACTACTGCGTATAGACTCTAGAGCTTTTAGTTTNGTCATCAAACCAAGTCTATAACTTTCAAGTGCACCCANTACNGTGTTATACTCTGGATAATCTTGTGGATCTTCATTCTGTGAAGTGTCTTCTTCTTTCCCAAATTGATTTTCAGGTACAAAAGGCGCATTATATTGATCAGCAACTGCCTCTTCTAATTTTTTAGTTTTAGCTTCAGCATTTAATGATTCAGGAACAAGCATATCTACCATGTCTTTATTCTGACCAGGCGGATGAATTATTGTTCCGTCACTTTTTATTTTACCATTGAACTTTTGGTTTTTACCTGTACCCGTAATATCTGCTACAAAATGTATAGTTGTTGCAGCAAAATCACCTTGATAAACTGAATAGCCCATGTTTTCAGCCATCCTTCTATAGATGTTGACCTGTAAATTATGTTGTTCTCTTGTAGATAATGTCTGTACTCCTTTTTTATATAATTCACTTTCTGCACTTAGATCCCAATTTTTATCATATTTTTTAAATTCTGGAACACCAAGTTTCTGTGAGACAAATCTAGATTTAATTGAGTTNTTGCTTGTTTTAAGATCTGNTATCCTAATATCACCATTTGCATCTATAATCATTAAATCCACTGTACCAGCAGTTTTTGTAGCATCATCAAAAAGAACNACCTGTGATAGTGCAATACTGTCTTCAGGCATCAAAAATTTTATAGCACTATCCAATTCATTATATGCTTGGCTAGCAACTTCAGGACTNANTNTAGTTAAATTTACACTATCTAAAGTTTCCCCTGCAATAAGAGCATCTAACAAAGCATCTACATCATTNCCTATATCAAGATTTAATTGTACATCTTCTTGATTTTTTAATTTACCTTTTATCTTTGTTGTAACAGAAGTATATTGTTCTCCTGTATTTATATTATAATATGTATGATCTTTTTCATTAAGTATAACAATTGATCCATCAGACGTATCTTTTAGATTGGCTGATAAAAAATCTACATTTGTTTCTGTTGTCTGTGCAACATGAAACATTTTGTCTAATATAATTTTTTGTACACCATTTGCTGAATTCCTTTGGATATCTAAAGCCTTTTGTTTTTGAGGTGAAAGATTATATCTTATTTTTCCGTTGACCCGTTTCTCTAGTTTAAACTGAATACCCTCAGTATTTAAGAGTTTAGCAAGATCAGTAAAGTTAGTATCTGAATTTATAGCAGATACAGGTATTGATCTTCCTGTAATATATTCATTTAAATTATTTATTACATTCATTAGCCATTCTAGAGCATCCTGAATTAAATTTAAAAATTTATTTGTAGGTGCATTTTCATATTCTTTTTTAAAGTGTCTAGACAATGCTTGTGTAACTATCTCTAAGTTTCTATCATTCTCATTAAAATCTCTTTTTTCATTATATGAATCAGAAATTTGTTGTACCATTTCTGGAAAATTGATTTTTGCTTCAGCTAATAAATTATTGAACAAACCTTCATTGTCTACTTTTATTGCATCAATAAACGGATGTAAAATTTCTTCTATAGCTATCTCATCTGTCACCCTTCCTTTTATTAAATATGCAACACCATCTACATAAAATGATTTTACATTATTAAAAGGCACATCATTCTTTTTCCAAGATGGCATATTATCATAAAGAGCTTTTGCATCTGCTACTGATAACATTTCTACACTTACTTGAGGAAACATTCTTTTAAGATGCATTACCACCGCTCTTGCTCTTGGAGAATCCCATGATCTTGAAGACTCAATGATATCTTTATTAGTAAACAAATCTTCATTTACAGTGACTCTGTATGATTGAGATGTTCTTTCAATAGTCACTCTACTTTGAGGAATATTATTTATTGATAAATATCTCTGTAATCTTTTTAGGTTAGAGTTTAAGTAAAACTCATCGTATTGTTGTGTGTTTGGATTAGAATTATTTATATAAAATTTATCTTGAAAACTATGACCAATTCTTTCTCTTCTTAGATTGTTTAATAGACTATCTCCAAATTCTTTTTGTTTTAAAGAAAATAATAATTTTTGATTACTGACAAATTCAGATGCCTCTAATGCAGTAGGGAATGTGTCTACATCATTAAGGTCTTGCCACTGATTAATAATATTATTAGTAGCAATCTCAGTTCCATATACATTTTGCAATGCTCTATATTCTGCAGTATTTTTATTAGGACATCTAGCCATAGCTTATAAATTACATTTTTTAATTTGATCTAGAAAACTTTCTTCACTTTCATAAATCCCTGTGTTATATTCTTCAATGAAGTCATCCAAAGATAGTATATTATTTTCTCTAAGCTTTGTCATTGCTTTTTTATTTCCTTGTATGTTGGTATCCCAAAAATCTGTAAGAGTTGGAAATTGCTCATCCAGCTCCATTTCAAAGTCTAAAGTTAACTGTGCTTCAACCTCATCTACCTGGGGAAGTGAAGTATCAACATTATCTATTACATTAGCTTCCATTTCACTTTGGTCTTGTGCATCTTGATTTAAACCAAGCTGCTCTAATAATAATGCTGTATCAGCAANATTAACCATATTGGCTTCAGGATCAAGTTGTACTTCAATACTATTTTCAGTTGCTTCAATNTTNACNTTTTCTGCTTTTAAAATTTCTTCTTGTATAGCATTAATATCATCCATTAAAGCTGGAAAATCTGATGGGTCTTCTTGAGTTTGTCCGTTCTTAGCTTTAACAAAGTTTCTTACTTCTTTGTAAGTAGGTCTAGGACCAAACATAAAACCAATGTGCGTTTGTTGATTAGAACCATATGTATCTATTTCATTATAAGTTGAACGCTTATCTTGCTGAAAACTTGCATCATACTTATATGTTTTAATTTCACCTAAGATATCTTTAATTCTAACATAGTTTGGTATAGCATCTCTTTCTAAACCAACTGCATCCCAATTAACTGTTACCACATTGTCTGCTACAGATACACCTTTACGAAGACTGCCTGTTGTTGCACTTCTTTCAAATGTCCAAAGCTTTGAACCATTAATATTAGATTCAAGAAAACCTTCTGTAAATTCTTTTGTTAATTCATCTTTGGATAATCCAAATACAGACTCAAAAGAAACATCCCCTCTTACTGCTTGTTCAACAGTATTAATGTGTGAAAGAAATTTATTTAATGTAAATGGAGCAATGGCTTCTAACAAACTTTGATATCCAACTTGAAGCCCATCTTTAACCATAATATAATTAAGTATTGTTTGTGCATCATCTTTAGTATCAAGAGATCCAAAAAGCTTTGCAAACCCACTTTGTAAATCTATTTTCTGTAATGCAGATAAATTTCTAAATGTATTTGCTACAGCTAAATTTAATCCTGAGTAATTATCTACAGCATCTGCTGATAAAGGAGTTACAAAGTTATCTATAAAAAAGTTTGTTTCATTCTTAGACTCCAATGTGGTTTTTATATTGTTTACTACATCTACTATAGATCTATTAGAACCAGGATATATTAATTCATTACTTATTGTTTTTTCATTTAATGTTCCGTTCTGTAGTAAATTATACTGATATCCTTTTATATTTAAATAAGATAAAAGATCTAATGAAATATTTTGTATGTCTTCTGATTGTAATGTACTAGATCGTGAATCTACATTATCAATTACATCATTTAATATTTCTTGAAAAACAGGTGAGCTTGATAAAAATGTTTCAGGTAATAAATTTTCTGTTAACTCATTAAATAAATTTACATATGTACTATTCCATGTATCACTGTTATAAATTTTATTTAAATCCAATGGTGCATCAACATCAAGTAAGTCTGCTATATCTTGTTTCTTCTTTATTACAACTGCCATGTCTTTACCTAATCCTTTAGTAAGACTTGTAGGAGCTCCCATTTTTTCTGTAAAAGATCCAAGTTGCATTAATTCTTTAAACTTAGATAATATTATTATCTTTTCTTCATCGGTTATTTCTTCAGGAAAATCAATACTTTTTAATAACAGTTCATCAGTTACATCATCATACGCATTTATGGCTTCTTTAAGTGATAAGTTAGAGCCCACCTCTACTTCCATTAACTCGTTTATAGTATTACTTACTAATTTCTCAATACCTGGATCAAACTTGTCTTTTTTATTTAATGCTTGAGAATATAAATCTTGTATAACAGGGTTATTAATCAACAAGATAGATGTTCTAATAGGTATACTTAATGAAGTCATCATTGTAACAATACCTAACGCATGCTTATTTAAACCTAACTTTGAAAACAAACGTTCTTTGGCATTATCTGTAGCCATAGTAATAAGAGAAGATATAGTGTCTTGTTTTCTTTGATTAGACTTATCTTTATTCTCTTTTGTATATTTAAATGAATCATATGTTACATCATTTAAATAAATTGGAGTTTTTAAATCAATACCATATTCAGTTAGTAAACTAAGATATAAGTTAGGTAATACTGCTGCGCCAATGGAAGCTCCTTTATTAGCTTTAAAGGCTTTAATTTTACCTACTAAATTATCTACATCAATATTATCTTCTAGCATTCTGTTCTCAAACAACTTAGATTCTTCAGCTAATGTTGACAATGTACTTTCAAGTATATCTAATGTAGCTGGTGCATATGAAATAGGATTTTCTCCTGATGCTACAGCGTCATTACCTAATAATGCATACTTGTAGTCAAGTATTTTATTATTTAATGGAGCCGCATATGGTTCACCAAACTTTTCCACGTAATTACCATACTGTTCTTCAGTAATAGGTAACCCTAATATTTGNAATGCTTTTAAACTTTTCTCAGCCAATCCAGCATCTGTAATAATATTTAGACTACCAAGTAACTTATAAAACTTTTCTGCTTCTAATTTAGTTGCACTATTTTCTAATTTTGCACCATCTAAGTTTTCATCGTATGTCAGAAAAGCTTCAGAATAAACAGTGCCTGATTGATTAACTTTATCATTTACATATCTTACATAGTCAGAATAGTTTTCTTCTAAACTGTTTTTATTTCCATACTCATAAAACTCATTATCTTTTACGTAGAAATCTTTAAACTGTGCAAAAACTTTATCTATGTCAAAATCAGCTCCAGATATTTCAANAAGCTCTCTTGCAAACATAGCTGAAGAACCATAATAAGATGGCATAAAATCAACCCATTTAATATTCATTGCTGAATGATTATCTTGTGAAGGTATTCTAACACCAAACATTTTAGATATCACATCAGGCATTGCATCGTTAGGTGAATCTTGAATTAATTTTGCCACAGATAAGTGATGTGCTGGCATCATCATTTCAGTATATCTTTGCCCAGTTGGTTCACCATTAGAGTCATATTCCATAACCCCGTGTCTCAATCTGTCTAATACAATTACACCTTCAGCTCCTATATTTGATTGAGTAAGAGAATCAATGTTAAGTAAATCATTTGGATCACCTTTAAATGCACCTCTTCTTAATACTTCAGACCTAACTGGCACACCATCTTCTATTTCAAATACTCTTCTATATATTTTATTACCAAAGTCTGATACTAATGTTAGACCCAAACCTGGTGTACGTTCTGAAAAGACTCCTTTACTAAAGTATGTTAAAAATAATTGCTCAAATTTTCTTACTGTAATCTGATTATTTAAATTATAGTTTTGAACTCCATCTGTCATTGAGAAGAACTCAAGTATTTGACTACTTGATTGAGATGCTTTTAACCCACTTAATGCATATTGTAAAAATGCAGCAAGCTTAGGTGTAACNTTACCTTGTTCTTTAGATAAANTTATTTCATCCATTGCTCCATCAAAAGTAAATATTAAATTTCTTTTATCTTTAAACTTAATGCTNACCCTTTGTGATATAGCATCATTATAGGCTTCTTTAATTTGTCCTATATTCATATTTAATGCTGGTACAAATTGGCTATCATCTTGTTCAGATGTCAATATTTGTTTAATTTGTGTAGGATCTACTTGTTCTAATTTATTTGATGGGTTAAGTTGTTGAAGACCCATAAACCTTGCATCTAATGTAGTATAACCATTTGTAAATGGTTTAGTATCCTGAAGCTCTTCAAGAGAATTAACACGTTGTTTCTTCATTTTAATTGCAGACAAAGGAGCAGCAATTGCAATTGTTTCTTTTTCTTTTTCAATAGCTTCTAACTTCACTCTTAAATTATGAAGTGTTTCCATACCAGGCTTAGCTAACCACATCTTTAAATCAGAATTCCATGTAGAGGTATAACCTGGAGTTAATGTAAAGGCTGACATTTTAAGAAATGTACTTCCATCACCATAAACTAATTTCTTAGAATTTAATAAAGATTGTGTTTGTGCATAACCTTGAGGATTTTGTTCATTACCAAATATTGAATCAGGTGTTATATCCTCCAATGTTTCTATTCTATCAATTAATTCTGCTTGTGCAGCTGTCAATTTACCAAANCCAAACCACATATATCTAAATGCTTTTGTAGTCATATACATTTGAGCATCTGCAATATCAATTCCATNACCTTCTGGTTCTTCTAGAGCAACTAAACTTATATCTTCTACAGGATGTATTACACCAAATTTAGGAGCACTGATAGCAGAATATGCACTATAGTAAGCACCATTTTGCATTTTAGCTCTTTTAACTTGATCTACAGCATCTTTCAATGATACAGCTTGATCACCTAATAAAATTTCATTGATTGAATATGTATTGATATTATCATTAAAGAATATCTGCTTAAGATTATGTCTATAATTATCATTCATATTTAATAATGAAGCAGACTGTACAAGTTTGTTTCTGCTTACACCAGCTGCTATAATCGGACCTGATGTAACTTGATTAGATATTTGATCTTCAATTTGCAATTCATCAATTAATTGTTCAAATTCAGTAAAGCTGTTTTCTAAATTATCAACAACATTATCACGTAATGCTGTCATTCCAGATACCTCATTGGTAACATCACTAGTTTGTTGTGCAACTGTAACTGTTCCTGCTAATGCATCCTCTAGTGTAATAACATTACCTGCATTACCTGCTTGAATTGCTCTATTAATAAGGGATTCCTGTAGCTCAGCAGACATTAATGTACCACTGTTAAAAAACTTAAATGCTCTACCTCCTTCATTATTATAACCTACTATATCTTCTTGTACACTTGTTGACTCTATAGCAGCTCTATTTATTCTAGCAAACTCAGTTCGTATTTTATCTATATATATATCTACAGCTTCTTCAGTTAGTTTGGCTTGACCATCAACCATTTCTACTGTTTTAATAACAGGTAGAGAAACTAAATCTCCAGTGTTAGAAGCTTCCATAACTCTTATAAGTATAGGTGCTAATGCAGAAAGGGTTTTATTTCCTTCATCATCTAAACTTTCTACAGTAGATACCTTGTAACTTTTATTATTCAAAAGACCCGCATAATTATTTATTAAGTTTATTGCAAACTCTTGAGGAGTAAAGTCTCCATAAGTTGAAGTTTGTTTTACATCTTTTAAATTATTATTAAGATCTTCTTCTGAAGATAATATATCACCAATCTTATTACCTGCTACTCTAGTTATTTGCAATCTTGATTGTTGTGATAGTTTTTTAAATGCTGCACTATTTAACAGAAAATTATTTTTTAAATATGGATCAGAATTAATAAGTTCTTCAAGCCTTCCCTGTTTATTCAACTCTGCTATCATTTTTAAATGATAAGTTGGCAATTGATGTGCATAAACTAAATCTCCATTTGGATTTTTAAATACAGATGCTCCAATTGTTTCATCAAATGGCGCATTACTTATAGCCATAGTTTTTAATCTAGAATCCATCCCTTGTTCACCAGTGTCAAAAATATCATTGTTAGACTGTATTATTTGATTGAATATTGAAATTGAACTTTCTTTAAACATGGTTCCATCTACATCATGAGTTAATGGAGTTTCATTTTTATTTATATTTAAAAATGCTTTTTGATTAGGTTCTAATTTAGATCTGTTATATAACATACTATATTGTATATATAAAGGGCTAAGTTTAATACCTGATAAATTAAATAACTCTTCTGAATATAATTTTGAAAGTTTTCTAAGTTTAGTATTACTTATACTTTTATCTGTAGGTATTATTTCAGTTTGGAGATCCGCAAGTAAATCAATTAACTCATCTTTTCTCTTAGGATCAGAAAGTAATTGTTGTCTCATACTAATGAAACCTTGACTCCATCTATCTAACTGAGAGTTTATATCATCTCTTTCTGAAGCTGAATATACTATTGTATTACCTAGGTTATCTCTTTCATTAAATAAATAATCAACTCTGAAGTTTTCAAACCCTTTTAATATTGATTGCATTAAAAGTGGAGATTGTATTTCTAGAGGAATAGTATTATCACCTATTAATTGTTCAACAGTTATACCAATATCATTTAGCATTCTACGTACCACTGCCCCAGCTTGTGCATTATCTTGTCCAAAGAAGTACATACTCTGAAGTATTTCTTTTGGATTTGTTAAATTCTTTACAGATTTTAATAATCCATTATATGCTTCTGTAAAATTAACCGCTATTATTAATGGCTCACCATCTTTTAATTCTGTATTCCCAAAATAATCTGATGACTCTACTGTTGTAGTAGCAATATAACCTCTTAGTTGACTAGATAAAGATCTAAATCCACCAATCATTGATGCGTCTTTATCATATTCAGATGTAGTTCTTAAACCAGTTTCATCTTCAAATTCTTCAATTGCAAACTCTTCTAAATCAGCCTTATCACTTATTTGATTAACAAATTTTACAACTTCTTCTTTTATTTCAGTTGAATAATTTTCAAAAGCTGATTGTATATCACCTAATTTTTGTTTTTGTATTTCTGTTTTATTTTCATTATTGGGATTTTCTAAATCATACAACCATATAAAATCATCCATTACTAGATCTAACTGTTCTTTTGAATTATATGATTCAGTAAGCTCACCTATACGTTGTAAAAACATAGCTGAAATACTTCTCACCAATGGATCAGCTATATTACTATCTAAATAAATATAACCTAATTTTGTTTCATCTCTTGAAAATTCTGAATCATAAGGTATTAGAGCATTAGCTTCTATTGTAGCGCCAACATCCAATGATGTAGTAAATTGATTATTTGCTATTTGTGCACCTTTAAATTTACCAGCATCTATATTTTCAAATAATGTTTGTAATTCATTTTTATTATATGAACTNAAAACAGCTTGAATCCATTCTAATATTCTTGTGAATAAAGATTTAACTGCTGCATCAGTATTTGTATTTTTAGGACTGATNTTAAATTTTTCAAATTCATCTGCAAGATATTCTTCATANTATTCATTTTGTAATTCTGTCTCAGTCATATTAGTATATGTATCTGCAGAATTTCTAAATCTTTCTANTTCTTGTTTAAGGTTCTTNCCTTCAGCTCTTAGTTTTGCTCTTACTTCTTTTCTAGCAATACTTCTATAATTATTTATTTCTTCATCAGTTAACAGCATTCTATAGATACCGTGAAAAGCTTCATGATATTTAAATGGTGAATTAGCACCAGTATAAATTGTACCTGAAACATTTTGTCCACCAGCTATATGATTTAATCCTAAAACAAAAGCACCTACACGTACACCACCATCTTTTAAGTTATTACCCAATGTATCTATATCCGCTATACTTATATAACTTGGTAGATTTTCTGAAGCCCATTTAGTAAAGACATCAATATCTTCAACATCCTGTAAAGTTAATTCAGAAGCAGACAGAATTTTATTTGCTTCTTTTTCAATAGCTTTTCTTTCTGCTAATAGTTTTTGATACTCTTCATTACCTCTAAGAGTTTTACTTTTATCTTTAGGTGCTACTCCTTCTAATATTTGTGCTTTAAGAGATTCAAGTTTTTGTTTAACTTTATCAAGGGGATTAGATGCAGATATTTCAACCTCACTAGTTTGTTGTGTTGTAGGTATTGGCGCACCTTCAAGTTTTCTTGATACTTTGATATTAATAGTGTCACCTCTTTTACTTAATATTTCTTGTTCTCTTGAAGATAAATTGGCTTCTCCTTGAGTAACAATTTTATTAACTATGTGATCAATAAACTCTAATGGTACATTAACAAAGTCACCTGCCGCATATTCAGCAAAAACATCTTCACTTACATCGTATATGCTAAACTCTGCTTCTTCTGCTGTTAAACTATCAGGCTCAACCTTTTCTGTAGATACTTCTTCTACAACAACTGTTTCTGATTGCTGCACTCCTTTTAATGATTGTATTGCTGAAGAGTGAGCTGTTGCTCTACCAGTGCTGTTAAATATTACATCAGGTCTAACATTAGTTGTTGTGGAATTTATAATTATATCTGAACTAGTTTGACTTGGNAATGATTGTCTAAGATTTTTATTTGTTATTGATACCTTAGCCGCTTTAATATCTGGATCATTATTAAAATCCTTTATCAATGTGTCTACATATTCATTTATAGCTGTCCCTTTACCATCTACAAAAGTTAAATCATTAGCAGCTGGAATATCAACATCTATAGTTTTTCCTACTTGGCGTTTTGTATTATTGTTATATAACTGTAATTGCAATTTACCCCAAGGAGTTACTTGTAATGAAACAGAAAAACCTTCGTTAGATGATATAAATAATTCATCTGTTAATTCCTCATTGAATATTGAGTTAAATCCTAGATCTTTTTCTTTTCCAGTTTTATCTAAATTTTCTTTCTTAGTTTTTTGAGCACGGTCTACCAGTTTAACGTATATATCATCCCTTTCTCCTTTGGTTAATTCACGTGCTTTTAAATTAACAGCTCTATAGTTTCCATCTGGTAATAACACCATAGCATAATACCTATCAGTACCAGCCATCATATCATTCCAAACTTGTTGTTTCTGTAAATTCTCTCTTATTTTTTTAGATAGTTTAGATCCTTCATCTGCAGTTGTTACAAATTGTACAGTTCTACTACCCTTTGTTTTCTTTAAATCAAATACAAAATAATTCCCTTCATTATCTACACTGTCATATCTTAAATCTTTTAATGATCTAGTAGTGCTATTATCATATGACATACCACCTCTTTGAGCTATAAAATTTAAACCAAATGGTATTGTATTTAAAGCAGCAAAATGTAGTTGATTGTTATCTCCCATAACTCCATCTGCATAATTCAAAAGCAATTGATTAATAGCAAAATTATCTCTTACTAATTCTAATGTTTGTTTTTGATCTAACTTAGATCTAACAGCTTTAGGTACAAAAATAGTATTTAAAGCTTGTTCTCTAGACATGTTAGGTAGTTCAACAGGATTACCCTGCGGATCGGTCATATTAAAATTACCATTAGGAATATATGCAAATACACCATTTTCATTATCTGTTTGTGGTATATTTCTTTCTTTTAATATACTATCAATTTTATTTTTAGTGTCTTTATTTGATATCCTAAGACCTATTTTATATTTTGATTGTTGTACGTTAACATATGGATTTGTTTCTTTTCCATTTAAAGTATACTGTAGGACATCATCACCTCTGTTTGGGTCAATACTAATTACCAACTCTAGATTAAGCATTTCTTCTTGAGTAAGATTATCTAATATAGCATTTAGTCTATCATCTCCAGTTGTATAATCCCTTTTACCATCTACTGTATTTGCATGAGGATACATTTGATTTATAGCATTTACATTAACTCTTGCTACATTAGTAGGTAACAAATCAAATTTAAGTTCTTGTGTAGAAAATTTATTTTTAAACTGCCCAGATTGTAATGATATTGGTTTACCTTCAAAATTATTAGGTAGCAAACGCAAAGTGCCTCCCTGTGCAAATTTAGGTGTAGTTAATACTCTATACTCCTTACCATCTTTATCATACACCAATTGCCCTTGAAATAACATTTGACCATCAAAAGGGAAAGGTGTACTATCTGGAGCACGTCTATCTAACTCTCTCATTGCAGCAATTGCTGAACCAGAGTCACTAAATGCATTCAAGTTAATACCTATTTGAGTTAGTAATTCTTGAGATATGTTATTACCTAATTTATCAACTAACTTAAATAATGCTTCAACATTACCTTCTCCATTTATTGTTATTATTTTTAATACATCAGCTGTTGCACCAGGTTGAAATACCTTTGGCCCTGGAGGATTAGCCGGATCAATATCATCATCATCTTCAGAGGCTACTGCTTTTAAATCAGTTGGATCAGTTTCAGTTAGCTCAGTAAAGTACATCTCATTTAAAGGTATACCTGCCGCATCTAATACTTCTTTAACTAAAGGGTTTTCTAATACTTCTCTAGTTCTTAACCATTCATCAAATCCAGTTTCTGAAGCAATATCTTTTTCACTTAATTTACCAAATATAGGATTACCCTGTACATCTAAAGTAGGTATTGAATTAGACACCCATAATTTTTTTAATGCATTAAATGAATTTTGCCATTCTAGCCCTTCTTCATTTCTCCATTGTTCAAACGTCTTAACTGTTTCACCAAGAACCGTTTGTGTAGCAGAATATTTTCTGTATTGTCTATCTAATAATGTTCTTAGAAGTGGTGTATTATTTGACTCAGGTAATATAACATCTACTCCGGCTCCTTCCAGGATTTCATCTTGATTACTTTTTGTCTCTTGTGCTTCAATGTCTTTCCCTTTCTCTTCAGTTGTTTCTGACGTATCATCTTTTGATGACATTTCTCTGTATGCATTAAGAAGTCTTTGTATTTGATCATATTTAACTTTATCTATTCTTGGGTCAATATCTCCTTGTTCATCATAAAAAGTTTTCAATTCATTAACATTACCTGTAAGTAAAAACTTTTTAACTTGTTCAGGGTCACCAACATATCCAGCTTCAAATAGTTTATTCATTAACATATTGGCTTCTTTAATGTTAATGTACTTTTCTATTTGTGCTTTATGTATTTTACTAAGATTTTTATATATGTCTTTATTAACTTGAAGTTGTCTATCTACAATTTCAGAAAATCTAGCAGGGTTATTTAAATATTCAATAGATTTATCATATACTCTTGCTCTTCCTTTTAGAGCATAGTAGTCAACCATCTTTTTTAAAGTCTCTTTTATTTGATCCTTATTGGTAAATGAGTTAGTAGACTTTGCCATAAATGCAATGTAGTCTTGAAAAACTCCAGTTAACTTATTAATTTTTCTTCTGTCAAAAGAACCATCTTTAGTTAAATTATTTTTGTCAGTTACAACTTGTAAAAATGCATTAAGCTTTTTAAGTTTTTCACTCTTCTTTTTAATAATCTCTTTGCCCTCTTTGGTATCTTTATCCTGTACTGCAATATCTTGTAGTAATAATCCTATTTCATTACTAATAGAATCTTTGTCTAATAAAACAGTGACATCATTAGCTGCCATTTTATCAAATAATGGATCTTGTGCTAATGAAGTATAAATGCTATCTGCTCTTTCTACTGCACGCTTAAATCCATCATTAGTAAAAAGATAAAGATATCTAGCATGTTCATGTGCTTTTTCTTTTAAACCTTCTAATGCATACTCTCTTGTTCCTTTTTCATATTGAGTTCTATCAAATGGATTTGGAAACTTATCTTTGTTTTCTTCATAAAATGATTCTTGCTTATCAATCTCATTTATCATTTCCTGAATTCTAACCCTTGCTTTACCTGATTTAATTTGTGACTTTTGATCTGGAAATGCTTGACCAAGTTCCTTATCATCCATCTGTAGAAAATCCTGAAGTTGATTTCTAAAATAACCTGATGTACCATTTTCAAATATAGTGTACATCTGTTGGAATTTTCCAAAATCTTTTTCATCTTGAAATCCAAATCTATCTTGACTAAATACATTTGCTTTCATGCCTGCAGCAACTTGCTTCTGAACCATGAAACTTAATTGATTTATATCAAATACTCCACCGGCATCAACACTCTGTGCATTCCATGCTTCATTATGTACTTTAACTAAATCTGCAACATATTGTTCTTTGTTTTCTTGATATTCTTTATAAGCTGCTGGATCACTGATTTTATTATACAAAGCAGGCATACCTTGAAATACTAATTTTTGTGGTCCTTGAACAATACCACCCATCAAAAATCCTGATAAAAAAGTTTCTACACCTTGCCCACTAAACTGAGACCCCATACCAGCAAGAATCATATCATTTTGTAATTGAATACCTCCTGCCGTTGGATCTTCCATTACAGCTGTATAATAACCTTTTGTTCCTACAGCAATTGCTTCTTGACCTATTTCTTGTAAACCCTCTGCTACGTTTTGAGCAAAGTATCTAGCAGTTGCAGAGATTGCTCTACCAGTACCACCTTTAACTCCACCAGCTTTTACTTTAGTCCACCATCCACCTAAACCAGAACCAGCATCTTCAAAAACATCTTTTATTTTTCCAGTGACTGCGTCTTTAACTCCTTTACCTTTAAACAATCTTCCGTTTAAACCTTTTTTAAATGTATCATTAAATACTCTACCTAGTGATCTATTAAAACCACCCATTGCATTTCCTAATACAAATTGGTTACTTAAAAAGATTAATGGTGCATTAGTCATTGTAGTATAAAAAGCACCTTCACCTGCTTGGTTTTGTATAAGTGCCATTTGTTCAGGCGTAACGTTACCTGTTTTCTTTTGTTGTATAGCTACACCTTCTCTCACAAGTTCGTTGTAAACCATACCACCTTCTAGTTTACTTTCAGCTAATGCTAAATTTACTGATCTAAAATCTCTATAGAAACCACCAAATCCAGCTTTAGCTTTTGCTAAGTTATTTGCATTTTGTGTAGCATTTTTAGTAGTCTTGAAATTTTTAAGTGCAGAAAAAGTTTGTGGTGTTAATACATTACCAATCATTTTTCCACCAGATTTAGATGCTGCCCAAAAAGCTTTAGCTACATCATAATTCTTTAATTGATTCATTAAAGCTCTGGTAGAAGCTTGCATCTTACTTATATTAAAAAAGTTTTTTACACCTTTTCCAAGTCTTACTGCATTCATACCTGTTCTTGCAGCAGCTACAGGCGCTGCTCCACCACCACTTAGATATGTTGCACCTGCAAGTATTAATTCTTCAACAGCAATAGAACCAATTATACCAAATGTATAACCACTATTTAAAAGTAAATTATTTGTAAAAGCTAATGCACCCCCTCTAGAAGAATTACCAATAGCCATAGCATCTTCAAACTCCAATCCAGAATCAATGTCTGGTGCTGAAAAATAAGCATCATCATCAAACAAATCTCCCATAGATCTATATACACTTGAAAATCCAGAACCTACTAAACTACCAAATTCACCACTCATTCTAGACATATCATCCCAAATAGTAGAGTTAGCATTATAATATGATTCCATATTAGCATAAGGTGTAAAACCTAATTCTGCAAAGTCAGGGTGTTCATAATATCTTAAAAAATTACTTTGTCTTATGCTGGCAAAACGGGGATCAACTACATCAGAAGCAGCACCTTTTGAGTCAGCTTTTAATATTTGTGACATAGTGTTATATGTACCCGATGCAGGACTTTGTTGCTTAACAGGATCAAAAGTTCCAGTAGCTAAACTAGGTCTTGCAACTCCTAAACTAGCCATAGCAGGTATACCAAATCTATCTATATCTGCTTTATATAAATCAACTTGAGCAAGAGCTCCAGGATCATTAGCTAACAAATCAGCTAATTCAGTTTCTGGTCCATCAAACATATCTTCAACTGGAACAAAATTAAATTCTCCAGTTGGTACTACACTAGGCTCTCTTTGATTACTTGTTACAGCATTCTGTAAAGGTGTACTCCCTTGCTTTTCCATTTAGTTTTTATTTTATTCCGTACTGTTTTTGATCTTTTTGTCTAGCCAATCTATTTTCAGCTCTTATTGATTCAAAATAAGATTTAACTTTAAACACTTGTCCATCTAAACCTCTTAACCCTAATGACATATCTATAGGTTGAGTAAAACTTGCAGGTCTGTATGTACCTCCCAGTTTTGTTTCTGGATCATAAGGAACATATGTATTTAATGTATAGTTCAAATTATATTCTCCAGCACCAACTCTACTAACTCTATATTCAGCTGTAGGAGTACCCATGTCTGGAACAGTATAATCTGCATATCCATTTTGACTTGAAAGTATAGCCGTGTTAATACCAGAATAATATGAATTATTAACAGACTTAATGTTTGTATCATCTTTCTGTTCATAAACAAATGATACACCAGAACCTATTTTTTCATTACCTCCACTACCTCTCAAAGCTAAAATATCAGAAGTTGATAAAGCACCATATTGAGTACTTACATCAGAACCACCTTTTACTTTAGAAGCCAACCATTCAGGACTAAATATAATTTGATAACCAGCTGTAGTTTTCTTTCCATCTTCAGATCTACCATAAACTGGTTTATATTGCATTGTAGCAATAGGTGCTATAGCATCTGTATTAGATCTTTTAGGATTATTATACCAAGTATTTAAATCTTCTTTATATAAATTCCAAGCTCTTTGTGCTATAGGATCTGACATTAAAAGCTCATCTGAATCAACATCATCTATACTTCCAGTAATTAAACCATATGGTGTTCCTTGTCTTTCTAAACCATTTATTTGCTGTATCAGCATGCCTAATTCTGCTTCACCTTGAGCATTATTTGTTAATGGGTTAATTGTATAATTATATGTAGGTGACATTGTTAAACCATCAGCAGAGTCTCCATACCCACCTAGAAAAGAATCAACTGTACCTGTTGGTAAATCACCTTGTGTACCTAGTAAACCTTTTTGAAATAACGTATACAGCTTATCATAGTATTCATTAGCTTCACTTTTAATTTCAGCTTCATCAAATCCTACTGCATGGTTACCATTAGCATCAAGTACTGGTGCTTGAATAGTTGTAGGACTATAGTTACTACCTGTGTAATTTGGATTAGAAACTTCTTTATACAAATACTTTTTATACTTTTCATTTTCATTACTATCCCATCCCCATAAATCAGGATTTTTTATTTCTCCATTATCTATTTTTTGTTTTACTATTTCAAAATATTCTTCTTTAGATATAATTTGATTTTGATCATTCATAATAGTTGGAAAACCAGCATCAGAAAGAATTTTAGCATTTTTATCAAAACCAGATTCTCCTCTGCTTTCTAAATTAGCTTTCATAAGATCATAGGTTTCCCTATGACTTTCTAATACATTTGTCATAGCTGTATTTAAACCATCTATTTGTATGTCTGTACTATTTTCAGGACCAACCATACTATTATATAAATCTTGGTATGGTTGAAAACTAGTATCATTACCAGTTAAATTTGCATTATTTTTTGTTTGCTCATATGTATTTACAAATGCATCTCTTGTTTTAGAATACAAACCATTTACTAAATTTCTATTTGCATATCCTGTAATCTTAGAATCTTCACCCTCACCTTCTATTATTGGAGTAGTAAGTTTTTCTTTTATTTTTTCAATAGTACCTCTAAATTCTACTTCTTCACCATCTTGCATTATTGTTACACCCCATGTACCATCTTCTGCAGCACTGTCTCCTTTAGGGTTTAAAATTTGTTTTGCGTCAAGTATATTATCTACTTGTCTTTTAAATAATAAATTATCTCTACGTACAAATGCTTCATTATTTGCTAAAGTAACATCGTAATCTCCATCAATCTCACCATCACTATCTACTTCTGCATTAATAGTAGAGGTATCACCAAAAGTTGTCCTGGTTGCTTTTAATAAATTACCAAGAGAATTTGGATCTTCATTATTCTCAACTATCTCTCCTTTTGCTATTGCTAAATCTCTAGCATCCTTAGCTCTCTGAGCTTGTAACCTCATTGCATTCTCTGCATTAGCTCTTATCTTAGACATGTCATATTTGAATTGCTTTTCTTGTTTAGCATATTCATTAACCCTCATAGTATATTCTTGATCACGTGCACTAAAATTAACAGCGGCCTTTTTCATATCTCCACTTATATTATAGTTCATCAACAAGTTATACGCTTTATTAAGATTACCTTGTAAACTCTTAGTAGGCGTATTAGCTAAAGTTTGAATATTTACTTTAGCATCTAATGCTGCTTGCATAGCTTCTGCAGCACTTTGCTGTTCAATCATCATTGTTTCTAAATCTGATCCAGGAACAATACCATTATTTGCTTGATAGTTATCCCAATTAACATTAGCATTTTGAACTTTCTTTAATTGTTCAGTTGCTTTTTGTATTTCGGGAGTATTTAATTCATTAATTCTTGCAATAGTTTCTTGTGCCCAAGCATCTTGTCCTTGATCAACTGATGTAAATTGACCAGCCTGCATACCTTGTGCAGCAAAATTTCTACTTTTTACAAATGCATCTTCTTGATATGCACGTTGTACAGTTGGATTATCTAACAGTGCTGACTGTACAGCTTGTAATGCTTGACCTGTAATTAATCTGCCGTTTTGTTCAGTTATAATCCAGTCTGTGTTTGCAGTACCATCTGCATTCTCTCCATAATGATCCACTTTCATTTTAAGTGGAGGATCCATTCCTTCTAAATATTCAGTGGCCAATTCAAATAAATCTGCATCTTGTATATATTTAGGTAATTGTGCTTGTAAAGCTTGTTGTTCAGACCCATTTATAAAATCATCCATTCTATATTGCATACCTCTTATACCAGTTTCCCAATATCTTTCATGCATTTTTGGATCTGTACTATCTAATAATCTGTTAGCATAAGCCATTTCATCTCTATACTTAGATGTAAATACAATGTCCTTTACAGTTAAATCATCTTGGTAAAATGGTGCAAATACACTACGTGCATTATCAGCATTCTGTTGCAATGATAAATCCATACCTGATATCTTCTCTATCTGTGGTCCTATTTGTTCTGCAAATTGATCTCTGCGTTCTTTTGTATCTTGTCTTGATAAATCAGCATATACAACTTTATTATATACATCATTTGTTGCTTTGAAATTAGCATCATATTTATCTGTTCTTGTCTCTAAAACTGCAGACAAAAATTTATAATCCGGTGTAAACGGTTTAATATCCGGTACGTAAGATTTGCTTCCTTTAATATATGTTGCCATAATTCAAAATTAATGTAATTTAATAAGTTTACAAAGTATTCATTGTAAACTGTTTAAGTTTATGCTCCCATCTTTCCAACACCAAATGGAAATGATTTTGGTAGCTTCTTTATTTCTTTTCCTTTTTGTCCTTGCACATTTGATCCAGGATATCCGGGGATACCACGTTGTTGCATATCTGCTTGTCCTTTGGTAGTTCCTATAGCTGGCATGCTAGTATTACCTAAAGATAAGTATCTATCTAAAAAGGCAGCATCTATCTTTTGATCTGCAGGTAAATTCTTTCTTAGTTTAGTATATGCATTTAAAAAAGCTTCTTGTTGATCTACCTGATTAGTTTTATATAATTGTTGACCATTTTCAGTAAACTCTACATCCCCATATCCCTGTGGATTAACGTTATAATAAGGATATAAAGTATTTAGGTTATATGTATTAGATGCATTAGTCATCATTGCATTAAAGAGCTCATTGTTTTTAGCAATCTTTTCATTATCAAAATTTGTTTTGTTTTGTAATGCAAAAACAGTATCATCATATAAACCTTTATCTATGGCTTTATTTCTCATATCAATCTGTGCATCCATTTGTGCTTGTTGTGATGCTGCACGATTCATGATATTTAAATTAGTTCTGTTAGTTGTATCTATTGCTTGTGCAATAGCATTAAGACTCTTCCCTTGAATATTACTTCTTGCTATTGCTTGCGGGCCACCAGCAGCGCCTAATGCACTTGCCATAGTATTTTGAGAACCCATAATTGCATTTACTTTACCAGTATAATCATCCAGTACATAATCAATTTTTTGTTCATCAAGTTTTGGTGACCAAGGTAAATACAAATCATCTTGTATAGCTGCTAAAGCCATTAAGTTATTTTGATCTTGTGCCCATACTTCTTTAATTGGTCCTGGTGTTTCTTCTATTTCTGTAATATCAATTTTTTCTGGTTCTTTAGGTAAGTCTATAAAACCTTCTTGTTCAGCTGTAAAATCTATATCAAATCCAGGAGCATTAAATACTTTAGTACCAGCTAAACCATCAAATTTTGAAGCTGTTTCACCAGAACCAAAATAAGGTCTATATGGTGCACCTACTTTTTTATAAAATTTCTTTCTTTCTTCTTCATATAATTTTTGAAATTTTAACCATTGTGGATCATTTTTTCCTTTGTTATAATCAAAGCCTTCTATTTTTTCAGCTATCTTACCATTTCTCCTCATCCAATCCTCTTTAGCTTCATCTGATGCAAATTCATCTGCACCATACCAGCTATCTTGGTTACCTGTAGAGTATTGTTTCCCTGGTATATTACCATCTGAATACATACCATAGTCAAAATAACCTATATTTGATGAATTAATTACATCACCTGACCCTCTTTCATCATCACTGTATACCGGATCTCCTTCAACACCTGATCCAACTATATCTATTGCAGAAGTATTTTCATTACCTCTTCTACCTTCAAAATTAGATGATGCTGGTTTAAAATATNTAAGCTTACCTTCAACTAAACTAAACTCAAATCCTTGTGCTTGTTTTTCTTTAATAAGGTTACGTGTTTTGCTACCTACAGGAAAATAACTTAATGGATCAAAAGTATCTGTGCTTNTTGTATTTTGTGTTTGGGCACTAGATTCTACAGCTTCAACATTATTATCAACAACAGTTGTTACTTGTTCAGATGCNGCATTATTAACATTACCGAATCTTTCATTAAACACTTCTTCTGTTATACTTAAATCTGTAACCGTATTTCCAGATGCCATAGAATTAAACACATCATAGTCTACTATATCAACTAAACCTTTACCATACATTTTNATCTCATCATTAGATAACCCTTTTATAAATTTTGGATCTACTTTACCATTAAAATCTCTGTGTAAATTATTTCTAATTGAATAGTCAACATATCTAGCTCTATCCACAGGTTGTCCGTTAATTAAATACGTTTGAGTAGAACTATTTGTATCAGTTTCAGTTTCTTCACCATTACCTGTTTGTGCTTTCTTTAAAAAGTCACTCATCTCATTACCAAATCTAGCCATACCTAATACATCATTATCTGCCTGAGCTAGTTGCATTTGATTTGCAGAATCCATTGGTGAAGGTTGTAGATTTTGTGGCTGCATACCTTGTTGCTGTGCCACCATTGATTCCTGTTGTTCTGCTTGAGCAAGCATTTGTTGCAGCATTCTTAATTGATCTTGTTCATCTTGAGGTAACTGCTCTATTGCATTTTGTTCTGCTTGCTGCATAGATATTTGTTCTACGTTAGCTGTAAACTCTAATGGGTCTAATCCTTGAGATAATAAAAAAGGATGTGAAGCCAAAGGGACACCATCATCAAAATTCTTTTTAGCTTCTTGCATAAAAGATAATTTAGAAAGATCTTCCATATTTTTCTTTAACATAAGTTCAGCACTTGTAGAAGATATGTTATCTGAAAATTGTGAATTTAATTCACCATAATAATCATTCAGTCCAAATCTTTTAGAAATTTTAGCTGGTGTTTTTTTACTTCCACCCATATTAAACTCAGACATTTCATCTTTAGTAAACCTTAATTTAGGTGTATCAGAAAAAATAAAAGATTGATCAGGTAAAAACATAGGTACTCCTCCTTGTGAATGTCTTGGTCCTTGAATATCATAAAGTCCAAAATTACCATCATTATTTAAATCAGTTAAAACTGTTTCTCCACCTTCTGCTTCTATATTAGCATCTTCTCTTGGTACACTAGATAAGCTATGTCTAACACTTTGATCATTAGTGTTATTAAACATAGTCTCTCCGTAATACTGTTGTGGAGTTGTAACCAAACCAAAATCTGCTTGATCACCTGTTGTGTATGCGCTTCCACCATCTCTCATTACTTTATCTTCAGTAATTTTACCGTCAACAAGTTTAAATCCTTTTGGTAATTTATTAATTCTAATCTTTGCCATAACTATAACATTTCTATATCAGCTCCCGCTGCAATTAATTTTGCTAACATTCTTGGGTCTACATTTACTGTCTCTCCTCCTTTTTTTGCTTTAGCCATTTCTCTTTTAATAACTCTATCTATATTTGCTAAATATGCTGCTTCACCTTGTTCTCCACCTGTTGCTTGTCTCATTAACTTCTGAAGATCTGATCCAGGAAAACCCATTTCTAGAGATGGACTTATTTCCAAAGGCTCTATATCATAAGGTTCAAGAGTGGTAATTGAACTAGGATCTTGATAAAATCTGTCAGCATCTAATTCAGTTTGTAAATTGCTTATTTGATTATTCAAATCACCTGTTGATCCAATATATCTTGTTACTCTTAATCCTGAATTAGGATCACTAGTATCTTGATAACCCTTTATACTATTTAAAGATCTATAGCTTACACCACCATCTACTTGACCACCACTATTTTCCATCATTATAGGTGAACCGCTTTTATCATAATCTCCAGTAAATATCATTGTGTGAGCATTCCCTTCTCCTCCAGACGTACTATAATTAGATACAACCCTATCACCAGGTTGTAAATCTGAATATCCAGGATCCATCAGTTGCATTTGTAATCCACCTCTGTTGTTTTCAATCATACCATTTAATTGACTGTTACCAGAAATAATTGGAATTGGTTTACCGTCTTCTGTTGTTGCACCTGCTGATCTCATTATACCACAACCATAACTTGTACAACCATAACCAGCAGTAGTACCACTGTTTAACCAATTTCTAGTTACTTGAGGTACAGTATCTAATCCAACTATATTATCTCCAGATTCATCTTTACTAACATTAAATATACTTCTATTAATACTACTATTCTCTAATATTTTATCTAATTCAGTTTGAACTTCATCATTGTTTTCACCTTCTTTAGCAGTTAAGAGACCACGGTATATTTTATCTATATTTGATTGATAACCTTGTAGTCTTTGATTTTCTGTATTAAGTTGTTCATTAAGAACTCGCATTTCCTCTTCTGCTTGAGCTCTTGTTCTACGTCTTGATGTTTCACCTTTCTGCTGATATTCTTCTAAATCACCAGTAAATAATTTTAATGGATTAAATGGATTACCTCCCATTTCCATTTTTTTAAAATTGTCTAACTGAAAGTTTTCAGACTGTGTTGGTAATTTCATAAGTTCAGAATCCTCAAATAATCTAGTAACTAACATTTCATTATATGAAGAGTCTTTAACAAAATTTGGTAATTGAAAATCTACTGACTGTTCTGGTAATGATGCTAAGTACTCATACTGTGGAGTTCTTGGTACAAACTGTATTTTATTAGCTCCAGTAAGAGCATCTAATTGTGCCTTAGTTGGCATACCTGGAATTTGTTGTCCTGGAGTACCTCCACCTTGCATGTTTTGTAATATATTAGCTTGCACATTTTTTGGTAATGCTTTAAATCCTGCATTGTTAGTGCCTCCACCATATTTAGATACATCAGTATATCCTGTTACTTTATCAGAATCAGATCCAAACAAACCTGTATTTATATCAGGCCCTTTACCTTTTTTAAACATAGGGTCAGTATCTGTTCCATATGCAAAATCAGCACCGGTTTTATTAAACGCATCAACATAACCACTATCATCTTTATCTTCTAAATAATCATTTATATTAGATATAATAGGAATTGCTTTTCCTGTAATGCCTTCAAAACCTCTCATAGCATTACTATCATATGCTCTAGTTAATGCACCTGATACTCCACCAAAATCAAAATCAAGTTCAGGCATATTAATTTTTTGGAATAATGAATCAGCATCTGGTGACTCAGTAACATCAGCTACTACAAAATTATCAACATATGATTGATATTCTTGTTGTGCATTTGCAGTACCTCTTGTAATAGGATCTTGCATTACCCATTCTTTAAAAATCAATGGCTCATCCTTTTCACCACCAATTTGAAATCCTTTATTTTGTTCTGGGATAATTCCAGGTGTTTGAGTACTTTGAGTGTTTGTATTAGTCATATTAAATAATGCATCATATAAACCCTGAGCTCCTTTTCCCAAATCTCCAACATTTTCTTTTAACCAAGTTTTGCTATTATCTATAACATTATCAAGATCATTTTTATTTGTTTTTACTTCAGGTAAATTTTCTATTGCATCTTTTATATTAGGATTTTCTAGTCTATATTGTGTAAGAAAATTTTCAATATTGGCAACATTATCATCACTAGTATCTATATTGGTAAGATTAATTTCTGCATTAGCATACTTGTTAATCTTATTATTAAGAGTTTTCTGTTTTAAATCTCTAAATGTTCCATCTTTAACACCATCTTGATTATTATCTTGACCACCAAATAGTGTTGTACCAAAATCCATTACAGAATTTACAAGATTAGACGGACTAAATCTTTTACCAGTATGAAATGCTGAAGGAGAAATATATGTTGGATTATATACTGTACCATTATCTATCACTTTATCTTCCTCAGTACTAACAACTACTTCCTCACCAGTTTTTGCTTTAGGTGCATCATGAGTATAACCAGCTTCTTTAAGCCTAAGATGTGTTTCCATATCTTTAGCCCTAATCTTTCTTTTACCTTTGTACATAAAGTGTGGTTTAAATTCACCACCTTCTTGTTTCTGTTGTGGCATTTCTAACAACGCTAATTTAGCAGCAGCCTCCTCTTGTGCTTTTGCAATTGCAGCTTGTTGTTGAAGTAGTTTTATTTGAATTTCAATATTATTTAAATTCACTTGAGATTTAGCATCTTGATTGTCATATGGATTATCGGTTAAAATTGTCATTCCATCTCTTTCAGTAATAATATTTTTACCATCTTCTGACAACTTTTGAATTTCAACTGTACCACCTTCTTGTTTATTCCATCCTGCAGCATTTTTAGCAAAGTTAGCCATCTTTACTATTCTAGTGGGGTATCTATCTTTATTAGCCATAACCTTCCTAGCTGCTTCCTGAACACCCATACCACGTGCCTTAGCCCATGCTGTAAACTTACCTTCATTTTCAGGTTTAATCTCTATCCCAGATTTAGCCATTTGAATAGGATCTATATTTACATTTAAACCTTCTTGTCCTTCTTGTATTTCTTGTTGTCTTGCTAACTGCTGAGGATCTTGATTTATTTGTTGTGCAGTAGGATCTGCTGGTTGCTGTTGTTCTTGAATATTCTGAAACAAAACTTGCAAATCATTTTCTTGATAACCTACTGACATAAGTGCTTGTACAATAGTATTTTGATCTACTTCTTTTTGGATTAAACCCATTACAACTTCTTCAGGTTTCATACCTTGCTCAACAGACTGTTTAAAAAACATACTAATTTGTTGAATAGCTGGATCAACCTGTGGTTGTTGTTGCATACCAGGTTGTTGAGGAATCATCTGCCCACCTTGTTGTTTTACACTTATTTTGTTTAAATCCATTTCATCAATATTATATTATTAATATACAAATATTCTAAGAGATTTACTAATCTTTAGGGTTTAAGAATTAGGAATTATGTTACTAGCAATGTAATTAGCTACCCCCATTCCACGTGTTTTTGCATCTCTATAATGCATCCTATTTAATTTATCAAATATATTTTGAGCAACTTCACTTTCATCTATACCGTTAATATAATTCATATAAATAGTATATGGGTTTGTAGTTGAGCCACCTTCTTGTTTAAATCTTGGATCAAGTATATATTCTTTACCTTTGTTATATGAGCCTTCTCTCTGTCTCATAGATTCAGTACATGAAGAACATCCTCCATCTTGAGCCATTGGTATTTCAACAACATAGTCTGCATCTTCATAGTTATAATTTGTTCTCCCAGGTTTCATATCTTGAACAATACCATTATTACCATACCCTCTAACTGGAAAGTCTACACCCTCCATAGTAATATTACTTGACTCAATAATATTAACTGGATTGTTTTTATCAGGGCTGTCACTTTTATATCCTTCTATAGATATATACTGTGTTATATCTTGTAAGAATTCATTTGGTCCTCCTGGTAGTCCTATGCTTTTTTTATGTCCCATTACCTCATTGATAATTGTAGTTTAGTATTATTAAGTCTCAATAGCATTTTTCTATTTTGTGATACATTCCTTCTTAATATAACATGATTTGAATAATGTCTAAATTTCTTACGTTGTGTTGGAGATTTTTGATAATTTAAATTAATAGGATTTAATGGTCTTATATATCCATTACAATCAGTATTAAATATAGATTGTTCTGCATTAGTAAACTCACCTCTATCATTTGTTACATCCCAAAATTGATTAAATCTAAATTTATGTTCAACCTTAGATACTTCTATATTAATATTGTTAGCACCAATAGATGGATATTGTAAATTACCCCATGGATCATTATAAGCTGCATTATTTAAAACTAATAAACCAGATGTTTGATCATTGTTATATACAATTGCCGCATCAAAATTATAATCTAAATCTTCCCATTTATCACCTCCACACATATTATATTGTGGATCACCTTTATATACATAAGTTTCTAATTGATATTCAAAACTTCTTACTGTATTAACAGATTGACCTGTATTAGAAATTAAATCTATTTCCCATGGGTAGTCTTTATTATAATAATTAACAAATGAATCACATCTATAATTATGTCTCCAAAATCCACCAACTGTAAAATTAGGATTAACAGAATCATAACTAAAATAATTACATAATCTAGGATCAGCTTGTGAAGCATCAGCATCAACCATTTGATAAATCAATGGTACAGTGTCAGGACATGTTCCTGTCTGAGTTACAACAGAACCGGGTACTGTACTTGGAGGACATGCACATGTAACTTTCCTACAAATAGGCGGGGTAATATCATCACATACACCTGTACTTTCAGTATAAGCTGTTGTTGTAGGATTTTGAAATACTTTTGTATATCCAGCTGGACACTCACAAATAAACGGTGTACCACATACATTTGCTGTTAACTCACTTGCCACAACATCCCAATTAGTAATTGGATATGCAGCTGAAATTGTTGACTGTACTCCATATTGATATGCACTTGTAGAAGTTCCGGCTGTGCCTGCTTGAATTGTTATAGGACCATTACTACAAGTAATTTGATTCATTACAGGACTATTTGCTTGACCACCAGGATAAGGTGAATTAACACCACAAAATACAGCATACATATATTGAAAAGTTGGACCTGTACCAGAAATAGAAACATTAGGAGACTGAAATCCACATTGACTACCTGGATTACCTTGCGTATCTGTTACAGTAACAATAACCCTTCTATATGTTGGATCATTAGATCTAGCAGGATATTGTGATGCATATTCTGATTGGTTAACATCTGATGCTAATGTAACACCAGTTTGCATTCCTAAAGCTATATTAGTAGCACCACTAGTCCAGTTAGCTAAATAATAACTATCTACATGATTTACACCACCGTTTGCTGTTAATAAAGTTGTACCTTCCATGCTAAAAGCAGAAGTATATCCTGGATTAGAAGGATTGTTCCACACACGTGCTGCACTATCCCATGATGCAAATCCTATTTGCATAGTACCATTGGCTAAAGCAGCTTGAATATCAGCATTACCAACAAAAGATTTAACCCATTCTAGTTGAGCATAAGCTCTATCCCCAGGGATTGTTGGGTTATCTGTGCTTCCTGATACATCAACTGTAATGACCATATCTATTAAACACGCTGATGCACCACCAGTTGTAGTTGATGCAATATTATCTACTGTTATTGTAGAAGGAACAGTTTGATTTATACCTATTTCACATAAACCATTAGTAGGATTATAATTATATCCTGGAGGACATTGTGGATTCGTTGTTGTTGTTGCATTAGTAGTAAAAAAATGATTGATGCTCGGTATAGCTAATTGAGGATGCCAATCATGAAAAGATATCCACGCTTTAACTTTTGGATCATAACTTATAGTCCATGAACAATCATCAAAATATATTGGATTTCCTATATCTATAGGAACAGGTATTTTTTGATTTGTTAGGATTTCTACTGGTTTAATATCTCTATCTGTAAATGTTGCACCAGCTATAAATTCAGGTTTAAGTTGATAATCTTTTTTCATAAAATAAACAACATCATCTACAGAGTCATACATTACTTGACATCCAACACCATGAACTGGGTTATCTGTCCAAACACTGTTTTCTGAATTTGAAAATTGTTTTATAAATCTAGATGGTAAATATTTATTAAACCACCATTTCATACCTTGATTAGATATAGGATCTAAACCTTTACCACTATACTGAAATATTTTACCTTGTTGTTGTGATATAAAAAATAAACCTATAGGTGTATTTATTACACCTCTTATACTTTCACAAGATCCATATTCATTAGATATATCTGCATTAGCAACATTTTGAAAAGGTTGACTAAATAATTTACCATCCCCAATAGTTACATTGTTATTTGCACCTAATTTTAATGTATCTATTCCTTGAAAAAGTTGTGGAGATAAATGTGGGAAAAATATCAATGCTCCATTTTTACTAAATGGTTTAATAACACTTACATCATTTTTAAAATCTTTATAATTAAAATTTAAAAATACTCTCCAGAAATCTTTTCTATCTTCATCTTGTGCTTGTAAAGAATATATAAGTCTTTTTGGATATGCTGTAAAACACGTTTCAGAAACTAAAGGATCATAATATAACGGTTGTACTTCACCAAATGAACCCAATTGTGTTGGGAATTTACTAGGACTTAATGATTCATCATATTTATAAAAATTATCTTTCTTTTCTATTTGAGCATGAAATAATTCATCTATATCATTATAATCATATACGCTATAAAATCTTTTTGATGGCTCATCTTCATAATCTCTTTGTTCTAAATTAATTTCACTCTCAACAAAGAAATCTGTTATACCATTAACATGAGTATACATATATGCATACTTCATTGCAAATGATGGATTAGGATCACCAGCTTTACCAAATACTTGACTAAGCGCATTACTACATGAGTCATCCCCTCTATCTAAATAAAATAAATCATTTGGAAATTTTGCATCTACAGCAGATTCGCTTGCAAATCCAAATGTAGCTATTTCACCTGCAAGAGGTGTCATATCAAATTTTTGAGAGTTTAACCAAAATCTTGGGTATGGTATATTTACATATAATGAATAATCATATGTAAATCCATCCGGTTGACCTAATAAATAATTTGTAAAAACAGGCATAATACATTTTTCGGTGTATCTACCTATAAATGTATCCCCAGAAAAAATAGGTTTACTCTTATATAAAAATTCATTGGGTTTTGTTGGGTCTAACAACTCTACACACCCTCTCATTTGTACCTGTCTAATTCCCGCTAATTGACCATATTGATTATCAAAATTAAATTTTAAAGCACCATAATGTGCAGAAATTGCCGTTCTTTTATTTTCCCCTGGATTTAATAAATAAGAATCAGAAAATTCATTTACTGATGAGTCTTCATATTCTCCTTGTGCATTTAAAAATAAATTTACATCACCACCAACTACATATCTTGATTCATCTACTACACTTGGATCATTTATAGGTTTATCCAAACTAACTGCAACAGTTGTAGGTCTAAATAAGTTATTTATTTTATATTTACCTTGATCAAATGTTTGAAATGATGAACCAATATAATTAGATGAATTATTTTTAATTCTCCATAAACCATTTGTTTGGTTATTAAAATTAGAAAATAATCCATATGAATTAAACTTCCATCCAAAATCAGATTCACTGACCATATTATACATCAAATCAATAATTTCATTTCCACCTATTGCTATATTAGTTTGAGATGTTATTAGTCCAGTTATAGCTTTAACAAATACAGGTAAATTAGATATTGAGGTGTCAGTACTTTGCTGTAGATTTAGTTGACCACCCACTATACCAGGATCAGCTGCTACATTTAAAGCAGCATAAGTTTGAATTTTTTCAAGAATATATCTAGCTGTACCACCCGTATAGATATCATCTAAAACAAATGCAGTATCATAAAGAACATCTAAAGCAATTTGTGCTGTAGTAGTTACATTGGTTATAGCTTGACCAGCAACAATATAACCAGGTAATAATACTGGAGCAATAGTAGGACCACTAGAAACACCAACTAAAGCACCCACGGAACCTGAACTATTATAATGTGCATACGGACTTGTTTGTTCTTGAGTACTAGTTCCTCTAACTTGGTGTAAAGCATAACCTAATCCCATTATAGAAGCTATCAATGCTGAAGCACCTCTCAGTAATTTAAACTGTGGATGATCTTCTGAGGGTTTAAAAAAACCTGATGAGTTACCATCTAATTGACCATATATTTTTGTTTCAGAAGCATTTAAAAATGGTTGTGTAAACATTAAATCTGGTGAATGAAAAGAAAATACTTTTCTTGAAAATCCACTTGGTTCACCATCTACATCAGGTCTGTCACCTAAAGGGCGAAATGTTTCACATGATTGTTTAAAACTGTCACATCCATTTGACCTATTTAAACTATCTGCATTATTTCCATCATGAAAATATACATCTGGTCTTAAATCATTATATGGATAATTTGGGTATAATCCCTGTACATCACCTCCAATTAAATTTTCAGAATTAGGCACAGTATATTTTCTCATATTTTTAAATATACCTTTACCCAAAATAGATTTTGCACCTAACCTAGATCCTCTTAATATTTCATATCCTACAACATTTTCAATATAAGTTCCATCATTATATTTAGGGCGTCCAATGTTTTCAAATTCAACACCTAACACATTAATTTCATCACCTATAGTGCTGGTCAAATGTAGTGGGGAAGTACTACCTCCTATTGACTCATCAGGCATCTTATGATGTCTAATTGGTCTTCCACATAAATCACCCCATATTTCTGGTTTGTTACTAGGATACTTTTCAGTTGATTCCCAATAACCCATATTTCCTCTGGCAATAATTTTAGTACCATCGTCTAAAAATTCAGCAATATTTTGTTCAAGAATAGATGCTGTATTATATACTTTATATAATGGATCACCTTCACTATTTAATACATTATCTCCAAAAATAATTTCATTTTCTAAATATGAGTTACCATTATCTGCAGTATATGATTCAGGTGATCTTCCAGGTATATGATATGATGAAGACCTTTCTCCTGTATTATATATCCATCTAATAAAAAATGCATATTGTTCATCACGTAAAAAATTAAATTTGTTACCACCTTTTGAATAATAATCTGAAGGTTGAGAATTAATAACCCATTTAACTTTTATATTATTTGCAATTGGTTGATAATTAAAATCAAATTGTTCAGTTGGTCCTTGTCTTAGTAACCAATCATTAACCACAAACATAGTTTCTGATTTTTCATAAGCAGGACTACGCAGTGGTATTAATTCTAAATTTATAGCTACTAGTGCTGGATCAACAAAATCTATATTTATAGCTTTTTGCTGAGTACTATAAAAACCAATTCTTTTAGCTGAAGTTTGACCCTGATTTCTTCTTAACAATACTAACTCAAAATATTCATAGTCTTCATCTAAATTTGATAAAGATATATTTAATGAACTGTTTGTTCCCTCATGACTCCATAGTGTTTGTATATTTGATACACCTATATAGTCAGTTACAGTTTGTTCATTTTCAGTATATGCTATAAATACTTGATATGATCCATTAGATAATAATCCTCCATCAATAGATTTTTCTAATTTAACACATGGTGTATTTAATAAAGGAGCCAATCTAATCTGCTCACAATCTAATTTTTTTGGTTCATCAATTTCAAATCTTACACATGGATCTCCATCTATATCTACACCTGATACTTGAGTTTTTTTCCAAGGTATATCATCTATGTTTAATGCTCTAGATGGGTTATTACCATCATCCCAATAAACTTGCCAAGTACAATCAAAATTTTCTTTTGCTGCACCCGTTATTAAATATTTTCTATTGAAACTTAAACAAGGATCATTAATTAGTGTAGTATACTTACATTCACTATCATCAAATAAACCTATTTCAGAACTTTCATCATCTGTAGAATATACTATCCATTCATCTCCATATCTATGAACGGCACCTATAATTGTATAAGGTATAACACCACACAATAAATTAGATGGTTCATTTCCTATTATCCCTAAATCACCATCTTCTGAATTATTGGCAACATTTCTTGCATGCCACCATGATTGGTTATTTTCCAATGATGGGGTAATATCTTTATTCATTCCTTTAATAAAGGAATTTGTTTGTATAGAAGATGTATTCTGTCTAGCTTGTCTACCTCCAGATTTTCTACGGTTACTATTAGAAGAAGATGATGATCTCTGTTTTGCCATTATAGATTACGTTTTTAACAAGTTGAACTTGTAGATGAAGCTGATGTGTTTGCTGCAGAAACTATTCTTGGTTGTTGAGGTGCATAACTTAAAAACATATTATAATAATTATGATATTGAGCTCTTCTATTCATAGTCCATACTTTTCTCATTTCAGCAAAATCAGGAGTGTTAACAAAACTAAGTGCATTATTTCTAGCACCTCTTAATCTTCCTTCAATTAAATTTAATTGCTGAGAAACATTCTCACCATTCCAAATCATATTCTCTAATATTCTTTGTTTAATTGCATATTCATAATATTCATTACAATAAGGATGATCTAAAACTAATAGATCTCCTTCAGTACTTTCCATAGCTCCTTGATAACTCAAATATACTTTACCTGTTTTAAATGTTGTTTTTAAAAATCCATCTTCAACTTGTGCAACATCTAAAGATTGAGCACCTAAAGATGGACAATAACATACTGCATCATTAACATCTTGTATTCTTAATTGTGACCAGTCTGTAAAAGTTCTAAATTGATTAGCTCCCACTCTTTGAATTAATTGATGACTATTTTTACCATCACATGTTTTAATAACACATACATCTTTACATGTACCAGTTTTTTCACATGGAGCTACATTACCTGGTGCAGGTACATAAGGTACATCATTATTAAATGTTTCTACATGTGTACCAGATGGCATTGTATTATTAACTGTATACGAACCACATCTAAATGCATAATTTATATATTTAAAATCTACAGGTAATTGGGCACGTCCATGTTCAACATCAACAATAACTTGTTTAGTTCTATGTATTTTTAATCCTAAATCATAATTAACTCTTTGTGCAACTTTAATAAGTTGTTGTGGTTCTATCATACCCTCTAAAGCATATGTAGAAAAGTCAATTGATACATCATCCATTAATTGACTAAACGTTCTATATTGTTGTGATACTCCCATTATTGTCTATTTATATTACGTTTATTATCAGAATCTTCTGAAGGAATTTGCATAGTACCCATCATAGTTTGAACAACTTGATTTTCTATTTCTGCAAATAAAGCTTCAGGAATAAATATTTGTTGTTCATATCTGGGTGTACAGTTGTTTTCTGTATCACAATCCCATCCTGTAATATCAGAATCAAAAACTCCTTCAACTTTAATTGCATCCCAAAGAATGTTTGGACAATATATATAACCATCCAACCACCAAAAATATAATGTTTTATTATATCTAAATGATGTAGTTTTAGTCATTGAAGTATATGTACCAGGTTGGGTTGCTTGCATTTCCTGTGTACCATCTATTGAACTAATGGTACGTATTAATGGCCCCCAATAACCTTCAAACATTGATGGTAATTTAGTTTTTGTGCGTTTTATTGTACATCCGCTTTGTATTCCTGAACAATGAGCTTCAACTTTATCTACATCAATTAACTCAACATATGGTAATGTTTTCCAAACTGAATTAAATTTTGCAAGTTTATTTGCATAATCTTGTCTTCTCATTAAAAATTGAGCATACTTTTCAATCAAACTATATATGTACCTATCAGTAACAAAAGCATCTTGAACCTCAGCTTTGACTTGACCTCTTATTCTAGATATTGTTTCTGCTATTGTCATTTTTTCTATTTTTCAAATTCATTATAATACTTTAATGCTTTGTTGGTTTCTTCAAAGTTTGCATCATATAAATGGGCTACCTTGTATTTATTTTTCATTACTACATACTTTGTCCAGTTAGTTGGGTATTGTTTAGCCACTGATCTTTTAAAATCTCTACATGCAACAAACCTCCACAACTCTCTATTTTTAAATCTATATTTAGTAGAATAATTTGTATAAAATATTTTTCCTAAATTACCATCTGTTTCCCAATTTTTATTTTGTAATACTTTACCGTACTCTTTTGATAATGCGTAATTTGTATTAACTGTCTTTGAGGGTTTACATGTTCCTATAAATAAAAAACCCAATGAGTCAGGTAATTCTACACCGTCTCTATTTTCAATAACTGTATTCCAAATCTTAACATTATATAATTTTATAATCTTTTTTAATTTTACATTGTCAATATCAGAATACATAGGTTTCTTATCCTTAAACTCTTTTATTGTTTCTTCATTTAACAATCCTAATCTTTTTTCTCTATATCTAGGTGCATTTAAATTAGGTTTTTTAAAATTGTTGATCATATAGCTATATTTATAATTTACAAAAAAAAGACCACTTAATGAAATTAAAAGTGAGGTCTTTACAATGCTTGATAAGTTAATTCACATATATTACCCATAGTAGGATGTTGTATTTCTAGTTTGCCTGATCTTCTATTTCCAGTAAATTTATTACTATGATGATAATAATCTGCTTTACCTAAACTAGGAAGAGTCTTTTCTATAAAACCTGCAGTTTCATTTGATGTCATATATTCTACTTTTCTATCAGTATGAATATGACCTTTAAATAATGTTCTGTTTGTTGTGTCACCCCATTGTTTAGGATATTCAGATGCAAATATTAATGGGTTATTTTTACTACGTTTATCACCATGCTCAAATGCATTAAAGTTATTGTGCCATACATGAACTTTTCTTTCTTCATATTTTACATCCCATGTTATTTTATCACAATCAATTGATCTTGATAGAGCATGAGCTAAATGAAAAGAAGAAAGTCTATCATGATTTCCAGGAACATATACTATAACTAAATTGTTACAGTAAGCTTTAACATATGTTATTGCCCAATGCATTGCATCAAATGCTTGAATATAAGCCTCTGTGGCGCTCATACAGTTGTCTAAAGGCGTTCCACTTGTAGTTGTGCCCTGAAAGGTATCCATGTTGATTAAATCACCTCCTACAACAAAATACATTGTTTCTATGTAATGTATTGCATTAGCTCTTTGAACTAAGTTTTTAACTGTATCTTCAAAATCCTTATCTATGGTGTTATTACCTTCTTTCCCAAAATGAATATCTTGTAAGGACATTACTGCACAATGTGGATCATTAGTAAATTTATTTTTATAAGGTGTGTTTGATATTTTATATTTTTTAGGAATCCACTTTTCTAGTAAGTCTTCAAAAAGTTTTTGCTCTGGGTTTTTTACTTGAGAAATTAAAGCTGATACTCTCCAATGGTCTCCCATTTGTTTATTCCAATACTGAGATAGCTTCCATTTACTTGTATCTATTTTTAATAGAGTAATTATTTCTTCTGCTGATTTAGGTTCATGATCAAATGTTCCTGATAACTTACCTGTTCCATTTTCTAAATCTATTGATTCAGTTACATTTGAATCATTTGATACTTTAATTAAATACTTTTCTTTTTTGTTTTGTTTTTTTCTAGATTGTAAAACATCAGATTTAATTTTTTTGTATTGCTTTTCTGTAATGTTTAGTTTTGCTGCACAATACGTTGGATGTTTTTTCCATTTTAAACTGTCAAGAACTTTTTGCTTTATGTCACCCATAAGTTGATTAATTTAAATTTTTTATTGTAAAGATAAGAAAAAAAAAAGAGACTGGAATATATCCAGCCTCTCCCAACGTTTGCAGTAGAAAAACCAACAAACCACTTGCATGTTGTTTCTTTTAAGCAGCCAATGTTGCAAACAATATTTCTATTGGTTTACACACACCACTATTTCCATTATCAACTACTTTAACTTTATATGCTGTTGAAGTTGTTAAATTTGTTAATTTGTAATTAAATATTGTTGTTGCTATAGGACCTGTATTTTGAAGTACCCACCCACTTGGTGATATCTGTGTATCTAAATAAATGTTTACACCTGTACTTGAACTCCATATACCATTCCATAATATTTCTGCAGTAGAACCTGTTACAGTTCCTGCATATACATTATATGGATCATGTTGTAAATCATTAGATGTACATTGACCTAATCCATTTGATAGTATCATAGCATATTTTTGTATAATACTATCTAAACGTTCACCAGAAGTTATAACTATTCTTGCACTAGCATCCCCAATTTGAAAAGATGTTCCTGTATAGCTTACGCATGAAGCACTTTGTATATCATCACATCTCTCACTACCTACACTACAATCAGTGTAAGTACATGGGTTAGTTAATGCTGTATCAGCACAGCTACATTTACTACTACATTTTGTACAATTACATGCCATTATTTTATTTTTTATTTTATTAACAAGCTGCTATTATTTGATTATTTATAGTTGTAGTGTCAAATGTGTTATTAAACGCACCACCTGTTTGAGTAGCTAAATATCTCCATGGGAATACTGCAGTTTGACCTGGAGGTGTATAAGTCTTATCAACACCAGGACCTAAAATAAATATTTTAACTCCTTGAGTTAAAGCTTGTTGCGCCATTGTTTGAATAAATGTCCAATCATTTGCATCAAAGCTTCCATCATCACCACCTGGTAATACATCTGTACCAACAATAATATATTTAGCAACATTAGATCTCCATGCATTAGTAAAGCTATTATTTAATACTCTATTAATAGCTTGATCAGTACATTCAGGACCTGTTGCACCACCTGCGCCCATCATCACACAAGCTGGAGCAGTAGCCCCTAATTGATTTAATGCTGTTGTTGCACTTGTTCCATTATTATCTTGGAACATTTCCCAAGCAGTAATAAATAATTGATGATTACTATTACCTGGATAATTCAATCTTTGTGCTGCAGGTAAACTTGTATATTCTGTACAAGCACTATAATTAGGATTAACTACACTAATAGCTTCATCTGCTGTTACAACAGAAAGTCTATAATTATTTGCTCCAGATGAAGTAGATATAGTACTAATTAATGATGCAAAACCATTTTGTAATGCAGTTATGCTGCCAGCCATACTATATGTATAATCCATAACAAAGGCTACATCCATACCATCGCTACATGCAGCTGATGCAGTTTCTGTAGTAATTGCTACAGCAGTTGAAGTACAAACTTGTGTTTTACCATCAAATGCTACTGTAAGTCTTACAGTGTATGCAGTTCCTGGTGTTAAACCTGTTAGTGTTCTAGCTTCAGTTGTACCTGGAGTATTTATTTGAGTTGTTGCTACTACTACATTTGCACCATCTATTACATCAATTGTATAAACTGCTGTTGTACCTAATAAATTAGATATGCTCACTGTAACTGCAGTTTGTGTTATAGCTGATGTTATTGGTGTTACACAAGGTACTAGACCTGTAATAACACTACTTTGATTATTTGCACATATATTAACACCATCCGTAAAACTGTAATTAACTGTTACACTAAGATCTTGTGCTGTATTTAAAGTACCGGTACTAAATAAATAACCGGATGCATTATTTTGTAAATTTGATACACTTACAGTAGCAGTTAACGAAGATCCTGTTACATCAGTTAATGTTAATAATGTATATCCACTAGCATCATTAAATGTTGCTGGTACACTTGACCCAATAAAATTAAAAAGCACTCCATTAATTAAACCACTACTAGCGAATGAATTTGATGTTACATAATTATATATAATAGCATCACAACCACCTGGACAACAATTTGTCTGAATTGATGCTACTGCAGTATATAAGTCATCAATCACCACCCATGCATTTTGAACTGATTGTGCTAAAGTACTAGGTGTTTGATTCCAGCCACTTATTGATCCATATGATACACTTGTATCTGTTAAACTATTACTTGTACCTGTTATTACACTTTGATTTATTGCTAAGCTAATTGCAGCTGGTAAACCTACCGCAGTTCTTAATGAACAAAATGCAGTTTCTAATGCTAGTACTACAACTGATACATTAGTTAATACTCCCACAGTACTTACACATGTTGGGATTATTTGTTTTTCTACTACAGCACCACTACAAGGTAATACACATGCTTCTAATATATCTATTCTACTATCTAAACTAGTTAATGTAGTATTTATTGTAGTTATACTTGATAAATTTGTACATACTTGATTTGCTATAAGAGTAGCAAATGCATCTAAACGTAATTGAGTTACTGGATTACCACTTGCATCATTATACTGCAAACATGCAGGTAATGTCATCATTGGTAATGGTGTAGAAGCAAATCCTCCGCCGGCTGAAAGACTATTAGCACAAATTTGCGCTACCATAGCCTGTAATACAGGAACTAAAGTTGTTGGTGTTGTACCTTGTATATTTAAACAAGTTAAATCTAAACCTGTTAAACTTGGATTAGCTGTTACCCCGTCTGTAATTATTGTACATACCTTATCAGCAATCTTTTTGGTAACTTCACTAATTGTATCACCAGAGCATAAATTTATACATGCAATGTCCGGACCTTGCCATATCACACAATTGGATGATATATTGTCACATCCATTTGTAGTTATACTTGAATTCGTTGGGATCATAAATATTTTATTTAATTATACTGTACTGATTGGTTAAGGACTGTACAATTATAATATACAAAAATTTTTAAAACCAAACAAGAAAGTCCAGTCTTAAAAATTTTTGAAAATATTTATATAAGCAATAAAAAGATTTATGCTTCTTGCTCTTCTATTTCTTTAATTTCACCACTAGATAAATCTATATTGACTTTACCATATGCTTCTTCTAAAAGTTTTGCATTCTCATTCCATCTTTCTTGGATCTCTGCGTGTTTAGATAGTAATTGTGCTTTTACCACATCTGTATTGCCTACTTGTGCAAGTATGTTAGTTACTTCATTTTGTAAACTTGTAAGAGTTTCTAATTCTTTATCAGAAATCTTATTTGATTTTTCAGCTTTTTTTGCCATTTTTAAAGTTTTAAATTATTATATAATAAACAAATATAATAAAATAATATCAATAATCAAAAAGTAACAGCATCATAAACTCTATACCTCATCTTAATAAACATTTTACTAACACTTGTAGGTAAAGCACTAGTGGAACTTCTTCTAATTACTACTGATGTATTAGGTAGATATGTTCTATTCAGACTGGCATATCCATTGTCATGTTCATATATTCCATAATTAGATACATTTCCTCCTTGATAAACAATGTCATTTACTTTATCACCTCTCATAACAGCAATAATATCAGATTGATTACCATTTTGTTTTATTTGATATTGTTGAGTGCCTGACATTTGACTACCATTATATGAATACTCAATCATAAAAGTTATCTTTTCTACTATCACAAATAAATTTGAAGTTCCCGGTGCACTTAAAAGTGTAACACCATTAGTAGAAGTAGTTATAGCATTTACTTGAGCTGCTGTTAATCTCCATGTTGCCTCTTGAGTTGTTCTTACTAGATTCCCACTTTGATCAACACCTAAATCAGTTGTTGTATCTGAGCCATTACCACTACTAGGATAAAAATTTTGAATTGGATTTATTGATGTTATAGATGTTTTATATGATGTAGAAGTATATGCTGGTAAAGATATACTAGCATTTTTTTGAACAATCAAAGCATCGTTAGAAGCGCCACTTGTTAAAATTAATCCGTCTACTAGTGCATCACCTTTAATACTTCCTAAAAAGCCATTGTTTGCATTTGTAAAAGATAACACTGGATTTCCTGTTGTTACAGCATCTATTGTTAATCCATCATTATTAGGAGTACCAGTTAAACGTAACCTACCATTAAAAGTATTTAATCCATTTAATGTTTGTGTAATAGTTCCTTGAACTGTTGTATTTCCACCATCATCAACATAAAATCTTCTTGCTGCAGTTGAACTTGTACCAGAAGAGTTTGTTCCTGTATAAATCTCAAACTGTCCGTTAATAAATCTAATGTAAGTTTGTCCTTGTGCTGCTACTTTTCTCCCATAATAAGGAGATCCGTTTATATTAGATCCTATTCCAGAACCATTATATGTTACCCCAGGTTCAGATGCCCACATGTCTATATAAGCATTATAAGCGTCAATAGACCCAGCATAATAAATATTCATTCTGGCAGTAGAATGACTACCATTAATTGATAATAAATTATTTGATGTACCTCCTCCAATACGAACTGAACCAGCAAAAGTATTACTTGAACCACCTGCTGCAAAACTACCAGAACAAGTTAAGTTTCCTCCCTCAGTTAAATTTAATAATGGTGATGTAGAAGAATTAACTTCATGATGTCCAATACTAAATGTAGAAGCATTATCATTATTATTACTATCTATATTAATCCTTATATTAGCATATGAATTCCATGTAAAGTTATCACTAAATGAACCGCTTTGATTAGACATAATTGCATGGCTATTTTGAACCCCATACCCTGTTGCCCATCCAAAATATACACCTCTAGTTCTATATATGGCATGTGCATTATCAGTTGCCATATAAATATCTCCATTATTAAAAAACATATTAGTGCCATCAGTAGACATAACACTATTACCTAAAGTTCCTGTATTTAACCATTTAGGTATGTAGTTTGTCACTCCACTTCCTGTAACTGTACCTTGAGGTGAACCTGCTACAGCATTATCTACATAAGTTTTATTAGCTGCATCAGTTCCTGCGCTAACCGTGTCTACACCTTGAATACGTCCTGTACCACCTAATGTGATATCACCACCAGTAACTGTTAAATCACCTGCAATGGTTACATTACCTGTAATATCTTGTTTAAAAGCATCTGTATTACCACTACTACCAATATTTAAAACTCCATTAGCATCTTTCCATATTCTGTGGCTAGTAGCGTGACTACTTGTAATAGCCATACCATTACCTGCGCCATCACCATTTTGTCTTAAAATAAAAGCAGCTGTAGTTGACACACCGGTACCACCATTAAGTTCTATAGCACCTGTTGCTGTGCTTGTTGTAGTGATTTTACCTGCAAAAGTTGCGTTTCCTGCAGTATAAAACGTTCCACCTACCTTTGTGTTACCGTCAGTAGTATTGTGTTCAAATTTTATATATGCAGTTCTTGCATTACCAGAATTGTTATAAAAAGTTTTACTACCCATTCCACCAGCAGATGTACCGCCTGTAAAATGTATTAAATTAGCACCGTTTTCAGTACTTATACCCCATTCCACATGAGGTTCATAATCAGCAAATATGATAGTATCACCTTCTGAAGTTTTTTGTTGTATTGCAATGGACGCTTGGGTATTTGCTGTTCCTGAAGCTACAACCTCTAAAGCAGGTAAATTAGCAGAAGAATTTCCTGCAGTTTTACCAGTTATTTTTCCAGACATTGTTCCACCTGCCAGTGGTAAATATGCACCACCTGTAGCGGGAGCACCACCTATATCACTTAATACTTGAGCTCCAGTTCTGTATTTAACTATACCTGAGTCTGAGACTAAAAACTTATCTGTATCTGATGCTGCGTTTGTAATAGTATTTAATGTAAGCCCTGTAGATTGTAAAGTAGCAGATAAAGTAGCAGCTGTGGCACCTGCATAAAATTTAATTGAACTTCTTCCATAAATACTTAATCTATCTTGGTCACCAAAATCATTCCAATTACCTTCAGTTATACCAAGAGGAGCAGAAGTAGTAGTGTCTCCAAAGTGTAATTCTCCACCTTGACACATTCTAATTCTCTTTATAGCACCCGTAGAGTATGTACCTAACTCTGTAGTGTTAGAAGTATTACCAATAAGGTTACCTGTAATAGTTAAATTGCTACCATAAAGATCACCGTTTGCATCAACTACTAAATCTCTGTTTTGTGTTGTGCCAGCTTCACTACCTAAAGTTTTTCTATATAATTGAGTTACTGTTTTACCTGACTTGTATACTTTTAAGCCACAATATCTTGTAACAGCAGTTCCATTGGCAGCATAATTAAACAAAAACAATAACCTCATAGAAACTGCAGTTGTTGGTATATCTCCATTGCCGGAACCTCTATTAGGGCCTAATGTACCACTTACGTGATACCAATCAGAACCAGAGTTGGCATTTATATTAAGTGATGATTCCCCCCAGTATCTTTGTGAATTACCTAAATAAGTTCCAGCTGCGTTATAAAAATTAGAACCTGCATATAAAAGATTATATGTAGCAGCTCCTGAATGAAATTTATACCAAAATTCAAAAGTAAAAGTATCACCTTCATCTATTGTATAAAAAGGACCAAACCCCTGTGGATAAAAAGAACCGTCAACTTCAAATACTCCAGGAGCAGGTGCTGTGCTGTCACTGACTTTTGTTAAAACTGAATTATCACTTATTTTATCTCTTATAGATTGTGTTGTATCGGTATCTAAAACTGTTAAAACTAAGTCAGGATCAGAAAAAGTATTACCAGCAAGCATTGCGCCATCAACTGATAATCCTGATGTAATTCTAACTGTTGGTCCTGTTAAAGTTCCTGTAAAAGTTGGATTTGCAACTGTTAAAAAAGGACCTACACCTCCACCGTGAGCGTCTACATAAGCCTTGTTTGCGGCATCTGTAGAAGCACTAACCGTATCAACACCTTGTATTCTACCTGTACCTCCTAAAGTTATATCTCCTCCTGAAACGGTCAAGTCATTAGACATTGTAACATTTCCACCACTAAGCCCAATTGTTCCACCAGATCCACCTATTTGATTTGCCCTTAAATAAATACCTTTATAACCATCAAAATATTGGTTAGTAGAGTTATCATATAATCTAAATGTAACACCAGTTCCAGTTCTACTTCCTTCATAAAAATAAAGGTCAGTAGAACTCCCTGTTACATTTACTCTATCAGTTGCGTTTATAGAGCCATCTACACTTAAAAGTCTTCCTGACATACCATAACTAGTAAATGTCAATCTTGACTCAGATGTTATATTACTGTTGCTGTTCCAATAAGCTAATTGACCAAATGAACCACTACCTGTTACATTACCAACTTGTGTGTTATCAATTTTTTGCCATGTATCTGTAGCTAAATCAGCTCTTATACACCAATCTCCTACAGCCCACTCATTTGGTGTTGTACCTGATCCATTTGGTGTTGATCCTCCAGCTACACTTACTATATAATAATTACCTGGTATATGAGTTGCTGACAACCTTAAATCTGGTGAACCACCATTTAAACCTGAAGCATCCCATTCACTTACAAATTTTAAAGCTCCAGTTGTAGCTGCATCAATTGCTGTTTGTATTTGTGCTCCCGTTGCTAAATTAGCAGAAGAAGAATTAACCGTTCCTGTGTTAGCTGCTACAGTAGGATCAGCTGGAGTGCCTCCTACAGTAATTGTACTTGTATTACCACTTGTAACAGAATCAACACGGCCAGCATCAATATCACTTCTTACTTGATCACCAGTTCTGTATTGAACTTGACCACCATTTGATACTAAAAACTTATCAGTGTCACTACTTGAATTTGTTATTGTACTTATAGTAAGATGACTTCTGTTGATAGTAACTGATCCGCTGTGCTCAATTGTTATAGCTGTTTTAGAACCTGTTGCATAACTATCTGTTGTAGCTAAATACATTTTAGTTCCAAAAGATCCATCTGATCTTGTATAAATACCAGCATGTGCCGTTGTACCTGAGCCCGAATCAGATGCTCCAAATGTTATAGCGTTACCTATATTGTCTGTAGCTGGTGGCTGAGGATCAAAATGTAAAGATCCTTGACCTGTTCCAGGTGTTGTTACATCCCAGTTTGTTCCGGGATCTTCAATATATATTCTACCATCTGTAGCAATTACAGTACCAGAAGCTCCTTGGCTTGTAGGTTGGCCAATTACTAATTTTTTATTAGTATCATCCCAAGCTAAATCAGCTGAGTTGTCTAAATTAACTGATGAGTTAGCAAATGGTATTCTTCCAGATATAAATCCACCTGTTGTAACATTACCATCTCCTGTTCCTGCACCAATATCAGAGAGTACTTCTGCTGCAGTTCTGTATTTAACTTTTCCATTACTGTTAGGTACTAAAAACTTACCTGCCGCTGATGTTTCATTAGCTATAGTTGTTATTTTAAGTTCATCACCTATTGTTACATCACCAGTTCCGTAAAACCAAGTGTCGCTATTTCCTCCATTACCAGTACCAATACTTACATTAGCCCCCGTATAATACCCTAAATATATATTATGAGTATCATCTGCATCAATATGTAAATTACCGTTTGTTGTTTTTATAACTGCAGCACCATTATTAGCTGCAGTTCCGTATAATAATAGTCTTGTTTGCGTAGTTCCAGCTTGAGTACCTAAAGAAAGATCAGCACCATCAAAAGTAAAATCTATATCATTAGTAATATTTGTAGTACTATCCCAAATAGCAACTCTTCCAGCAACACCAGTTCCAGTTATGTTTCCTGAGCCTCCACCAGCAACAGCGGCATCTACATAAGCTTTTGTTGTAGCATCAGCAGCAGAAGTTGGTGTTGCTAAGTTGATGATTTTATTATCGTTCATATCAAAGTTACGGAACCACTGTACCTTAGTAAGGTCATTAGTTGCATAACTCATCATTAAAGTTTCTGTGCTATTATTTACTGTAAACCATTGGTGTGTGTAACCACTATCCCAATACCATCTTGCACCATAATTAACATCACCTGTTGATCCTTCACCAAACCAAAACTCTGCATTACCACTATCAGTTGCTCCTACGTATAATTTATCATTAACATGTACATAGTCCCCATTAGCATTACCTAAAAATGTATTACCCTCTACTGTTGCATTACCCTCAATAGTTGCAGCTCCTGTTGTTCTAAACGTACCTTCAACATCTAAATTGAAACCAGGATCTGTTCTGTTAACTCCAAGTTTAGAATTGCTTCCATTTGCAATCCATGAATTAGTAGTTGCTGAGAGTCTTGCTGATTCAACACCCGCATTAAAAAATCTTGCATAATTAGTTTGAAAATTTATATCATCTCCACTTGCTAGAGTTAAATCATTTGTACTATTTGCGTAAATATATTGACTAGCGTTGTAAAACTCAATTTTTGCAGTAGTAGTCATTCTTCCACCAGTAAGTGGTAAATAACCTCCTCCACTTGCAGGAGCAGCTCCTATGTCAGATAAAACTTCTGCACCTGTTCTGTATTTAATCACGCCATTATCTGATACTACAAACTGATCAGTATCTGAAGTTGCATTTGCTATGTTATCTAATGAAAGATCACCATTTATAAGTACATCACTTGATATATAAGCATCTCCATTTACGTCTAGATTATATGCAGGTAATGAAAAATCTGAAGATGGGTTTATAAGTATAGCACCAGTAGCTGAATTATTTGCACCAATAGCAGCAATATGAAGAGCTTGTACATATGCACCAGAACCATTTCCTTTATTAGAATTAATTGATAACATTGATTGATTATCACTTGCATCAACTATTCTAGAGTAAAGAGCATTATAAGTAAGAGGTGTTGCAGAACCTGGCACCATACCATTCTTACCTCTATATTCTAAAACTCCCAATGTATCAGAATCTGCAACAGCAACATTTCTAAATAATACTATATCCGGAGCTGATGAAGCAGATGCATCTGTTGAAGTTAATAACAAATTATCAGTAACACCTGTAGTAGCAATGGTTACATTACCTGTTATGTTCTGACCATTTAAAAATTTAATGTTTGCCATTTATCCTACTTTTAATTTCAAAAATACAAAAAATAAATGTATAGTTAAAAACTGTTTGTTATGTTTATGCCAATGCTGTAACTAATACTCTTAAACTATCTATGTTTTGAGCATCAGTACAATTAATAGTTACAGTATCTACATCTTTTCTAACAATATCAGGATATAATGTAGCTCCAGTGCTTAAAATAAATACTTGGACTAATACATCTAATGTCCCCAATGAATGAATTACATCCCATGTTGAAGTAAATGTATTTGGATAATCATCTTTAAAACTAGTTACACTTGGTAATTGTTTAGCTAAATTTTCTACAGTAACCCTTTTGTTAGTTCCTGTTGAATTATCATATATAAGTAATGAATCAACTAATGCTGGTGTTCCAAGACCTGCTCTACCTATAATATCTAAACCTACTACAGCATCTTGACCTTCTCCAACTGCTCCTGTTACATCAATACCCAATCTATTAAGAACTGTTGACTCTGCAACAGATCCTGTATAATTACCAGATGTTTCTGATCCTAAAACTACATTTGTTATTTGTACCCAACCATTTGAACTTACACTAAAGTTTGCACTATCAAAACCAGATACACCTTTTTGTGTATTACCGTCTGTTGATCCTGCTGATGCTATATTTTGATCTGCTATTATAACTGTATAATCTCCTACAGAAGGATTTGAATTTGCTGCAATATCTGCATTAGCAAATATAAAATCACCAGGCTCTAATTGTGTGCTAAAAAATGCATTACCTGCAGTATTTACTACATAAAAGTCACCTTGATTCATTGCAACATTACTAGCACCACTTAATGCTGGAGAGTTTGTAGAAGCATTATATGCTCCCTGAAATGTACCTACACTAGATGATTCAGATATTACAAAGGCTTTTGAAGCAGCATCTGTACTTGCAAAAGGAGTAGTTGGTACGGTAACTTGTCCACCAAAACTTGATTGTCCAGTTCCGCTTACTACTAAATTACCTGTTGTAGAAATTTTTTCAGCACCGTTTGTACTGTCTATTACCAATATACCAGCTTTTCCAGTTGCATTAAAGGATAAAGCTGATCCATTATCATCTACTACCTGTATAACTTTATTATTATTATCTAAAGTTATTGTATTCCCAATTATTGAAAGAGTACCAGGAGCTATTAAAGTTGTTGGTAATTTAAATGTATATGAATCTTCTGATGCAATATCTATTTCTACTTGATTTGCTGTACCATTAAACGCTATTGTATCTTGTGTCGTACCATCAAGAGTTAATATTAAATCACTAGAAGCAGCGGCTTTATCTAAAGCATATGTTTTTATTGCTGCAGATGTTATAAATCCAGAATCATTATCAAATATACTTAAACCTATTTCAGATGCTTCTTTTTGTTTACCTTGAGCCTTTCCTGCCGCAGACTTATCTAATACAAAAAACGCATCACCTGTAAGTATTGCATCAGTCATATCATTTAATTCACTAGCATCTACATCTAATGTTATATTAGGGTTTACCGTTGCACTAGTTATTGTACTATCTATTAAATAACCATCTGTTACACCTACACTTTCAACAGTTCCACCACCAATTGCTTCTGTAAGTTGAGATATATTTACATATTTAGCATCATTACTACTAGTATCATTTAATAATACTTTATCACCTGCTACAACTGTTATTGCTGTACCATCTGCACCTGCTAATATCACGTTGTCTGTTCCTGCATAATCTACAGAAACTGTAGGACTATCTGTTCCTGAATCAGTAACAACAATACCAGGACCCGGATCAATTGTTTTAATATCTCCTTGTGGAGCAGAAAGCATTAAATTAGCTACAGTAATGGATTTGTTAGTAGTAGTACTTGAATCATATAAAACTAACTCATCATCATTATCAGGACCTACAGATAAAGGTGTTTGTCCTGCAATATCTAAACCAACAATTACATTACCTACAGTAGGGTTAACTTCAATACCTTTTAATTCATTAACTGCTGATTTTGTAACAGAAGTTACTGCATCGGTAGTAGTAGTATTAATAGTTATTTGTGAATCATTATCCCTAACTAAAGAAATATTAGTACCACCCACTAAAATAATAGCATCATCACTAGCAGGATTGGTTGCTTTTAAATTTATATTTGTTGTTCCTGTAGGTACTTCTAATTCATAAGTTGTATTACCATCATTACCAGTTTGTATATTTACCCATCCAGTATTATCTCTTAGTCTTAATTTATTGGTGGCAGTATCATAATACAATTGACCAGCACCATAAACCGTAGGAGCTGTTCCTACAGGCTGTACAAGAAAGTTTTGTATTTGACTACCTTCAAGCGTTATTGAGTTTAAAAATTTAATTGCCGCCATTGTTTTATATATTTATTTTTTATTTTTAATTTAAATATGCACATCCAGAAAAGGCTGATGCAAATGTCACTGTTAATATGTTTGAATTAGTATATTCTACATTACCTATAACTGTACTATTACCACTATCTACAACTGTAACTGATGGGAACATACCTAAATTATGAGTAATGGTCCATTTAGCTAGAGGTGCATCTTGACAAAAAGTATAAGTTCCTGAATCTGCAATAATCTCTGCTAAATCAAGTATTGTACAAACATTACTAGGAGTAGCTGGACAAGACATGCTTGATTGTAAATTAACACTAGCTAATGGTTCTACAAATATTCCTTCTATTTCTGTTGCAGCAACTACTTTTGTAGAGGCTGCATTTTGCCAATCACATAAATCTTTTTCAACTACTGCATTAGCAAAATCTGTGTAACAGCAAGATTCTATCCCAAACCTAATTGTTTGAAAATTTGCATAAGCTTGATTAGCAAAATTTTGCTCAACCTTAATCTGCTTTAATAGTTTAAGTTCTTTTTGTTGAGCAGCATTAGATGATGCTACAATAGTTGATGTTGCCATATTTTATTTACTTATTTCTTAAATCTTGTATCTGTTGTTTAGCTAGTTCTAAATTTAAGTCACGTGATGTTGAAACATTTGCTTCAGCTACTGCTCTGCAATTTTTACATATCACTACTCCATTAAAACTAACCTTTTGACATCCACAAGTAAATGTTACATTACAGTGTGCACAATTAGCCATATTCCGTTGGTTTAAATTAAATATTTTGAACTTGATCCGCAATTCCCTGAAGGGCAGCTTACTTTATTCAATCTTTGTTTTGCATAGTTATAAAGTTGCATACCATGAGCGGATGATTGACAGTATTCTACATTAGATACTGCTGCATCAATCATTGTTCTTATATAATACATTTCTGATAACAACTCTTGTTTATTTATATCTGGTTGACATGGTTGCACATTTAAATCACATAATACTTCATAATAAGTAGTAAGTAGTTTAGTTACTCTTAAATGATTGTATTCTACATACACTTTAGAGTTTGGTGATACACTATATTTAATTATATATATCCCATCTGGTATTTGTGCTTGTAAAGTACCACAATCATCTGTTTGTAATGCCATTGTACATGCTGTCAAACACATATCAAAATCTTTATTAACTTTAATTAATACCGGAACGGAATATCCAGGGAGAGTAATTAAAAGTTCTTCACAATCAACAGCTAACTCTTTTGAATATTGACTTGTATCTTTTATACATAACAATTCACAGTTAGATACTGTAGGTATTTCTAAACTTAATATATGTCTACTTGCCATTTTCTATTTACTTTATTATACTATATAGATAATATACAAAAAATAACAGACAATTTAAAATAAAAAGAGCAGGAGATTTCTCCCCTGCTCTATTATTTAAACTTTATAGTTTAAGTGACTACCAATATAAATTAGTTTCCACTGGTACAAAGTTACCTGTACTTGTTGCCCATGCAGACAATGCATTCAATAATGCAAGTGCCTCAGCTTGTGCAGCAGCATCAGAACATTTTACATAGATCTTATATACATACTGATCATTATCAAACACTCCACTAGGATTGTTGAATCTTGGTACAGAATGTTGTACATAATATGCTTTGTAAGTTGCAGTTCTATCTACAGCAGCTAAAAGTTCATCAGACATTTCAATTTCTCTGATTCTAGCACTGTCACGATTTCCTTGATTATAAGGAGATTGACGGTATCTTTCAGACATAATTAATTCTCTAATTACTTCTTCACCTTGAGTTTGTTGCATTGATCCAGGAGTTCTTGCTTCAACACCACAATCATTACATGGATTACCAGTCTCATCTAATTGAGAAAGAATAATCTCAACAGGCTCAGCATTATAGTGATCTCTAGTATCAAAAGAACAGTTACCAAATGTAGTATCAACATAAGCTCCTACAAATTCAACAGAAGCACTTACCTTAACAGCTCCGTTAGGATCAGTAGAAGGAACATAGTTTCCAGATGCAGCTTTACCTTGTGCTTCAGCAATAGTGTATACACTTTGCGTTATTGCACCAGCAGCATCAGTTGAATTACTAATTATACCTCCAGCAGTTAATGCAGTAATGGTTAAAGTAGCATCAGTTGTAGAACCTGAGTCAACAACAGTTAATACATCACCAACAGCATAACCTTTACCAACATTGGCAAAACTATATGTTAAAATTGCTCCAGTTCCACTTACAGTTAAAATATTAACTTTAGCTCCAGATCCTCCAGCAGGAGAAACAGTAGTTGCAGCAGATGCAGCCCCACTAGTAACAGAATAACCTACGCCAGCTGATAATGTTGCAGCATCAACACCATTTATATCACCTTCAGCAACAAATGGTTTGATTAATGGATCTCCAAGAGCCATTTCAGCCATAACACCAAGAATTAGTGTAGGATCAATATACTCTTGTCCATCAATACAACATACATTTGCTGAATCAGCAATTGCATAAGCATTGTGATTTAAGAATCTTAGTGCAGGTGAACCCTTTACATCAATTCTCATAAATTGTGTTTTACCACATGGTGCACAATCAGAAGCTAATGATAAACTAGCTGTTGCTTGTGATGCCGAAGTACAATTTGCACTCCATAATCTAGTAATATATCTTGGGTTAATCCCTTTAGATTTTACTGATTCTTTGTACCCACCATGTCCAGGATTGTTTCCAATAGTGTCTTTAGTATAAAATGAACCTTGTACAATGTAGCCAAGATCACCAGCAGCCGGAGCTCCAGGTAATGCTACAGATGCCCAAGTTGCATCACTAACTAAAGCAACTTCTCCTGCGGTAAGAGCACTTGTTGCAGTTCCAGCTGCGTTTAGCGTGCTGTCTGCAATAAACGTCTTGTTAAACGCATTATTAAAATATGCCATAATAAAAAATTTGTGTGAGGACCATTACCCCCACTAGTTATATATAATGATTTTTCCAGTTTACTCTGCTCGTAACATATGTGTTACTATAATAATATACAAAAAAATAAATATCATTTTAATATATATTAGTTATTTCTTTCTGCTGCTTGCGTACCTCTTTGTTGTTGATACATATTTTCTATATCACCAGCAATTAATGCAGCTGTATCATCAAGTATAACTTCTACTAAATCATCTTTAAATTCACTATTTACATTAGTAGTACTTACTAAACCTGTATAAGGATCAACACATCCTGTTATTTGTATTAATGTTGGTTTTCTATAATACGTTAATACTGGAAGAACTATTTCAAAATTTTTATTTTTGTAAATTCTTATAGTATTATTTAACATTGTGCAAAATGTTTCACCCCATTCAAAACTAGGGTTTTTTAATGGATCTCTAAGTAACAATGGTACATTAGCTTCTTCAGCTAAATATACTGTCATTGATCTAGCAGGACAACATTCATCTTTTGCTTGTGTAGTAACTCTTTTAAATTCTAAATATTCATCAACCGGAAAATTGTTTGTTTCAAAATATGTATCTGTTACACTTCCTAGTAAAGATAATTCAATAAGTAAAGGTTGGAGATCATCTATTCTTTTTTTAGATAGCTCATCTCCTTCCTTATACATATTACCCCCATGTAGATTACGTCTACACCACTCTATTTGTGCTTTATTAAACGCCTCAATAAATTGCCAACATTCAATGTTATCATAATCATTGCTGTCTAATTTATTTAGCCGTTGTTTAAGTTTAATTAAGAGTGTACTATTTTCCATTTTTATATATTATGAATTCCAATATGGTTCAACTTTATCTAATAAAGATAATAATGTTTCCTCATTTGATGGATCTTTTAAAAATTCTAAACATTCATTAGGACGTTTACCCAATCTAATTCCACTATCCATTGGTTCTATCCAACCTCCAGCTTTAGTTAATAAAAATCTATAAAACAAAGAATCTTTAACTAACGCTCTAAGTTTTAACTCTTCCATATCTAATTGTGCAACTTCTAAAAAGTTTGATGCAGCACGTTTTTTATTATTCTCTGCACCATCACCTAAAATATAAGTATCCATGTTTTCATACATGATATCATTAGGTGTATTTTTAGTGTATTGTACACTATCAATATCTACTACTTTAGAAACATACATTAATTTAGTTGTATTAGTATCATACAGCTTTTGTAATAATGCAATTGATTTATTTTTTAATTTTGTTAATTCTGTTCTAGTAGATAATGTTTCTTTAACTGTATCTAAATAAAACTTAGGACTAGTTTGTGCCTTTTTAGCTTCTGATAATGATTTTGCTACAATAGAAAATCCACCTGCTTTGATAGCATATAACTTTATTTTATCATATGGGTCTACTTCAGGTTCTAAAAACACTGGATCATTACCACATCTCAATTCTATTTTATCCCAAAACTTAGAATTATCAGGTTTCATTACAGTTAACCTATTCCAAAAATCTTTATCTGCTGGGTCAACTACATTAGCGGCTAATTCAGCCTCAAGTTCAGAAACTACTTTTCTAATTTCTGCAATTTTTGCCTTTTTTTCTTTAGCAGGTAACATTTTAACTTTAGGATCAAATTCATTAAGTCCTGTTATATACCTTTTTACCCCATTCATTTCTAAACAAGCTAAACTTTCTTGATGCCATACGCCATCATGTAATGCTAACCCATAAGTTTCTAATCCCATATTTTCTATTTGTTGGTTAAAATAAGGGCGTATAGCTATTGAGCTACTCTTCTTTGTGTGTTGATACTTCTCAACAATTGTGTAATCTTCCATTTGTGTTTGGTTTAAAAAAATTAATAATTATTACTCTAGTCAAATAATACACTTATGTGTACATCTTATTATTACTAATATTTCTAAAGCAAGATGTTTAGTCTTGCTAAAGTTTTTGACTATGTTGTCAATACAACATTAATTGCTCCATTACCTGTTTGAATATAGAGGTCTCCCTTTTTTAATCCATCAGCTTTTGCAGCATCTTCATCAGCATATGTAGTAGAATCAGCAAGATCACGGATCCAACTAATTACTTCATTTACATGTAATAATCTAGCGTTACCTGTCTGAGCTCTTGATACTCCTTCATAGGCAGCGCTTTCAAACTTCTGACTTAATTTATTTACTTGTTTAGGCTTTCCCATGATTATTTGTTTTAAAGATTAAAATAAAAAGGGAGGAGGATTAACCCCTCCCCTTTAATTATAAGTTCTAGAATGATCCTCCTGTAACAGGGTTTCTCATTACAATTTTAAGAACTTTGGTTGGATCTTTAACCCATATAGCTGGCATAGTCTGAGTCATATAAACTCTATATCCATTGAATTGTCCAGTAGAAGCAAAACCTTGAGTTCTTCCCATATAGTCCATAGTACCATTTTGGTAGAACCATTTAAGTTGATTATCCCAAGAAAGTTTTAACAAGTGAATGTTATCATTTCCTTCATCTGTTACATCAAAGATAATAAAGCTAAATGAACTTAGAGGTCTTCCATCAATTAATGGATTCTCAATATCATTAGTATTTAAATTATCAAATGCTGGATTCAATACAAACTTAACGTTAGCTAAGAAAGGAATAGTAAAGCTTGTGTAAGCAAAACCATAATCTAAATCCATACCAGAACCTGTAACAGCTCCAATATCTGATGCATTTTGTACTAGACCTGAACCATACACTTCATCAGCAATTGCTTTGTTGATAAGTTGCATACCTCCAATACCTGTTTGTACAACAAGTGATCTTTTTGGGTCTGGCCCTTTAAATTCAACTTTACCTTGATAGAAGTTATAAAGTTCTGATTTAAACATGTCAAGTGTAAATGATGACTTGTTATATACTCTTTTGAAAGAGTTATCTAACTGTGACCATAAACCTACTGATAGTCTGATATCATCTGGACCATCTTGTTTAATTCTACCACCTTTACCCCACATTAGGTAAGTTTCAATATCCGTTGCAATTTTAGATAAGTGAGCTGCTTCCATATTTGTAATGAAAGTTCTTGTAAG
>JGI24540J26637_10000006_pt1 | contig 69479 bp, 59 predicted proteins | sample NorSeaMetagenome_FD_26637 | JGI IMG/M metagenome (IMG submission 26637)
ACTGCGTTAGTTGACTGCTTTATTCTAGGTAAAAATTGTTCATACACGCTAGGATCTTGTGATGGCTTTCCAGTCTCTGGATCTCTTGCATGTAAATGCAAAATGGCTGCACCTGCCTCTGCAGCCGCAATCGCGGCTTCTGAGATCTCTCCCGGTGTTACAGGCAAATGTGCTGACATACTAGGGGTGTGGATAGATCCTGTCACCGCACATGTAATAATAACTTTTGAGCTCTTTTTAACCATCAGCCTCTCCTTTTTTTAAATACTTTGCTTCGGAGTTTGTAAGCAAAAGAAAATAGAAATTTAACACTTTATTTTATTTATTCAAACTATGCTTTTATTTAAACAAAAATTACAAGAAATTTAATATAGATTGTGCGGTATATTTTGTATGTTAATTTGTTTCATTTAGTCTAGAGACACTATATTAATCGTTAATAGTTACAACATTATATATTTTGAAAATGGCTAGTAAGTCTTAACTAACAGTATTCAGGAGATCCCCCGTGTCACCTACAAGCGAAATCTTAAAGGCAAAACTTCTTCACAAGGAAGGTCAATTAAACCAAGCCCTAAGACTTTATTCAGAAATTTTAAATAAATGGCCAAACAATATTAAAGCCAAACATGGTATTCTACAGGTCTATGAAGGAGGTCTACCCAATAAAAATTATTCCACCCAAACAAAAATACAAATTCAGATCCTGTCTAGTCTCCTAAAAAAGGAGAAACTTGCAGACGCTTTACTATATGGAACGATAGTTACAGAACAGGGTAAGAATGAACCAAGTCTTTATACTCTGATGGGTATCATTAATGGTAAGCTAGGAAATTCTGAAGAGGCAATTTCTTATTTTAAAAGGCTCATTAAAATTCAACCTACACAACATCAGGCGTACAATAATATTGGGATTATACTAAAGAATGTTAAACGCTTTAATGAAGCTATAGATTACTTTATCAAAGCCATTAAAATAATGCCCACTTATTCAAGCCCATATTACAATCTTGGTTCACTTTACGAAAAGCTTAACCAAACAGAAAACCTAGAAGACCTGACGAAGCGAGCAAGTAGTAAGTTACAGGAAAAAGATCCAATAATATTGTTATTTCAAGCTCAATTGGAAAGCACTAAAGGTAATACAGAAAAATCTTTAGAGATATTATTAGACATAGAGCCTAGTAAACTACCGTCCCAATTTCGTACAGATTTTTACTCATTACGCGGAAAGGCGTATGATAAATTAGGAGAATTTTCACAAGCATTTAAAAGCTTTGAGACTCAAAATAAACTCAGTGAAGAGCTAAATCAGGATAAACTTCCAGAATCAGAAAGTTTTCTGATAGAGACTTACCAACTCAAAAACTCCTGGCAATCGATCAAGAGTTATAAATCAAAAAAATTTGATTTTATTGAAAAGGATAATCTAGTATTTCTGTTAGGATTTCCAAGAACTGGCACTACCCTACTAGATACTATTCTGATGGGGCATCCAGATATTATAGTGCTTGAAGAAGCCCCAATGGCAGAAATAATGATAGAAGACTTTGATGGCATAGGTACCCCTGAAGATTGCTATAACCTTACTAAAACTGACTTAGTTGAATTTAGAAAACTATATAAAATTGAGTTAGAAAAGCAATTAGGATATAGTAGCAAGGGTAAACTAATTGTTGATAAACATCCTCTTAATACTCGGTATATTCCCCTCCTCCACCATGCCTTCCCTGATGCAAAATTCATTGTCGCCCTTAGGCACCCTTGTGACTGTATATTAAGTTGTTTTATGCAAAATTTTGAATTTAACAAAGGAACAGGAAATTTGATAAGTCTGACAAAATCCACCGAACTCTACGATGCCACAATGGGGTTATGGGTAGCCCTGGAGAGTAAGTTAAAACTGAATGCACAAACTGTACGTTATGAAGATTTAATTGAGGACGTCGATGCCATTTGTAGGCCTTTAATAAGTTTTCTTGGACTGAAGTGGGTCGATGGCATTCTGGATCATACAAAAACAGCAAAAGAACGGACACAAATCTCTACTGCAAGTTATAATCAAGTAACACAAACTATCTATAAAACTGCCAAAGGAAGATGGTCCAACTATGAAGATCAGCTATCTGAAATCCTCCCAAAATTAGACCCTTATATTAAAAAATTTGGTTATTGATGTAGGTAAAAAAAAATAAACGTCTAAAAGTGTTGAAAAATAAAAAATAGCTACCATTTAGCAAGAGTATTCTATTCATGAGGGGTCTAAAAATGTCGGCAAAAAATCATAAGTTTGAAGCAGATACAGGTAAAATATTAGATATTGTAATAAACTCTCTTTATTCTCAAAAAGAGATATTTATTAGAGAATTAATATCAAACGCTTCTGACGCATTAGATAAACGTCGCTATTTATCCTCAACTGATGCCAAAATGAGCTCTTCAGATGCTAGTAAAATTATAATCAGCTCCAACAAGAAAGATAAAACATTAACCATCTCCGATAATGGGGTCGGGTTAAATGAGGAAGAGATGATAGAAGCTCTAGGAACAATTGCTAGGTCTGGAACAAAAGACTTTATCGAAAAGTTAAACTCTTCAAAAGATAAAGAAGGAAGTAAAATAGCTTTAATAGGTAAGTTTGGTGTAGGCTTTTACTCGGCTTTCATGGTGTCAGAAAATGTTACTGTTACTTCTCGAAAAGCCGGAACGGATGATGCCTTTGAATGGAAAAGTGACGGACACACAGGGTATGATATCTCTAGCTCAAAAAAGGATATCGCAGGAACGTCAATTACTTTGAACCTAAAAAAAGAAGACAAAGAGTTCCTTGACGAAGTACGAATAAGTCATCTTGTAAAAAAATATTCTGATCACATTTCATACCCAATTGAGTGGATTGAATCAGACACCACGTCTAAAGTCTTAAATAGTGCGACCGCAATTTGGACAAGAAGTCCAAAGGAAATAAAAGAAGAGGATTACAAATCTTTCTACAACCAACTTGGTGGATCATTTGACGAACCTTTCATGACATTACATAATAAAACAGAGGGTGTAATCGATTTCACTCAACTTTTATTCATACCTTCCTCACCACCCCTTGATCTATTTGATCCAGAACGAAAATCTAAATTAAAGCTTTATATAAATAGAGTTTTTATAACTGATGACTGTGATGACTTAGTACCAAAATGGTTACGCTTTATCAAAGGTATTGTAGATACGCCTGATGTAGATCTAAACGTAAGTCGGGAAATGTTACAAAAAAACCCAGCTGTTGCAAAAATTCGAAAGTCAATAATTAGAAAAGTACTTTCAGAACTCAAAAAGAAACTTGAAAAGAACAAGGAAGAGTTTGACAAATTTTGGTTAAACTTTGGCCGAGTAATTAAGGAAGGGATGTATGAGGACTCTGAAAACAGAGGAAAGATTATTGAAATTTGTCGTTTCCATTCTTCCAGAGAAAATTCACACATAAGTCTTCAGAACTACATAGATGGTATGCTAGATGGGCAGGATCAAATTTATTATTTATCAGCAGAAACATTAGCTAAAGCTGAAACAAGCCCTCACCTTGAAGGATTTAAATCAAAGGGGTTAGACGTACTTTTACTTACGGATCCAATAGACGAGTTTTGGATACCTATTGTGTCTGAATATAATGGTAAGAAATTTACATCTATTTCAAGAGGTGGTGCAGATTTAGACAAGTTTGGGTCAATAGACAAAAAAGAAAAAAAGGAAGTCGATGCTGGTAAATTTGAAAAATTAATCGAAAAAATTAGTAATCATCTTGAAGGAAAAATTGCCAAGGTCCGTTTATCAAAAACACTAACCTCAAGCCCGTCCTGTTTAGTAGCTGATGAGGATGGAATGGACATCCAAATGGAAAAAATGATGATGTCTCATAATCCTGAATTTAAAGGGTCACCCAGAGTGCTTGAAATTAACCCAGATCATAGGCTTATAAAGTCTCTTAATAGTATGATAAAAAAAGGTGATAGTAGTATTACAGAGGACGTTTCTATATTACTTTTTGATCAGGCACAGATCCTAGAAGGAAAAACACCAGAAGAGCTCATTACTTTCTCCCAAAGGTTAACTAGAGTGATGCAGAGCTGTTTAACGAGTAAAACTTAAAAAGACTTCAACCTACTCTACTTTCTATGAGTAGGAGTTCTTAGGTGATCTGTCGACTGATAAGGAGGGTTTGTTTTTCTTTATCAAGCCTTCTATGGCATCTGAGAGATGGTCTTCTGAAATATTTTTATCTCCCTTAGCGCTTCTAATTCGGTGTGCTTCAATTAATACATCAGCGTGACTGAATCCATTTGGAGGATAAAAACGATAACATGCCAACTCAACAAGTAAGCCAAGAGGGTCTCGAAAGTATACAGAGTGCATAAAACCTCTATCTTTCCGACCAGAGTGATTAATACCTCGTTCATCAAGCCTCTTTTCGACCTGCTCAAACGTAGCTTGACTAACAGAAAAAGCTAAATGATGAACTGAGCCTTGATGTGTTGATGTATACGTGGGATCAGGTTTCCTATTCTCATTTGTGAAAACGGTAATTAACCTCCCATCACCTGGGTCAAAATAAATATGGTCTTCACCGGGGTTATCTAAGTTGGGTTGGTCAAAAATAAAAGGCATACCCAAAAGGCCTTCCCAAAAGTTTATTGATGTCTCCCTATCTGCCCCCACGATGGTAATGTGATGTAAGCCTTGGGTTTGAATCTTTCTCAAGTCATTCTCCATAACTAAGGTAAATAAAGAAAGTTATTCTCTAAGAGTATCGCTCTGGACCGACCCACTGCTCTGTAGAATAACGATCACCGTGTGCCCACCCAACTGGTAAGAGTTTATCAATTTCTCTAAGATCATCTTCTGTTAGTTTTAGGTATATACCTTGTACTAACTCCTCCAATCTCTTAGGGCTTCTTGTTCCAGGTATAGGTAAAATGTGTGATCCTCGGCTTAAGAGCCAAGCGATCGATAAAGAAGCAGCACTATAACCTCGTTCTCTAGCAAATAATCTAAAACCTTTTGTTACTTCCACATTTCTTTCCAAATTTGGTGACATAAATCGTGGGTTATTCTTCAAAAATGGCATTTTTTCCGCTCTTGCACGATTATGTGGATTATCCGTTAATATACTCCTACCAACCGGGCTAAAAGCTACCATAGTAGTACCAAGGCTTAAACATTTTTGAAGTAATCCAAGCTCTGGGTATCTAGTAGCTAAAGAATACTCAGATTGTACAGCAGCAACAGGGTGTACCTTACTTGCCCGTTCAAGAGATGTNGGAGCAATCTCAGAAAAACCAAATTGCTTAATCTTTCCTTTTTTAATTAATTTAGCTAAAGATTCTGTTACCTCTTCAATTTCAGTATCTTTGTCTTTCCGGTGAACATAAAACAAATCAACTTGCTCTAAACCAAGACGCTTTAATGACATATCAAGCTCTAATTCTAAGTGTNCTAGGGAGTTATCATAATATCTTGNTCCATCTTTTGACCGAGTAATTCCTGCTTTGGTCGCAATCTTAAATAAATCTTGCTTCTTTGAACCAAATTTTTTTAAAAAACTGCCAATTCTATTCTCTGAAAGTCCAGAGCCATAGGCATTTGATGTATCAAGGTTGTCTATCCCAAGCTCTAAAGCTTTTTCTAAGACCTTATGGGCTTGTTGCTCATCCACTGGGCCATAAAAATCCACAAACGACATGGCTCCAAACCCCATGACCGACACCTTTTCTCCACTCTGGCCCAAAGGCATATACTTCATCAATGTGCTCCCATCTTTTTTGATAATTTTTCACTACGCAATTTTACATCTTCTGCAACTACCGTATCCACGTCCATCGATGAAAAAGGATTTAAAGCCATGGTAACACACATTGCTCCAATTGGGTATCGGTTAGTATCAAAGATTGGGGAAGCTATACCGATTACTCCCGGTGTCATCTCTTGTTCCGCAATACAGACCCTATTTTTTTTAACTTTAATAAAAGATTCTAATACACCATTAAAGCTTTTACCCAAACCAATTTTTTTAAACTCTTCTAAATGTAAGTTAATATGATTTTCTAAATCAGTCTTAGGAAGATTAGCTACTATCGTCCTGGCAATTGCTCCCCTTACGAGTGCCATGGGTCTTCCCCTTGTATAACTTGTAAAATAGTTTTTTGTACTTGATTCTGTATCGACGCATAACATCTTATCACCATACCACCTAGCTAGCAAAGCCGTAGAAGGATATGTCATTGCTAGTTGAGAAATATGAACCTTACCATGCGTTANTAATGGGTCTGATTTTCTTATCAAAAAGTCCATCTCAACAACGCGTGGGCCCAATGTCAAAAGAGAGTTAGATATTGACACTAATAATCCAGCGTCTTTGAGTGATCTCAAGTACCGATACATAGTTGGTCTGCTATAGCCAAGAACTTCCATAAGTTGTTCAGCAGTCCATTCTAACCGGCCATCTGTAAATAAATTAAGGACAGATAAAATTCTGTCTGCGCTATTAGTACCTTTCAAAGAAAAACCTCCTATATTTTAAATATATTTATAATATATTTTATATGAACACAACATCACCTATGATCTAAATAACATCAATCCTGAATTTTTTTGTCGGGTAAGAAAAGCTAACAATAAATCTGGTAATAAAGCAATAGAGTTATAATCCTAAATTTTTATCTAGACTTTGAGCTTTGTAATACTCCATTGACGATTTTAATACTTAAGAGCAGACTTTATGAATGCGATTCTTAGATCAAATCAATAAGGTACCAACTCCCTTTAATAAGGAAGCAGGGGAGGCAATAGCTTTACTTTTTTCTTCTCAACCTAATAAAATAAACCAATTAATAAGAGGTGTAGGTGGATGTAGTCCATATTTGAAAGGTCTACTTGAAATAGAGTATGACTGGGTATTAAGTGCGCTAGATTCTCAAGAAAATATACTGAATGCTGAGTTTTCTCGTTTAAAAAAAACTCCGAGCTCCGAAATAAAAACTGCGTTGAGAGTAACCAAAAGAAGAGTAGCGCTTTGGTCTGCACTTTGTGATTTCTCCGGTATTTGGGAACTAAATGATGTTACTAATATGCTCACCCAATTTGCAGACTTAGCATGTCAATTAGCCTTAAAAGTTGCATTAGAAACAGAACTAAGTAGAGGGAATATACCAGGTTTAGAAATTGATCATTCACCAGAAAAAACTGGAATGTTTGTTCTCGCCATGGGTAAAATGGGGGCACATGAACTGAACTATTCATCTGATATTGATTTAATTTGTTTTTTTGATGAAACACAGTTCCTGGAAGAAAAATATTTTGACGCGCGGAAAGGCTTCATTAGAGCTACACGTCTCATGAGTAGTATACTTAGCGATTTAACTGAAGACGGATATGTATTTCGAACTGATCTTCGCTTAAGGCCGGATCCCTCTGTCAATCCTGTTTGCATAGCAACCGAAACAGCAGAGCGCTATTATGAAAGTTTAGGGAGGACTTGGGAGAGAGCCGCCTATATAAAAGCTAGAGTGGTCGCAGGTGATACGAAAGCTGGCATTAATTTCTTACACTCTTTAACACCATTTGTTTGGCGAAAGTATCTAGATTTCGCAGCTATTGAAGATGCACATGATATCAGACTCCGCATAAGGGAGCATAAAGGGTTAGGGGGGGCATTAAAACTTTTAGGACATAATATAAAACTTGGATCTGGCGGTATTCGTGAGATAGAATTCTTTACACAAACTCGTCAACTGATTGCTGGAGGTCGAGACATAGATTTGCGAGTCCGCGGGACTATTGATGGTTTGAAAAATCTGTCCAAAAAAGGCTGGATAAATAAAACTGTGTCAGAAAAACTGATTTCTCACTACACTTTATATCGAAATATAGAACATAGATTGCAAATGGTACATGATGCTCAAACACATGATTTACCTAAGTCTATCGAGGGTATGGAACGCCTCTCCTGTATGATGGGGACCACCCCTGATTTACTCGCAAAGGATCTTTTATTTAGCTTGAAAGAAGTAAACCAGCTTACTGAAGGTTTCTTTAAGCCAACTAAACTAGATCTAACATTCTCACTTTCTGAAATGGAAACAAAAGTTGTTGATCGATGGCGATCTTATCCGTCACTCAGGTCTCCAAGAGCTGAACATATATTTAATAGATTACGTCCTAAAATATTAGAAAAAATCAGATCAACAGATAAATCTAATAATGCACTAATTGCCTTTGATAAATTCTTGGTCGGATTACCAACTGGCGTACAACTATTTTCTCTCTTTGAGGCGAACCCTCAATTAATTGACCTATTAGTGGATATAGTTGGAACTGCTCCAGCGCTAGCAAATCACCTGGCAAAAAGCCCAGTAGTATTTGACGCTGTGATTGGAGGAGATTTCTGGACCCCATGGCCAAAATTAACTACCTTAGAACGTCAACTTAGTAATCTAATTAAGTTAGAAACTGATTATGAGCAGAAGCTAGAGGTGTCACGGAAGTGGAAGAAAGAGTGGCATTTTAGAATTGGAGTTCACTTACTAAGAGGTATTACAAACGTTNATCAGGCAGGTNCTCAATATGCCGAACTAGCTGAAACAGTTTTAAAGGTAATATTCCCAGTAGTAATCTCTGAATTCTCGAAAAAATATGGTAAACCACCAGGGAGAGGAGCCAGTATTTTTAGTATGGGCTCATTAGGGGCAACACACTTAAATTCCACCTCTGACTTAGATTTAATAGTGATTTATGATGCTGAGGGTATTGAATTCTCCGATTGCCCAACTCCATTAAACTCACGTCTATACTATACACGTCTCACTCAGGCACTGGTTACAGCAATGACAGTAGAAATGTCTCAAGGTAAACTTTATGAAGTCGATATGCGATTACGACCCTCGGGACGGAAGGGACCCGTAGCAACTTCATGGACTTCCTTTAAAGACTATCAAACAAACGAAGCATGGGCATGGGAGCACCTAGCACTTACTCGCGGCAGAGTAATTTGTGGAAATTCAGAGCTATCAATTAATATCGAAGATTTTAGGCTGCAATTAATAAAAAATGTACGCCCCGAGGTAGCTGTTAGATCGTTGAAGGAAATGAGAGAAAAAATTCAAAAAATAGATTTAAATAATAATAAGTGGGAGTTCAAACAAGGTATAGGTAGAATGCAAGACATTGAGCTATTCTCCCAATTAAGTACCGTTATAAATGGACAGGTCACACGTGATGTTTCCTCTGGCCTGATAGCTGGTTCCGAATCCGGGNTGTTAACTAACACACAACTTGACNAAATTCTAAAAACTTATAAATTTTTAAAAGAAATGAATATGGCAACTAGATTAATTAATGATCCAAGCCAGGAGTTTGAAAAAATAAGTACAAGTGGTCACTCTTTTATACTTAAGCTAACTAAAATAAATACAATAAAAGCCTTGAATAAAAATTTTGAATTTCAAACGAAGAGAGTAGCAAAAATTATTAATACTGTATTATTAAGTTTTGTTTAATATTTATCAAATCATTAATAGAGTTTATTGATTATTTATCTACCCCACCCCATATATCCTCTGCTGTACTTACAACTAGATCTAACTTACGACGCTGATCATCAAAAGTTAAAGAATTTCCTTCCTCTGTAGATGCAAAACCACACTGAGGGGCAATTCCCAATTGCTCAAGATCTNCATACTTACTAGCCTCATCAAATTGCCTTTTTAACCAATCTTTACCTTCTAAAGTACCAGTTTTAGTTGTTATGAACCCTGGCATAATTCTCTGATGACCCTTTGCTAAAAATTTTAACGGCTCCAGACCACCAGCTCGATCAGTATCATACTCCATAAAAAACACATCAACCCCTGTCTTATTAAAAACTGTATCAGCAACAGAATCGTATGCCCCTTCAGCGGCATGTGTAGATCTAAAGTTTCCCCTGCACATGTGCATTGCTATCGTCATATCATCAGGCCGATCTTTAATTGCCTCATTCATCATCCAGGCATATCGACTGATTAGATAGTCTGGGTCTTGTTTTTTCAAAATTGCTGAAGCTCTATGTTTTGGATCGCACAAATATGCAAAAAATATATCGTCCATTTGTAGGTAGCGACACCCTGCTTCATAAAAAGCAGTCACAGCTTTTTTATATGTTTGCGCTATATCAGCCGTGAGAAGCTCTATGTCTGCATATTCTGTTGGTTGAATATCTTCCAAGGCCGTACGAAAATGGCAACAAGAAGGTCCAGGAATAGAAATCTTTGGCGTCACTTTTGTATTATCTTTGACAAATCTAAAATGATCTAAATGTGGATGATTTTCTGGAAAGTCAATTTTATCTGTAATCGTCGGAAAGATTGGCCTCAGTTTGACCCCTGCAAATTGAACTCCTGAATCTGGCTCTCTCTCTTCCATTTCTAACCCACTAAGCTCACCCATAAAATCATAATGCCAAAATGATCTTCGTTGCTCACCATCAGTTACAGCCATTAAACCAGCAGCTTCTTGCATTAAAATTAATTCTTCGATCGCTTGGTCTTCAACACCTTTGAGGTCTGTTGCATTGATTGAAGAAGTTTCATTATAAGCTTTTCTTGCATTTTTTATAGAATCCGGGCGTAAAAGACTACCGACATGATCTGCACGATATATTGGTTTTTCCATTTTTTTTCCATCTGAACTTTTGTAATTTTTGACTTGCATTATATTAAGAGTTTATTAAAAGCATAATTAATTTGACCTTACAATTACTAAGTCAAAACCATCCTTAAGTTTGTTAGAGTTGTATCAAAAAATTTTGGAGATACAAATGACCCCGGAAAGATTAAGAGAAATTTATGGTGATATATCTCCCAGAGCAGCTGTCAAAACTATTGATTTCCTAGACACTCACTGCATAAAATTTATCGAAAATTCACCCTTTTGTACGATTGCAACTTCTGATGGAGCTAGGCTTGATGTATCCCCCAAAGGTGACCCCGCAGGCTTCATAAAAATCTTGGATGACAAAAATATTATTATACCAGATCGTCCAGGAAACAACCGTATTGACGGTTTGTTAAATATCTTGAATCATCCATATGTAGCNCTATTATTCTTGATTCCTTCAGTAAATGAAACTCTCAGAGTTAACGGGAAAGCTATAATAATAGAGGATATTGACNTGTGCAAAGCACATGCAATTAATGGAAGAATCCCAAAAACAATTACCAAAATCACAGTGGAGGAAGTGTTCTTACATTGTGGAAAAGCACCGTTACGCGGGTCATTATGGAAGCCGCAAAGCTGGCCAGAAGAAAGGCCTATCCCAAATCTAAATCAAATTATAAAAGATCACGCAGGGGATAATGAAACCCCTGAAATGACAGATGCAGAAATAGAGAGTAAAGATAAAGAGACACTTTATTAAATAAACCAAAGTATAGAGTTAATATGGAGAGCTTTTGTGAGTCGCGACAAAAATCAAAATAACTGGAAACAATTGGATAGAGATCTTGATAAGATTTCACAATTTAATTTTGCGTCCAAATATGTTTCAAGGCCGTTATTAGCGCCTGGTATTGGATTACTATTCATAATCTTATGTGGAATTGCTGTCGCTTTTTTCTTAGATGAAGAGAAATCATCTTATATAGTCATATTAGCAGCCATCTTTGGCGCCTACATGGCCTTAAATATTGGCGCTAATGATGTAGCTAATAATGTTGGACCTGCAGTCGGCGCCAAAGCTCTAACGATGGGGGGGGCATTAGTAATAGCTGCTATCTGTGAAAGCGCAGGGGCTATTTTGGCAGGTGGAGATGTCGTATCAACTATTTCAAAAGGTATTATAAATCCTGCATCAGTAAATGACAAAACAGTATTTGTCTGGGCTATGATGGCATCATTAATATCGGCTGCTCTATGGGTAAATTTAGCTACTATTTTTGGTGCACCTGTTTCAACAACTCATTCCGTAGTTGGGGGTGTTATGGGTGCTGGAATAGCAGCAGCTGGATTTGCCGCTGTACATTGGCCCACTATGGGTAANATNGCAGCAAGCTGGGTTATATCTCCTGTGCTTGGAGGCGGTATAGCGGCTTTGTTTCTTGCTTTNATTAAGTTTTCAATAATTTATAAAGAGGACAAAATCGCAGCAGGAATTAGATGGGTTCCTGTCTTAATAGGTCTAATGGCTGGGGTTTTTTCTACTTACCTTGCCTTAAAAGGCTTAAAAAAAATTATCCAATTAGACATAAGCACATCATTGTTAATTGGAGTTGTTTTAGGAGTTATTGTGTATGGGATCTCTGCCCCCTTAATTAGATGGCAATCAAAAGGTTTAGAGAACCGGAATAAATCAATTAAAAAATTGTTTGCCATACCACTAGTTCTCTCTGCTGCCCTGCTGTCATTTGCACATGGAGCAAATGATGTCGCCAATGCGGTTGGCCCTTTAGCGGCAATCGTACATACAGTTGAGTTTGGTAATGTGGCAGGGAAAGTTGAGATCCCCATGTGGGTGATGGTTATTGGTGCGATCGGTATTTCATTTGGCCTTCTACTTTACGGTCCTAAACTTATCCGAATAGTTGGCGATAAAATTACTAAATTAAATCCAATGAGGGCTTATTGCGTGGCATTAGCAGCAGCTATAACAGTTATAATAGCATCTTGGTTGGGACTTCCAGTAAGCTCCACTCATATAGCTGTTGGAGGTGTCTTTGGGGTGGGTTTCTTTCGTGAATGGGACTCCGAAAGGAGAGCAAAAAATAATAGCTTTAAAAATAAAAAAATATCAAAAACTATCCCAAGTGGAGAACGCCGTAGACGAAAGCTAGTTAGGCGATCTCACTTTTTAACAGTGATCTCCGCATGGGTTATAACAGTACCAGCAGCTGCAGTATTATCGGGTGTAATATTTCTAATAATTAGTTATTTTGTATAATAATATTTTAACATTAAATAAAACATATAAATCAATTCCGATCTTAATTCAGCAATCTCTCAGTTTCAAAAAGTAAATAGTTAGGAATACTAAATGTCATTAGTTATGAAGGGCTTTCCACCCAAAAAAACCGATCAAGCAACTCTAGGTAATTGGCGAACCGCACCATTTAATAAATGGGGGTTTCAACATGTGAGGGAGATTATTCCTTCAGCAAATATTGCTAACAACCCAAAAGATATCTGGTCTCTAACCAAAGGAAAAGACAATTTATCTTCAATTGATATTGAGACAGTAATGGAAAGCACTAACTCTGATGCAGTAGTTGTCCTTCAATCTGGAAAATTAATTAAAGAAATTTATCGGAATGGGATGGATGAAAATTCACAACATATCTTAATGTCTGTCTCAAAATCTATTCTTGGATTAATAGCAGGAAAATTAATAGAAATTGGTAAAATTAAAGCTGATGACCAAATTACTTCATTCATCCCAGAATTAGTGGATTCAGCTTATGCGGGCTCAACCGTAAGAAACTTACTGGACATGCGTTCTGGTATTTCTTTTAATGAAGATTACTTAAAAAAAGATGGCCCAATAATCGATTACAGGTTTGCGTCAAACTGGAACCCGGTTCCTGCTGACTGGAAACCCCAGGACCTAAGGTCTTTCATGTCAACCCTAACAGATACTTTACAAAATCATGGCGGTAATTTCCAATATGTCTCCCCGAATACTGACTTATTAGGTTGGGTTTTTGAGCGGGCTACTGGTATTCGCTATGCCGACTTAGTCTCCGAACTACTTTGGAAACCGTTAGGCGCCGAAACGTCCGGTTATATTACAGTAGATAGAATAGGGGGGGCCAGAGCAGCTGGTGGTAAATGTTTCTCAGCCCGAGATCTGGCAAGAGTAGGAATGATGCTTGCAGATGGAGGCAAAAGAGAAGGTCATCAAGTGATTTCTGAACAGTGGGTTAACGATATTGAGAATAATGGTGATCAAAAGGCTTGGGCACAGGGTAACTTTTACGAAGTTTTCAATAAACGTGATATGAAGTACCGATCTAAGTGGTATGTTCAACAAACCGATGCACCACTAATTCACGCGTGGGGAATACATGGCCAATTCATATTCGTTGACAGATCAAAAGAACTATCAATTTCTTGGTTTTCAAGCCAAACTTTACCAGTAGATCAAATCGCAATGGAGAGAACTTTTTCGGTCATTGAAAAAATCAGAGAGGCCTTATCCTAAAAGTATCCTTTGAGCCGTGTTTCTAACTCTAAGTATTTATCAAAATGAAAATCACAAATAAACTCTGTTACAGAACCTCTACGGTAGCCTTGGGAAAACAAACCAAATCTTACGTTACTAGATACTGCTGTTTGCATATCAACCTCTGAGTCACCAATAAAGATTGTCGAATTCGTTTTAGATTTCAGATGACTTACCGCTTCTAGGAGAGGGCGTGGGTTAGGTTTTCTTTCTGGAAACGTATCACCACAAATAACTACTTCGAAATATTGCTTTATATCTAAATTTTCTAATACTTTATTTGTTAAACTTGAGGGTTTATTAGTACAAATTCCTAAATTAAATCCCCGCAGATATAGCTTAGACAAGACACCTTTGACATCTTGATAGCATCGGCTGTGGGTTGTAGGGTTAGCGTAGTAATATTCCATAAAAACTTGCGTTGTAACTTCTGATACTTTTAGACCATATACATCTAAGCATCGTTCGATCAATTTACCTACCCCATCCCCAATAAATGAACGAACTTGGTTAGATGGCAACGGATTTAAGTTAATACTTTTAAGCATTTCACTGCTCGCGGCGTGCATATCAGGTAGAGAATCTACGAGTGTGCCATCTAAATCAAAGATAATACTTTCTACTGATTTTTCCATTTTATGGAACATCCCATTGAAGCGATTTGATCTCTGGGGCCAAGACCTGTTGTTGCAACCTCCAGCATGCCTTCATATAAATCATTTTTTTGATCTGAGCTGGGTTCTTCTTTTCCTCCTGAATCAAGTCTACCACGATATTGTAATCCTAGGGTATTATTAAAACCAAAAAAATCTGGTGTGCATTCAGCTCCATAAGCCCGCGCGACTGACTGGGTTTCATCAAAAAGATATGGGAACGGAAAATTATTAGTAATGGCTAGTTTTTTCATATTTTCAAATGAATCGAGTGGATAAGTCTTCACATCATTAGAGGAAATGGCTACAACCCCTATCCCTTTATTAGAAAGATCTCTTGATACTTTTATAATTCTATCCAATGCACTCAAAACATAGGGGCAATGATTGCAGATAAACATCACTAAAAGACCATTTTCTTTAAGTAAANCGTCTCGCGTATACAATTTCATTTCTGTACTGCGCAGCTCAAAATTTGGGGCCATCCAATCAAAGTCACAGATTTTTTTCGCTTTAATCATTTTTGAGATTTCTCAATCTATTATTTAACTAAGCCTAACTCAGCTGCATTTCTCAACGCTCTTATATTAGAGCCATAAATATTCGGGTTATCAACCGAACCTCCTTTGAAAACAGCTGAGCCAGCTACCAAAACATCTGCCCCTGCCGCCGATACTAATGGAGCTGTCTCTACTGTAACCCCCCCATCAACTTGAATATGAATTGGACGATCACCAATCATTTTTGAGATTTTAACTATTTTATTAATTTGAGATTTTATAAATTTTTGACCACCAAATCCCGGATTTACGGTCATAACACAAATAAGATCCACCATATCTAACAAAAACTCTATCTCTTCTATACCAGTTGCCGGATTTAACGCCACACCAGCCTTAGCACCACTAGCCCTAATGGCTTGAAGGGTTCGGTGGATATGAGGGTCTGCTTCGACATGTGCAGTAATTATATCCGCACCACTACTCGCAAAGCTCTCTATATATTTATCAACAGGTGAAATCATCAGATGAACATCCATTACACCTTTGATATGACGCCTCAAAGCCACACAGGTCTCCGGTCCAAACGTAATGTTTGGAACGAAGTGACCGTCCATGACATCAATATGAACCCAATCACAACCTTGTGCTTCTATTGCGACACACTCAGCCCCAAAGTTTGCAAAGTCTGCCGCTAGGATTGAAGGTGCAATCTTAATTTCATTTGAAAAATTCATTTTACTTTGTACCTACCTATCGACCAGATTTTGTAAGCTAAATTTTGGAACTCAGGTGATATTACCACATCTCAAATATTTACCAAAGCATAAAACTATGGTTTTGTTTCTGGATTCAGACGTCCACTTTCATACTCTTTAGCCATATCATCCATTGAAATTACATGAATTTTTGATCCATTTCCTGCTGTTTCAAATCTTTCAAACCTGTCAATACAAAGTGACTTCATTTCGTTCATTGCAGGAACCAAAAATTTCCTAGGATCAAATTCTGACGGATTATCTGTTGCTACTTTCCGAAATTGTCCAGTCATTGCCATACGACAATCTGTATCAATATTTACTTTTCTTACCCCCATCTTGATGCCTTTTTCTATTTCTTCTACTGGTACTCCGTAGGTTTGAGGCATGCTACCTCCCGCATCATTAATAAGATCCTGGAGGTACTGTGGGACAGAAGAAGATCCGTGCATGACTAGATGAGTGGATGGTAACTTTAAGTTTATAGCTTGTATGATAGACATTGCTAAAATGTCTCCATCAGGCTTCCTACTAAACTTATAAGCTCCATGAGAGGTGCCACAGGCGATCGCTAACGCGTCACACTTGGTTTTTGATACAAAATCAACTGCCTGGTCCGGATCAGTAAGAAGTTGTTCTTGACTCAATTTACCTTTGGCCCCTGAGCCATCTTCTATTCCCGCTTCACCTGTCTCTAGAGAACCAAGGACTCCAAGCTCCCCTTCAACAGATGCCCCGACAGAATGAGCAGACATTGAAACCCGCTTTGTAATATCAACATTATATTCATAAGATGAAGGTGTCCTCATATCAGCTTCAAGGGATCCGTCCATCATTACACTCGTAAAACCATGCTTTATAGCACTAAGGCATGTAGCCTCATTATTTCCATGATCTTGGTGCAAACATATTGGTACTCTAGGGTTCATCTCAGCTAAGGCTTGCACCATGCTACGAAGCATAACATCACCCGCATAGGCCCTAGCACCTCGACTTGCCTGCAATATAACGGGCGAGTCAGTTTGTGCCGCAGCATCAACTATAGCCAAGCCCTGCTCCATATTGTTTATATTAAAAGCTGGAACGCCGTAAGAATGCTCTGCTGCATGATCAAGAAGTTGACGCAATGTTATTAAAGCCATGTATAGTATTACCCCTTTTTTATATTCAGCTTGAGGAAAGCATATCAAAAAAAATTGATCAAGGTAGTTTTTAAAAAATTAAAAGTTTCATTTAAAAGACAGTAACCTTTACGTAAACAAGTCCAAATTTCGAATAATTCTAAATTTCTTTTATCACTTTGATTAAACGCAAAATCTCGTCTTCAGAACCAAAACAAAACGGAGTTCGCACATGTAACGAATTCGGGACAATATCTAATATTGGAATATTTCCATCAACTGCCAGCCCTCCGGCCTGTTCAATCAAATAAGCGATGGGGGCGCACTCATAAACCATACGTAATCTACCATTTTCATATCCTTTTCTCCCATCTTCTGGATATAAGAAAACTCCACCTCTTACTAAAATTCGATGTGTCTCTGCTACTAGTGAAGCTATCCATCGCATATTATAATTTTTGTTAAATGGGCCTCTTTCACCTAAGTTACAATTCTTAATGTATTCTGAAAATGTATTAGGCCAGTGTCGCATGTTAGAGGAATTTATTGCATACTCCTGGGAAGTTTTCGTAATGGAAAAAGATTGATCAACTCGAATAAATTTTTCTTGAGATCTATCTAAAACAAAGTAATTTATTCCATTGCCAATTGAAAAAACTAAAGAAGTCTGGGGACCAAATATAACATACCCTGCAGCTAACAAATCACTACCTTTCCTTAAAAAACTAGCGTTAGCATCTTCTTTTGCGGGGTAAATCCCAAAAATTGTACCAATTGATACGTTTGAGTTTATATTTGACGACCCATCTAGTGGATCAATAGCTAAGGCCAAACTACCCTCAGCCTTCATTGCTAAAACCTCTTCTTGTTCTTCAGATGCGTACCACCTAACATCCGTGGAAATTAATGCACTCACGTACGCCTCATCAGCTATAATGTCTAAAGCTTTTTGTCCGTCACCATCTGAGTTTTTACCTACTTTCGTATCAAGTCCACCACTAATAGGACTAACAGAAATTATGTCAGATAGATCTCTTGCTACAATAGAAATTTTTTCTAATACATCTCTTAATTTAGGTGGAATATTAATATCTTTTAGATTTATGGTTGTCTCATCAGGCATAACGGAATTTTCCTAAACTATTAAGAAATATTAAAATTATCATAACACATGTATCAGAACTAGTTGAATAGGTAATTTAGAGACATTTAATCTATATTAAATAATGTGCTAAAATTAATATTTTGATTAGTGCTGTTTCTGGTTGCACCTCAATCCATTATTCGCCAAATAATATATAGGATTTATTTTATCTAAAGTAATTCAAAGGATTAATTATGTTAAACATTAGTACACAAATCATTCACCTTCATAAGCGTTTCCCATTAGCTATAAGTAGAGGCATAATGACCGGCTCAGATAACCTTTTTATTCATGTAGAAGAAAATGGTATTACAGGTATTGGCGAGATGGCTCCGGGGTCAACTGAAGGTGCACAAACTCCTCAAGAGGGGGCAAAAATGCTATCTGATTTTTGTGCAAGTGAAAAGAGTTCTAATTCAATCCAAGAAACTTATGATAACGCTATGGGAGCAGGTGTAGCAGCATGTGCCGTGGCAGCTCTAGACATGGCCCTATGGGATTTGAGAGCAAAACAAGCTGGTCTTCCATTATATAAACTACTCGGCTTATCTAGAAATGTCGTACCAACTTCAGTAACTGTAGGGATTAACCCACCGGAAGTTGTTAGAGAAAGAATACCACTATTACTAGACGGAACCGGTGTCAAAGCTCTCAAAGTTAAACTAGGGTCTCCAGATGGTTTAGATGCTGATCAAGCGATGTTTTCTGCGGTGCTAGAAATGACAGAAAACCGTTCTACTGTTATAAGAGTTGATGCAAACGGAGGCTGGACAGTACCCGAAGCAAAAAAAATGATGCAATGGCTGGCAGATCGTGGAGTAGAATACATCGAACAACCACTCAAAAAAGGTGAAGAGGATGGTCTAATTCACCTGTTCAAGGATCGCCCACTACCTATCTACGTCGATGAAAGTTGTAGAGTATCATCAAACATTCCTAGCTTTGCCGATCGAGTAGATGGAGTAAATCTGAAGTTAATGAAGTGCGGTGGAATTACCGAAGCTCTTAGAATTGTAAGCACAGCTAGGGCATTTGGTCTAAAAACTATGATTGGCTGTATGGGAGAAAGCTCAGTATCTATCGCTGCAGGGGCTTCAATAGGCTCTTTGTTTGATTATATTGACCTTGATTCTCACTTAAATTTAGACCCAGACCCCTGTAGTGGTGCGGAAATGACAGATGGAAAAATCTTGCCAACTAATAATCTAGGTCATGGGGGAGGTATTTTAAATGCTTAAAGCGAACCAAAAGTTAGCGTTATTTTGTGAGGCCACAATGGGTCAACCCAACACTAAAATGGCGGAGGGGATTTTAAGATATGGACCAAATGAGTGTGTTGCTGTCATAGATAGTAAAGCGGCTGGCAAAAGTCTAAAAGATTTTTGGAAATTAGATACCAACTTACCTATCGTCGGCACACTTAACGAAGCTATTGCCCTAGGCGCAGAAGTGTTAGTTCTAGGAACAGCACCATCCGGAGGTCGCCTTCCCGAATCGTGGAAGGAAGTAATTCTCCAAGCTCTTGATTCTGGACTGTCCGTAGTTAATGGGCTTCACGATAAGCTTCAGCCAGTTTTTTCTGATAAATTAAAATTAGATCAATGGATCTGGGATCTCAGAACACCGGTTGGTGACTTACCACAAATTGGAGGCGCAAGGGCTGCTGACTTAAACAATACAAGAGTATTGATGGTCGGAACTGACATGGCAATTGGAAAAATGACTGCCGGTTTAGAAATCTATAAACACTTAAAAGATAATAACCATAACGTAAACTTTCTGGCAAGCGGACAAACTGGTGTGGCCATAATGGGCGCTGGAATTCCTCTAGATGCCTATAGCGTTGATCATGCAGGGGGAGCAGTTGAAAGAATGGTCCTAGAATCCTCTAAAAACGATATAGTAATCGTTGAGGGTCAAGGATCCTTACTACATCCTGGAAGTACAGCGACACTACCACTAATTCGTGGAACTTGTCCTACACATATGATTCTCTGCCATAGAGCAAAGATGACACATCTCGATACAATTAGGAAAAACTCAGAGAATTTAATAAAGGTTCCACCAATCAAAGATGTTATAGCATTGAATGAGGCCGTCGCTTCTGCGGCAGGGGCTCTCTTTAAAAGTAAGGTTGTAGGTATCTGTCTGAATACAAGAGAACTAGATGAAACATCTGCCCATGCTGAAATTGAGAAACTCGAAGCTGAAAGTGGTTTACCTGTTCAGGATCCAGTACGATTTGGTGCCGCCAAGATCGCTAACACTTTAATCTAAAACAAACCAAGCTTTATAATTAAATTACTTTAATAGTCTTGTTCGCAATATTAGCGTGTTAAGTCCCGTGCTTATTTGGTGAGGAAAGCTTATCTCTTAGTTTATAATAGTTCATAGCAAGTGGAAGAAACCAAGGGTCTCCTTTATAAAATGGAAGTGTCCAAAATTTTTGATCCGAGAAAACAGTTTCGGCATTTTCAGCAAGAATCATACCTGCAGCTTTTTGTCCTAACCAGCGAGCCCAGACTGTACCTGAACCACAAAAACCTGCNGGATAAATAACACCGTCATGTATTGCTATTTTTGGCAATTGATCAAACGGAAAGGCCACATTCCCAAACCAATGATGGGATATCTTTGTATCTTTAAGTTGAGGTAAAATCCCCAATAAACCAGCCTTAAGCCTTTCTCTTGATTCGATTATATTTGACGAAAGACGGCGTCCGCCGAGTAATATTCGCTTACCATCAGGGGATGGACGATAGTAGTGCCCTAATTCTAAAGACTCTCCAAACATAGTTTTCTTTGGCATCAAATGACTCACAAAGTTTTCTCCTAATTCTTCGGTCGCAATAATTTCTGAAACTACGGGAATAAGACGTCTCCTCAACCAAGGAAGCTCTTTCCCGGTGTAGGCATTTGTAGCTACTATTAAGTGCTCTGATGTTATTGTACCACGATGGGTTTGGATCTTAAAACTTTGCCCAACCCTTTTAATATTTTCACCAGCTGTCTGTGAAAATATTTTTACTTTATCCCTAACAGCCACTCTAATCATTTCGTGAAGTAACTTGCTTGGGTGAATACCTCCAATATCTGGACGAAAAGTGCCAGACTTATATTTAGAGCTGTCAATATAATCAGTTACCCCTTTTGTATCAGTTACAGTAGTTTGAATTCCAAAATTTTCATAAAATATATCCGCATCTCTTTTGAGCTCATCCAGAGAAGTTTTATCAGGAATACCAAGAAATCTCCCAACCAAATTAAAATCACAGTCTAGTTTCTCTTGTTCAATAAAGTCGTACAAATCTTGCCGGGCAGCTATAGCCTCTACCTGAAATTGTTTTGCTTTCTCTATACCGAATCGACGAACAAGATCTTTATTAGAAGGCCTAAGGTTCCCACTAGTTATTCCACCGTTTCGAGCAGCTGCACCCTCACCTAAATTATTTTTTTCTAAAATTACTACATTATGTCCAGCTCGAGCCAAAGGAATTGCCGCTCCCAAACCGGTGAACCCACAGCCAATTACCACGACATCGACATGATCTGTCCAGCTAGTTTCAGGTGATTTTATGGGTGCTTTAGCATCCCACCAAAAAGGTTTATCATTAACTTCCATAAAACTTCCCAATTATGGCAATTTGGTTCAATGAAAAAACTTAGTTCCTTATTATTAAACCCAAAATGCCTTTTCTAAGTCCTTAAAGTCATCCGCTGGACCTTCAAACTTATTTCTTCCTAATTCCAAAACATAAACATAATCTGAAATTTTTAAAGCCTGCCTAATTTCTTGATCAACAATAAGTATGGTCAAATTATCTCTGTCCCTTAGATCAGTAAGCATCCCATAAACTTCTTCTGCCAACATTTTAGACAGCCCGGCAGTAGGTTCATCAATTAACATCATTTTAGGGTCTGCCATCAAAGTCCGACCAATTTCAACCATTCGTTGCTGACCGCCGCTTAGCTCTCCAGTAATCTGTTTTCTCTTCTCTTTTAAAACAGGAAAACGTTCATAATTTATTTCAATTTTTTCTTTGACTTGCTTTTTATCGTTTCGAAAAGTCCAACCACCTAATTCTAAGTTAGCCTCTACTGTCATATCTTTAAAAACACCCGGTTGTTGAGGAATGTATGCTAAACCCTTAAGAATTTTCTTATAAGTGGGAATGTTGACAATACTTTCACCCTCTAAAAGAACTTCTCCAGCATTCGGTGTTAAAAATCCAAATATAGCTTTTAGGGCAGTAGACTTTCCAACACCATTAGCTCCAAGTATAGCAGTTATTTTATTTTTTCGNGCCTTGATATTTAAATTTTGTAATATATTCAGATCTTTATAATAACCTACGTCAAGAGCCTTAGTCTCAAGTATAATGGGAACATCTATTTTGCTCATTTCTTTATCCAATTCCTTTTATAGACTTAGTACTAATCTTCTTCATCATCTGAGCCTAAGTAAGCCTCAATAACAGTTGGGTCATTCTTGACCACATCAGGTGTTCCATCTGCTATCAAATCACCATAGTTTAGAACAAGTAACCTTTTACAAAGAGAGAAAATTGAATCCATCTGGTGACTAATAAGAATTATTGCCGTTCCATCGTTATTAACACGCTCGATATACTTATAAATAATTTCCATTAATTTTGGATGAACACCTGCAAAAGGTTCATCTAAAATAATTACATCTGGNTTTAACATTAGAAGACGTCCNAGCTCTAGTAGTTTTTGTTGTCCTCCTGAAAGAGATTTCGCATATTCATTTCTAAGATGGTCGACTGTTAAAAACTCAAGAACTTCCATTGCCTTGTCATCTATCTCAGATCTACTCAAACCTTGATCTAGAGCTAATGCTGGAACCATTAAATTTTCTAATACTGTCATCCGTCTAAAAGATCGTGTGACTTGGAAAGTCCTTCCTAAACCATGGCGAGCCACTTCAAACGGCTGCAGCTGATCTATTCGGTTTCCTCCTAAATAAACAGTCCCACTATTAGGTTTTATTGCTCCATCTAAGACATTTGTCAGTGTTGTTTTGCCTGCACCATTTGGTCCAATCAAACCTATTAACTCAGGACCATTTATTTCAAATGATACACCCTTCAGTACGTGCAGACCACCAAAGTTTTTCTTTAAATCTTTTACAACGAGATTAATCATTATGCAGACTCCTCGTTGCTGTCTGAAACTTTCCTCTTAGCAACGGTCTCATCGGCAACGTGACCTCTTAAGAAGTAATTAATTATTGGTGCAATTATACCGTTTCTAGAAAGTCTAAGGGTTATCATAAGGAGTGCACCAAAGATAACCAATCTCCATACTGTCATATCAACTTCTACACCGATTAAAGGTACATCAAAGCTCGTTCGAAGTGTTTCCAACGTAAACTCAATAATAATAGCACCTATCGCTGCCGCAAATATATTCTCTATCCCAGCAATAACAGCCATGGAAACCACCAAGCTCATCTGTAGTATCATTAAATTATTTGGCGAAATTATTCCTATGTAGTGTGCAAAAAATGCACCTGCTGCCGCTGCCATCATTGAGGTTATTACAAAAAGCATTACCTTATATTTNGTTGTATTAACACCTAATGCTGCGGCTGCGTCTTGGTCCTCTCTAAGGGCTCGAATAAATAACCCAAACTTAGATTGAGCTAACCANTAAAGGACTCCTAAACAGAAAAATAATAAAAAAAGCATTACAAAATATGGGGGTAAGGGATCTGTTTTGTCAAAATGACGACCAAAAATAGTAATACCATTTTCAAAAAGCTTAGGTAGTTCTAGACCAGCTTGGCCACGGGTAATGTCGAGCTCAGAGCTAATAACTGCTCTTAATATTTCAGTAAACCCTAATGTGAAGAGCGCAAGATACGCTGCTCGCAAAGGCAAAACTAACAAACCTATAAGAAGACCAAATAATCCTCCCATAGCTATTCCAAGTATTATCCCAAGCCATACTGGCATAGGGGTGACTTCTACACTACCATCCCAAATAGACATAGCCTCTCTTAGGCAGTCCTGAACCAAAGTTGACGAAGTAATTCCAATCGGGTTCACAATAACTAAATACTGACTCCCTAAGGCAAACTCTGTACAAATATTTGTCGCTTCGGGTGAGAGGTATATATAATGACAAAAAAGAGCCGTAGTATACGCACCAATGCCCGTGAACCCCATATGACCAAATGAAAACTGTCCTCCATACCCGGCGAGCATCGACCAACTAGAGGTTAGTATAGCGTAAAAGAACCCAGCGATCATTATGTGCATTACGTAAGGGTAATTATTAGCTGTATAAATGAACGGAAATATCATTAAGAATGATATTATTATCACGCCTACAATTAATGGTGCCTGTTGTTTGTTCATCCNAATTTTCCATGAGAACCACCAGAGAAACGTCTGCCAAACAGTCCAGTGGGTCTAAGTAATAAAGTTAAAAGTAAAACAATTCCTCCATAAGCAGGAATATANGAAGCCGCTTTCTGAGGATCTGGTATNCAACCTGTACCAGCAGATTCTACTAAGCCAACAATTATGCCTCCAACGAATGCCCCAGGAAGAGATCCCAAACCTCCNAGAACAATTATAACAAATGACCGCATGGCCGGGATAGCCCCAACCTGAGGCAACCAAGAAAAGGCCTGGACAAGTAGTGCTCCAGCAAGCGCTGCTAGCATTCCTCCAAGAGCAAAGGCTAGCATATTCATCCGGTTAGGGTTAATTCCTGTTATTGCAGCGGCTTCGCGATCTAAGCTCACAGCTCTCAACGCCTTACCAGTCCAAGTACGGTGCAAAAAGTACAACAACATAAGCAGTACTATTATACACACTACTGCAGCAGTAAAACGTGGGTTAGAGATTGTTATAGTATCAAAAAGCTCTAAACCTCCCCGTCGCGTCTTAAGAAGCCACGGGTCTTCTTTAGAAGGCCAGTGAAGTCTAGGAAAATCAAAGTATCTTTTTGCTTTCACTGGGTTTGATCCAACTGTGGCAGCAATAAAGTATTGCAGTGTAAAGGCTAAGCCAAAGGTAACGAGGATACCATATTCTACTGGTCTATCTATTCTCCCATCATACATGGGAGTTAAAAATATTCGTTCGAATACTGCACCAAGAATAAATGTTGAAACACAGGCAAAACCAATACCAAATAGTGGGTTAACGCCAGGAAACCAAACCATGGTAACATAATATGCGGCCATTCCACCAATCATATAGAAATCACCATGCGCAAAGCTAACCACGCCCAAAATCGAATATATTAGGGTGAGGCCAAGAGCCATAAAACCGTAAAGTATGCCTAATATGATTCCATTAGAGATCTGAGATGCTACAAAAGATCCATTAGTCACACAGCTATTACTGGGGTCAGCAAAGGCAAAGGATATCGCAATTAAAGCAAACGCTGCTATTGGCGGAACTACTAGGAGACTTTTTCGTGTTTCAGGTGTTTTTAACCAAAGTGCTATAAGACCTACAGGGCCAGTAGCAGCACCGATCATAGAACCGATATATCCCGCATTGGATGTATCCATATCTTTTTTTAAATAGGCTCGCCGGGTGCCAAATGCGCCCACAACCCCCCAAAAGGTCATCCAGAGCATAACGCTCCAAAAAATGACTGGAAATTCCACTACATTACCCCATTAGTTATAAAATTATATTCATTAAGCTTAGTGGCGATAATTTAAAAATTATCGCCACTATTATTTTTTTTATGGTAGTACCACCTAGTTATTGACTAACCCAGATAGCATCACCAGTTTTGTAAGCGTCAGGCCAAACAATTGCTGAGTCAGTAGAGTCCTCACCTTCGTTTTGGTACTGGATAACGGTCATAGCTGGATCAGGCCACTGATGCCACCACTCGTCACCTTTTCCGTCTACGCTAGGATCTTTGCCTGAACCGTAAGGAAAATATATTCGGCCAAGTGTTCCATCGTGATCGATATTCTCAAGAGCTGTAACGATTGCTTCTCCATCTGTGGTACCCGCTTCATTTATTGCTTGAACCAAAATTGCGATGGAGTCATATGCTTCTAAAGCATAGCTTTCAATAGCACCCTTACCTGTTAGCGCTTTATAAGTCTCGTTTAATTTAAGCGCTTTATCATTCCACAAGTTCACTGGTATACCTATCCGTTGAACGAAAGCATATTGACCATCAGGAACATTTTCCCACCAAGCTTTACTTTCAAGAGCAACTTGACCGGCCTGGAAAGGTACATCCATTGGGCCAATTCCTGCATCAGCAGCTTGTTGTGCAAAGTTGTATCCAGCTTCACCAGTTGCAAGAACAATAATATAACCAGGATCATACGCTTTTATGCGCTCAACAATTCCTGAATAATCTTGTGTTCCAATATCAACACCGTAAGTCGCGGCCTCAATACCATTTGCTACCAAGCCTTTAGTTGTCTCAGCAGCAGCAGGGATACCATAATCTGTATTCTCTGTTAAAATTGCTACTTTTTTTAGACCTGGTGCCAATATTGCAGACTGCCAAATCGTAGCGGACGCCCAAGAGCTTAGCGGTGCAATTCGGAAGATAAACTGTTGTTTATCGCCAGTAATTGTNTCGTTCCAAGTTTCTGCAAAAACCACTGGGATTTTTGCATCGTTTGCAACATCTTTAGACGCAACTCCAACCGAGCTGTGATAACCACCGCCAACGGCTACTACGCCGTCTTGTGTGATCAATCTATTCATCATCGCCGCTGCTTTTTCTGGTAATCCTTCTGTATCGGCAATAACAACTTTAATGTCGCATCCAAGTGCGCCACCAGCCGCATTCAGATCTGCTTCTGCTAGTTTCATAGCGTCACGCATTGCCTCACCTCCGCCAACAGCTCCAGGAGCTGATAGTGGGGCCAAACCGCCAATTTTAATTGGGCAGTCTGCTGCAAAAGATGCGGATCCTACTAAGGATGCAATAATCGCAGTCGCAGTCGCAATTCCATAAATTGATAATTTTGACTTATTCATGTTTTAACCTCCATAAAAGATATGATTCGATAAAAAATCGTAACACGATAAAAAGCAAAGAACAAAACCCAAAGCTATAAATGGTATTAATTCATTTTAGTACCTGTCAGGTTAAAATTATTTTATCATATTGTGATACTAATTTAGATATATTTTTGAGAGTGTAACTCTTTTTCGAACTGTAAAAAAGTTACCCTCAATAAATCAATAAGTTCATCAACCTCACTTTTATTAATTGTTAAGGCTGGTGTTATCATCACCCACTCACCAAAGATCCCACCTGATGTCTTCCTGGTATATAATAACAATCCGTTTTCAATTCCAATTTCAACAAGCCTATAAACGCCACGACACTTGATAGGCAACATTTCTTTAGTTTCTTTATTTGCAACTAACTCTGCGGCTAATAACAAACCTTTGCCTCGAATATCTCCAATTACCTGGCTTGAATTAGCTAACTCTTTTAATTTAGCCATAAGATATCCACCCATTTCTGTGGCATTATTCATCAAATCATTTTCAATTAATTCACTTACGACAGCCTCACCCACAGCGCATGAAAGCGGGTTGGCCGCATATGTGTGACCATGTTGAAAACCACCTGAGTCAACAACTGTACCAACAATCTCATTTGGTGCCATAACTACACCTATAGGCGTATAACCAGCGGCCACTCCTTTAGCCAAAGTAACAAGATCAGGACGAGCGTTTGGCCAATGTTCTGCAGATAAAAACTTTCCTGTGCGGCCAGCACCTGCCATTACATCATCATAGATTAATAAAACACCATAACGGGTACAAATTTCTCTAACCGTTTCGTAATAATGGTCCGGAGCAACTAATCCTCCTGAGGATAACCCGCCAACAGTTTCGACAATAAAGGCTAAAACATTATCAGCCCCCTCACTTAGGATAACTTGTTCCAGTTTTCCAGCACACTCTCGAGCATAACTATTTACATCATGATTATCAGGCAGTCGGTAAGAAAATGGAGTTGGAACCTTTGGCATAACTTTTGCCATAGAACCAAACATCGACTCAGCAACTGGATCACCCGAAACTAAAAATGCACCTAANGTTGATCCATGGTAACTTGGGTTTCTTCCCAAAACTTTNGTTCTATTATACTCACCTTTTGCAATAGCATACTGGCGGGCAAGTTTAATTGCTGACTCTGTAGCCTCAGATCCTCCTGAAACAATAAATGCTTGATCAAAACCTGTTCCTGACAAAGAGACTAACTTTTCTGCCAGTCTTTGGTTTGGAGAGTTTTCAAAAACAGCAACACTAGCAAAACATACTTTTTTTGCCTGGTTTGACATCGCTTGTAGTACCCGCTCATTAGCATGTCCTAAATTGGTTGTTACNGGTCCAGATGAACCATCAAAATATTTCTTTCCGTTTGTGTCCCACATATAGATGCCCTTGGCTNGATCGATTACGGGCAATGCACGGGCATCCCCAGTATTAAAAACCTGTATCGGNCCTCCNGGTTTTATTACATGCTCGTTCAACATATGCTTTCCTGCCTTTATAAAGATTTTTATATTATAAGTTTAACTCTGTAAGCTAAGTAAATATTATTAGTACAACCTTAATCAAAAGTATTGTCGTGTAAACTAGCTTTTACAAGAATAGGATTCATCCACTTTTACGTTCATAAAAAAGGCTGATAATTTTCATTAAATTAGATGTAAAACGTCCTTACCAATAAAACTCTTATCAAAATTAATTAAAGTACCCTTTTATAATAATTAACAATGATTGTAGAATACTTTAATGGCTTGCCAGTATCTTTTAAATTTTTACAAGCTAGGGCTTGCTGACCTAGAACAAATATTTTATCACTATCTAGTGTATGCAGGGAGAATCTGGATTACCAGTGCCGAAGGAGCAACCGCCCCGGAAACTCTCAGGCAAAAGGACCTGCATATCAACATAAAATCTGGAGAGAGGTGTCTAAGAACACTCGCCGAAGGGATAACGATCTCAGGCAAAAGGACAGAGGGGCATCATTAGCGGGTTACACTACTCGTAAATAATGATGTTTTTATGGTTAAAAAATTAGGGGGCTTTATGACCACACTTAAACGAACAAGGTTATACGACTATCATATTGCGAATAGTGCTAAAATGGTACCTTTTGCGGGATATGAGATGCCAGTACAATACAATCTGGGCGTAATGAAAGAGCATCTCCACACAAGAATGGCAGCAGGCTTGTTCGATGTTAGCCATATGGGCCAGATTCTCGTGTACCCAAAGTCGGGTGTAATTGCTGATGCTGCATTAGCAATCGAAACTCTTGTTCCAGTAAGCATATCATCTCTAAAGAGCGGTCGTCAAAGATACGCGATGTTTACAAATGATAACGGTGGGATTTTAGATGACCTTATGATAGCAAACCGGGGTGATCATTTGTTTATTGTCGTTAATGCCTCCTGTAAAGATGGTGACTTTCAGCACTTAAAAAACAATCTTGGAAGTGATTTTCAAATCGATATGGTTGAGGATCGTTCTTTAATTGCATTGCAAGGCCCTCTTGCTGAAAAGGTTCTATCTAAACTAAACCCAACCGTTAAAGAATTGAAATTTATGGATAGTGTAACCGCGAAACTATTAGACACTGAGTGTTGGATTTCTAGGTCAGGCTACACAGGGGAAGATGGTTATGAAATTTCTATACCAAACAATGCTGTTGATGAGATAGTGCAACTTTTAAGTCAAGATATTGATGTAGAGCCAATTGGACTTGGTGCCCGCGACTCTCTGCGGCTAGAGGCGGGCCTCTGCCTTTATGGACACGACATCGACACTAATACCAGTCCAATAGAGGGCAACCTTAATTGGGCCATTCAAAAAATCAGACGCACTGGTGGAGAACGCGCTGGAGGGTTCCCCGGTGCAAATCGTATTCTGAGAGAATTGGAAGTAGGTCCATCTAAGAAAAGAGTTGGCATTTTGCCAGATGGGCGAGCCCCTATGAGAGAAGGGACTATTCTATATGGATCTGATAATAGGAATGACCCTATTGGAAAAGTAACTTCTGGGGCATTTGGTCCATCAATTCAGAAGTCTATGTCTATGGGCTACGTCTTAAAAGAATACACTGGCTTAGAAACAATAATATATGGCGATGTCCGTGGGAAACTATTGGCCGCTAGAGTAACATCAATACCTTTTAAAAAATCAAATTATAAAAAATAGGGAGAAAAACAATGAAATTTACAGAAGAGCATGAGTGGCTTTTGTTAGAGGATGGCCTAGTAACGGTAGGAATTACTAAGCACGCATCAACCGAATTAGGCGATATTGTCTTTATTGAATTACCTGCAGTAGGCACATCTGTCACCAAAGATGAAGAGGTTGTCGTAATAGAAAGTGTGAAAGCTGCATCTGATATTTTAGCGCCATTAGACGGTGAGATAGTAGAAGTTAATGAAATCTTGAATGATGAACCTAGCAAAGTAAACGACGACCCGACTGGAGACGGTTGGATGTTTAAATTGAAAATAGAAAACCTTTCTGACCTAGAAGATTTCATGTCAGAAGCAGAGTATAACAATTTTATTGGCTAAGGAAAATTTCATGACTTTTAATCCAACACAATATTTACCTTACGACTTTGCCAATCTACGTCACATTGGGCCATCTAAATCAGAAATTGCTGAAATGTGTAAAGTTCTTGGGGTTAAAGACATCGATGAGTTAATTGACCAAACAGTTCCAGAAAATATCCGTCAAAAAACTTCTCTTCATTTTGGAGAACCGAAGTCTGAACAAGAGTTGCTAAAATATATGCGCGGTGTTGCATCTAAAAACAAAGTTATGACAACAATGCTTGGGCAAGGTTACCACGATACGGTCACTCCTCCCGCAATTCAAAGGAATGTGTTTGAAAACCCAGCTTGGTATACTGCGTACACCCCTTACCAACCAGAAATAAGCCAAGGAAGGTTAGAGGCTCTATTAAATTATCAAACGATGATATGCGATCTGACTGGCCTAGAAGTTGCAAACGCCTCTCTACTTGATGAGGCAACTGCCGCTGCAGAAGCAATGACTATGGCAGAGCGTATTTCAAAATCGAAGAAGAAAAGCTTCTTTATTGATGAGAACTGTCATCCTCAAAACATTGCCGTAATGCAAACTCGAGCACTACCATTGGGGATTGATATAACTGTCGGTAACCCAGAGGAATTAGAAGCAGACAATCATTTTGGTGCGATTTTCCAATATCCGGGAACATTTGGAGGATTAACTGATTTTTCAAAAAAGATATCAGAGCTTCATGAAGCTAAGGCAATTGCTATTATGATTGCTGACCCCTTGGCCCTAACTTTACTTAAAGAACCTGGAGAAATGGGTGCTGATATTGCTGTTGGATCCACTCAAAGGTTTGGCGTTCCAATGGGTTTTGGTGGGCCCTCGGCAGCATATATGTCGTGTAAGGATTCATACAAAAGGTCCATGCCAGGAAGAATCGTAGGGGTTTCAATAGATACTCGAGGAACTAAGGCATATCGGTTATCGTTGCAAACTCGTGAACAACATATAAGACGTGAAAAGGCGACTTCAAATGTATGTACTGCGCAAGCTCTATTAGCGGTTATGGCATCTCTTTATGCAGTTTTTCATGGACCGGATGGATTAAAAGCAATAGCACAAAAAGTAAATCTAAATACAAATCATATGGCAAAAGGTTTAAAGGCAGGAGGTTTCGGTATTAAGTCCGAGAGTTTCTTTGATACTATTACAGTTGATGTAGGAAAAAATCAGAAATCAATTTTAGATTCTGCTGTATTAAAGGGTATTAATTTAAGAAAAATTGGATCAAATAAACTTGGAATCACCGTTGACGAAACCACACAACGTGAAACGATTGAGGATGTTTGGACCGCTTTTGGGTTAAATTGTAAATGGACAGATTTTTCAGAGGATTTCTGCCTTCCAGAAAATTTAATACGATCCAGTAGTTTTCTAGACCATTCAATATTCCATATGAATCGTTCAGAAACAGAGCTGATGCGTTACATGCGAAAATTGGCGGATAGAGATCTAGCCTTAGATCGCTCAATGATTCCTTTAGGCTCTTGTACTATGAAACTAAACTCCGCCGCAGAAATGATGCCGGTAAGTTGGCCTGAATTTTCTAAAATGCATCCATTTTCTCCTAGTAACCAGACAGAAGGTTATCAAGAGCTTTTGAAAGACTTGTCTGAAAAACTGTGCTTAATTACAGGTTATGATGCCATGTCTTTACAGCCAAATTCAGGAGCACAAGGTGAGTATGCAGGCCTACTAACAATCGCTGCCTACCATAAGGCTCGCGGTGATAGTCATCGGAACATATGTTTAATTCCAGTAAGTGCGCATGGGACTAATCCTGCCAGCGCTCAAATGGCAGGAATGTCAGTAGTAATAGTCAATTCTGCTGAAAACGGAGATGTCGATATTGAGGATTTTAAAGAAAAAGCCGTTAAGGCTGGTAATAACCTTGCAGCGTGTATGATTACTTATCCGTCTACTCATGGTGTTTTTGAAGAAACTGTAAAAGAAGTATGCGATATAACACATCAATTTGGTGGCCAAGTCTACCTAGATGGTGCGAACCTTAATGCGATGGTTGGAATATCAAAGCCCGGAGAAATAGGTTCTGATGTCAGCCACTTAAACCTGCATAAAACTTTCTGTATTCCGCATGGTGGAGGTGGACCAGGAATGGGCCCTATTGGTGTTAAGTCACATCTTGAACCTTTCCTACCTAGCCATCCGATTGAAGGGGGAAAAACTGGCCCAGTAAGTGCCACTCCATTTGGCTCAGCTTCAATATTACCCATAAGTTGGGCTTATTGCTTAATGATGGGAGGCGAAGGGTTAACCCAGGCTACGAAAGTAGCCATATTAAATGCTAACTATATTGCTAAAAGGCTTGAAGGGTCATTCAATGTTCTCTTTAGAGGAAATAAAGGCAGAGTTGCACATGAATGTATAATTGATACTAGGCCTTTCTTGGATACGGCTCACGTTACGGTTGATGATATAGCAAAACGATTAATTGATAATGGGTTTCACGCTCCAACAATGAGTTGGCCTGTTGCTGGGACTTTAATGGTCGAACCCACAGAGTCTGAAAATAAAGGTGAACTTGATAGGTTCTGTGATGCAATGATCGATATATATGGTGAAATAAAAGCCATTGAAAACAACGAGATTGATCCAGAAAATAATCCGTTAAAAAATGCACCTCACACTATTGAAGATCTTCTTTCTGAATGGGATCGGCCCTACTCAAGAGAGCAGGCTTGTTACCCAGCAGGTGCAAACAGGGTGGATAAGTATTGGCCAGCGGTCGGTAGGATTGATAATGTTTTTGGAGATAGAAACTTAATTTGCACATGCCCGCCACTAACAGAGTACTTAGAAGCCGCGGAGTAGGTGCTAAGGGTAAAATTTGTAGTAACCAGTGGAATTGTAGGAAAATATGTCAAATTTTAATGACTATCCAAGAGATTTAATAGGTTATGGTCAAAAAATGCCTGAATTCAAGTGGCCTAATAATGCAAGAGTAGCCATCCAGTTCGTTTTAAATATAGAGGAAGGTGGAGAAAACTGCGTTTTACATGGTGATACAGCATCAGAATCTTTCCTATCTGAGATTATTGGTGCTACTCCGTTTGAGAGCTCCAGACATATGTCAATGGAATCTATTTATGAGTACGGAAGTCGTGCAGGGTGTTGGCGAATTTTGAAATTATTTAGAGACCATAATTTGCCAATTACTTTATTTGCTGTTGCGATGGCGGCGCAACGAAATCCAAGTGTTATTGAACAGGCCTTAAAGGACGGTCATGAGGTTGCTAGCCACGGTCTCAAATGGATTAATTATCACGGTATTCCAGAGAGCCTAGAGAAGGCCCATATGGAGGAGGCCATGGAAATCCTAACTAACATTTGTGGTGAGAGACCAGTTGGCTGGTATACTGGCAGGACGTCTGAAAATACACGTAAGCTAGTTTCCGAATATGGGGGCTTTTTATACGATGCCGATGACTACTCAGATGATCTACCATTTTGGAGTAAAGTCCAAAAAAACCACTTAATAGTACCTTACACCCTAGATGCAAATGATATGAGATTTGCTTCACCTCAAGGGTTCAACTCAGCAGACCAGTTTTATACTTACCTTAGAGACTCTTTTGATACTCTGTATGACGAAGGGAAGGACTCTCCCAAGATGATGTCTATTGGAATGCACGCAAGGATTTTAGGTCGCCCTGGTCGTTTTAAAGCAATAAAAAATTTCGTTGAATATATTAAAAAGTTTGATGATATTTGGGTAGCCCGCCGAGATTCCATAGCCTTACATTGGCAGAAAATACCTGAACCTAGTCCAAGCTAATTAGAGTTACTTATAATGCTTTCTTAAGAGTATCCTTAAGTTTCTCAAAATCTGATTGAGTATTCCATAGGTGAGGTGTAATTCGCAGGCTTCCACCACGCTCAGATAAGTATACATCAGATTTCACAAGCGTTGAGAGCAAGTCCGTAGGTGCCGATTTAGGTAATTTTACTCCTAAAAAGTGTGGGCCTCTTAAATATTCTGGTAATACTGATAAACCAAGACTTTCAAGTTCCTTAGAAAGATTTCGATTATTTACTGCCAACGTAGTTTGGATGTTTTCTATGCCCCATTCCAAAATTTGTTTTAAAGCCTCTACCACACCTGGCATAAGAGCAAAGTTTGCTCTCTCACCAACGTCATATCTATTAGCGCCTGGTTCATAATCAGCGGTGTAATTCACCAGACCTGAAAAATTTCTACTGTCTTTTCGAGTTATCCAGCCATTTTCTAATGGTTCTCCATCTCGCCACTTAGGGTCAACATACAAAAAACCTGTAGAATAAGGGCACAGCAACCATTTGTAACCTGCAACAACAGCAAAATCTGGACGGATCTTACTAAAGTCTGTTTTCATAGCTCCTACTGACTGTGTAAGGTCAAGTACCAAAGCGGCTCCAACCTCATCACACTTTTGACGCACAGAAATCAGGTCCACTATAAGTCCATTTGTCCACAAAACATTAGGCAGCGCAACAACTGCCGTACTTTCATTAATAGAGTTTAAGACTTTTTCAGTAAGAGACATGTCACTTGGTATTGAAATAGAGACTACTTTTCCACCTTGATTGCGTACAAGCCTTTGCCAAGGATAAACATTTGATGGAAACTGATTATCTAGGATTAAAACTACCCTCCCATTCCCCACTTTGAGATTTTTTGCTGCAGTTTCAATTCCGTAAGAAGCAGAAGGGACAACAGCAACTCCTTGAACATCAACATTTACTAATCGAGAAAAAAGTAATCTGGCCTCATCAACGGATTCATAAAAATCAGGAATTGTTATTTCCCAAGGGCTTTCTTTTTGTCGAAGTCCTTTCTCACTCGCTAAAACTACCGATTTAAGCAGTGGCGACATATAGGCTGTATTTAAATATGCTATTTCTTCTGGAATAGTAAAAAAATCACGTTGACAAGAAATCATTTCATCCTCTTATAAGTTATAATTACGTGGACAAATTTTTAAATAAGCCTAGACCCCTTCGTCTTTGCAGTAAAGAAACGAGTATCAAAAATTTCTATTAACTCATGGTAACAGATATCTTATTATTTGTGATCACAAAATAATATATTGTATTTTTTGTGATCACATAATTTTACTAAAGCGTGCCCTTTTTAAATTTTATATTGGATCAACCACTTTTATAGTGCTCCCGATTACTTTTCCAGCATCTAATAAAAGGTCTTCTCTGTAGGGGTTGGAAACTACTTGAATACCAATAGGTCTATCATTTACCATGCCAGTAGATACTGTAAGTCCAGGCAAACTTACAAATGGAAGACCTATCTGTGTCATCTGGGCTTCAATTATTGATTCAAAATTCTGATCAGAACTTACATCTTTATGTTGATCAAAAGGTAATTCACCAGATACTGGGCACAACATAATTGGATATTCGTCAAGAAATAACCGCCAAGATCGTACCAATGATGCACGCGATTGTAAGACTTTCATAACAACGGCTAAGTCAACAGGAGGACAAAGCTCTTTTAGTCGTTGGTAAACGATATTCGCGTCCGGATCATTCTCTTTAACGACTGCCTCTTCAGCACCATGTTTCATTTCTGCCATCCATAAAATTAATTGATTTTCCATTGCCTGTCTAAGAGGTGGCGTATCGACTTCATCTATCTTCCAGCCAGCATTTTCTAATAATTTCGCAGAAGAAAGTAACGCATTTTTAACTTCTGTGGAAACTTTCATACCATCTGGAGAGAGGCATAACGCTACTTTTTTTGGCCTTGGTTCACCTACTAATGGAGCTGGAACATACCAGGGGTCATTAAAATCTGAGTTAGACATTGCAGTAAGGCTAACCCTTAGATCCTGAATAGACCTCGCTATAGGACCAGAAACTGCCATTAACTGACCGCCAATAAACCTATCTGAACCACTAAAATTATGAGCAGGCACTCGACCCAAAGATGGCCTCAGCCCATGAACACCGCATGCATAGGCAGGATACCGTATGGAACCTGCTATATCAGTTCCGTGCCCAACAGCCCCCATTCCTGCCGCAACGGCTGCTGCAGCGCCACCAGACGAGCCACCTGGAGTTATATTTTTATTCACAGGGTTTAACGTATTTCCATGAAGAGTATTCCTAGTAAACCAGCGAAGTGAAAAAGCTGGAGTATTGGTGCGGCCTATAATAATTGCTCCTGCCTTTTCTAAATTATTAACTATTGGGTTATTGTGTTTTGCAATCAAATCTTTTTGTATTTTCAAGCCATTTGTTGTGGCATACCCAGCTTGATCAATATTAACTTTTACNGTTACTGGAACTCCACCAAGTATTCCAATATCGTCACCATCTTTTATTTTTTTGTCTAAGAGGTCAGCCTGCTCTAATGCATTACTACCCATACTTGATACTACAGCATTAATTTTTGGATTAACATCTTCGCTCCGAGCAATCGCACTGGCAACCGATTCTCGGACAGAAATCTCTTTATCCTTAATTTTTTTTGTTATTTCCGTTGCTGTTAGTTGCCAAAGTTCCATTACTCTAATTCCTTTTTAATTCAACAAATTATAAAACTAGCGAACCAAGAGCCATTGATACCGCGGCCTGAGTAGGGTCTATTATTGGTACATTCAATTCTTTTTCTAGCTCTAGCCGATGCGTCGCCATTCCCGCACAACCTAAAATTATTACGTCTGCTCCATCTTTTAATAATTTTCCTCCTATTTCAATCAGTTTCTCAAAAGTGTGAGCACCTTGTGCAGTCTGATCTACCGTCATATCTAACGAACGTTCATTAGCTAACCTTGAAGCAAAGCCCATCTTCTCGATATAGGTTCTATGCCGACTGATAGATCCTTCAGAAATTGCTATTACACCGAATCTTTTACCTCGAGAAAGAGCCGTTAATATCCCAGACTCTGCAATTCCATAGATTGGAGTTTTAATAGCAGACCTCAACAGGTCAATCCCCGGATCGGAGTAGCATGCGATTACATAGGCTCCAGCATCTTTATGGTTTTTTATTTGTTCGAATATATCAGGAACAACAGATTCAGAATCTAGTTTACTTTCAATTCCAAATGGCCCTTTTGAATTCGTTACACATATGATCTCAGGACCTCCTTGGAAACGGTAAGCCTCAAGTGCCTTATCGAGACCATCAGTTACCACTTTATTAGAGTTTGGGTTAATAACCACAATTGATTTCATAAACCACTAACCTTTATTCTTGAAATCAGCATTTAAAAGAAACTTTCAACATCAAGCTCAGGAGCAGGTTTTCCACCAAATCCAGTAAGATCTATCTTTTCTCTAGGAGTAAATTTTCCATGGGAATGATCTCCCACAAGCTTCCCGTTTAAAATTACAGCAGACCCCCGACTTATCACACTAACTGGCCATCCCTTTACCTCCATATCCAAGAATGGGGTATAATCCATTGCATCATGCTGATCCTCTACAGTCACTATTCGAGTAAGCTCTGGGTCCCAAATTGCTAAATCTGCATCAGCCCCAATAGAAATGGACCCCTTTTTTGGCAACATACCGTAAGTACGAGCTGCATTTGTTGAGCTTAATTCAACAAACTTCTGGAGAGTTATACGGCCCTTGTTAACCCCTTCTGAAAATAACAATGGCAAACGCATTGCAATACCAGGCATACCATTTGCAATCTGTTGAAATGGTGCGTTAGATCCCTTTGCTAATTTTCCAGTTTCATCAAAACGGTAAGGAGAATGGTCCGAAGAAAAAACTGTAAAAGTACCTATTTGTAGATGCTTCCATAATTCATCTTGAGTTTTTTTATCTCGGAGTGGTGGAGAACATATAAATTTTGCCCCCTCCATTCCGGGTCTATCAAGATCATTACGATCTAAAAATAAGTATTGTGGGCAGGTTTCACTAAAAATCTTTAAGCCTTGGTTTTTCGCCTCTAATACTAAAGCTGCTCCCTGAGCAGTTGAAACATGTACGATCATCAATGGGGCATCAACAAATTTTGCTAACATTATAGCTCGATTTATTGCTTCAACTTCAGCGATTTCTGGATGACTAATTGCGTGATATCGAGGCTTAGTATATCCGCCCTTAATAAGCTTATCTGAAACCCATTTAATTATTCCACTATTTTCAGCATGAACCATAGTCAAAACACCGTGTTCTTTTGCAGCAGTAAGGATTTCTAGGAATTGTTCATCACTTACCTTCATCAAGTCATAAGTCATAAATACCTTAAAGGAAGTTATACCTCTCGCAACAGCTTCTGATAGTTCTCGTGTCATCACATCTGGTGTAGGGTCTGCTATTATTAAATGGTAACTATAATCTATTACTGATGAGTTTTTTGAACGACTATCATATAAGTCTAAGGTTTCGTTTATTCCCGTTCCACGATGCTGTGCTGCGAAAGGAATAAAGCAAGTATTACCACCAAAGGCAGCACTTACGCTTCCGCTTTGATAGTCATCTGAAGTCATACCGCCAGTGGCACTTTCTTGAGCAATATGACAGTGTGCTTCAATCCCTCCTGGTAGTACTAACTTATTAGTAGCGTCAATCTTTTTTCTACCTTTTAAATTTGTTCCCAGAGTAGCTATCTTTCCATCAATTATACCGACATCACCCTTGTAACTTTCAGTAGCAGTTACAACAGTACCCCCCTCAACAACTAAATCATACAACTTAAATACTCCCTTTACTTAAAATAGTCTCAATAATTATCGATGACTGAGCCCAAACCAGTGGTTTTTAATTTATAATCCAAACGTTTCATTAGCCGACTTAATTCATCATAATCAATCTTAGACATATTCACCCTTGGCAATCGCACAAAAGGACTTTTAATAAGTTTTTTACGATATAAAATCTCTTTCCTAATAGACATTCCAATACCAAGTTGTTGGTCATATCTAATTAATGGTAGAAATGTGTCAAAAATGTCTTCAGCTTCATCTATATTTCCTGCTCTATAAAGACCCTCCACAGCAACTAACATTTTCACATAAGGAAAACCTGTCATCGCCCCATCGGCACCGCGCCCTAATTCTTGAGGTAAAAACAAGGCGGCATTACCAACCAATATTGATAGTCTTGGTATCTCNTCATTACCAGATCCACTTCTAATTACACTTAACTTATTCAAACCAGGCCAATCTTCATGCTTAAACATTACCATTTGTGAATGTTTTTTTGCTAACCTTAAAACAGTTTCAGCTGATATATGAACACCTGTTGTTTGTGGAAAGTCTTGATAGCATATCGGGACATTTGCGCCAATTTGTTCACACACTATATCAAAATAATTAAGAATCTTTTGTTCTGTATTTAAACCAGGAGTAGGGGCAATCATAACCCCAGCTGCTCCTACATCCATTGAGAGCTTACTAAGGGATTCCATTGCATTAACACCTGATGAAGAAATACCTACAATAACCGGAACCTTATTATTAACTCGCTTAATAAACGCTGAAACAAATTGGTTTGATTCCTCTAGGCTCAGCTTATTAGCCTCACCCATCATGCCTAAAATCGTAATTCCTGAAACACCAGACTCAATGTAATACTCAACTAAAGTCTCAATACTATTATGATCGACAGCACCCTTTTCTGTGAACGGTGTGGCAGAGATTATATAAACTCCATTAGTATTTCTATTAATCATGACATTCATATTTTTACCTCTATTTAACTTAAATATTTTTGTAGTAATACTAACTAATTAATATCCTGATTTATACGAAAAAAAATATCACATCAGAATTCAACCTATGACTTATTATCAAAGAAAATTCCAAATGAGTAAATTATTAATGACAGCCAGATAATAGAAAATGAGATAAATTTAATAGTACCAAATTGTTCCTTAAATATAAATATCGCAATTAAAAACATCATTGTAGGTGCTAGGTATTGAAGAATGCCAATAGTAGAAAGTCGGAGCAATTTTGCACCATTGGCAAATAATAGTAATGGCCCTGCTGTCACTACTCCGCATCCTAAGAGCAAGAAAACCTCTGTAGAGCTCCGCCCCCCAAAGTATCCGCCAACAATCTCTAGATAAATAATATAAGCTATTGCCATAGGAGCCAGTAAAAGAATCTCTAAAAAGAAGCCTTGATTTGGTCCTATTGGAAGTGATTTTTTTAAAAAACCATAAATCCCCCAACTAAATGTCATACCAAGAGAGATGTAAGGAGGATGTCCGTAGTCCCAAGTCAACAAACCAACAGCAAAAGCTACAAAAATGATAGCCACCCACTGAACTCTATTCAATTTCTCCCTCAAAAAAACAGCACCCAGAAAGATACTAAATAACGGGTTTATAAAATATCCTAATGCTGCGTCTAATGCATGGCCTGACGTTATTGCCCACACATAAAGACCCCAATTAATCGAAAGTAAAAATGCTGTTAAAATGGACGTCAGTACCTGTCTTGGATCTTTTAAAGCAGACAATACATTCCTCATGTTTCCGCGTAAAATGATAATGATGCCTACGATAGGTAATGACCAAATAATCCTATGCCCAATGATCTCTAGAGTCGGAATATGCGACATAGCTTTCATATAAAGAGGTAAAACTCCCCATAAAAAATAAGCAGATGCTCCGTAAAACAACCCCATAGACGTATCATTATTCTTTTCAACAGATATTGAAGGACCCATGAATTACCTATACTTTCTCAATGGAATCTGATTTCAAACGTATAAGCTATCTAAAATCACTGTAGTTATGACGTACCCTAAAGAAGATTACCTAACAAGAGATACTCTAAATACTCAAATAATTAATCTTTGTTCCTTAGAGACTTTACTGGAAACTAAATAAATATGTCCAAGTTTTTTATTATTGACCCAAAATTTTTGGGTCCATTATACGCCATGGGAGCTATGTTTTGCTTTTCTTTGAATGATGTTTCGATAAAGTACTTATCCTCCGAGTATCCCTTACATGAAGTAATTCTTATCAGATCATCATTGAGTTTACTTTTTATTGTTTTGTTCTTATTTCCCTTCAATGGTGGCCTAAGTGCAATTAAAACAAATCTTTTAGCTATTCATATTGTACGTGGCTGCTGTGTTGTCTTTGCCAATATGTTTATGTTTATGGGTTTGGCAGCTTTGCCAATAGCTGATGCTGTAGCTATATTCTTTGTATCTCCATTACTTATAACAATTCTTTCGATTATATTTCTGAAAGAATATGTAGGCATATGGCGGTGGATAAGTATTGGTATAGGGCTCTTAGGGGTCTTAATTATCTCAAGACCTGGCAGCTCTGCATTTCAAATAGCTGCAATATATCCTATGTTGGGAGCACTAAGTTATGCATTTTTACATATATTGACTCGAAAGATTCGAGCAACCGAAAGTGCCGCTACTATGGCATTCTACATCCAGTTTACCTTTGTTGTTGTCGCCTGCTTAATAGGCTTAACATTAGGTGATGGTAGTTTNGACATCAGTGATGACCCCTCACTTAGTTTCTTGTTACGGAAGTGGATCATTCCCAATCTTTGGGACTATTGGATTTTTCTTTTAATCGGGCTCGCAACAGCTCTAGGTGGGCTTTTAATTTCGCAAGCGTACCGAATTGGAGAGGCTGCGTACGTTGCACCTTTTGAATACATCGCACTACCAATTTCAATTTTCTGGGGCATAACAATATTTTCTGAGTGGCCAATTCTATCCGGATGGATTGGTATTTTTCTGATTTTATCGTCTGGCCTGTTTATGATATGGCGTGAGTCGATAAAAAACAAAAAACACCTGCAGGATGTTTCAAAAATTAGGCAGTGATATTGTAAAAGTTATATTTAGGAGGTTAAATGTTTTTCGAAGATTTTACTATGGATTTCGAGTTCCAAACTAGTTCAAGAAAAATTTCTAAAAAAGAAATTCTTAATTTTGCTCTCGAGTGGGACCCACAAAGTTTTCATATCGATGAAGTGGCGGCACAGCAATCACCTTACGGGGGTATTATTGCAAGTGGATGGCAGACACTTCTAGTAGCATTTAAGCTTATTCTAGATACTAAACTTTTTAGTGAAAGCTCTATTGGTTCTCCAGGAATGAATTACGTAAAATGGATTTTACCAGTCCGTCCTGATAATAGTTTACAGGTTTTTGGTAAGGTCGTAAGCTGTAAAAAATCAAAGTCAAAACCAGATCGAGGATTTGTAAATATAGCCTATAGCGTAATACGAAATAAAGACGAGTTAGTTTGCTCTTATGAGGCAACTCACCTTTTATGGTGCAGAAATAATTAAGCACCNAGACTTTATTGATCTGGGTATTNAATTATAGAAATTTAATTTTACTCTGAAACTTTCAGTTCTACTGCTCCGATACCATTTACCTCATAAGATATAGTATCACCACTTTTCGGAAACATTGTCGCAAAGGTTGAACCAGTCATAATTAATTCATTCGCTTTAAGTAGCCGCCCACGCTTGTTAAGAAAATTTGCAATCCAAGCAACCGAATTAAAAGGGTCACCCAATGCAGCACCTGTGGTTGAAGTTTCTATTTGATCATTCACTGTTTTCTTTACAACAGTTTTATCAAACTCTAAGTGTTTCCAACTTTCATTTTCCTTTCCTAAAACTGCCCCTCCAAACCAACTATTATCTGAAACAAGTGAATTAACCTCTAAGTTGTTATAGTTGGCGTTACGATCATCTATTAGCTCAAACGATGTACTAACTGCTTTCACAAACTCTTTTACGTTCTCTGAGGTCCACAAATTTGAACTTTTTGGCATATCAGCACCAATTCTCACTGCTAACTCAAACTCGACACCTAAATGACCAAAATTAGATAGTTGGACAGTTTGATTACCATGGTAAATCTGCGAGCGGTAAAGACGCCCAATACACGGATGGTCTAAACCTACCAACTCTTGAATAGGTTTAGAAGTAAGGGCGAGCTTATAACCTACTACTGGCCCAAGTTTTTGTTCCCATTCCTTGATAAGGAACTCTTGGACAGTATATGCATCTTCTAGTGTTTCAACAGCAAAACACCCAGGAACAGAACAAAAGTTTTTTCCTCGTTTATGTTGATCTTCTATCCAGTCTGCAGCATTTTTTAACTTCTCTAACTTTCCTTGATCCATTTTTTCGCAAACCCTACTAAATATTAATTTATTAAAGATATTCAACTTCTATAAAACTACACGCGAATTCATTCCCATTAATTACATCGTGCTTTACACCTTTTCCTCTAAAGTAGGGTTTTCCAAGCTCAAGTTTGCTTTTACTAATAGTCTTACCGTCATCAATTTCCAGTATGCCCGAAAACATAGGTATGACTGAGTAATCACATCCATGTTCATGCCAACCCGTATTGTCTCCATAACCAGAAAATGACCACTCTGTTATTCGAGTAATATCGTTTTCGAGCAAAACCTTTCCAACAGCTAATTTTTTTTGTCTTTTCATACTTAAAATCCTTTTTTTAAATCTTTGTGATAAGAGATATTTGTAATACTTAATACTAGAGTTGCAAACGAAAACCCAAATTTCAACCCTTCTAATCAAGCTTCACATTAGACTGGAAATTAGTATTTTATTACTTAGTGAGAAATATATTTTTGTATGACATTAAACTTTAAAAATAATAAACTCCGGTATAGAGTTTCGTAAAATCAAATGGAGGAAAAATGAGTTTACTTGGTAATTGGAACTATCCAACTTCAATAAGGTTTGGATTAGGGAGAATAAACGAGCTTCCAGAAATATGTCAACAAGTTGGTATAAAAAAACCATTGTTAGTTACAGATAAAGGTCTTTCTGATTTACCTATAACTCAAAAAACGTTGGAAATTATGAAAGCCAATAATTTAAACCCCGGTTTTTTTAGTGAAGTCGATCCGAACCCAACTGAAGAGAATCTGTACGCTGGTGTAAGACAGTATATAAATGGAGGACACGATGGTGTTGTAGCCTTTGGAGGGGGGTCAGGGCTGGATTTAGGAAAAGTGGTTGCATTAATGGGTCGTCAGAAAAAATCTATTTGGGATTTTGAAGACTTTGATGAGTGGGGGAACCAAGCGGACGCATCAAAAATTGCACCAATAATTGCTATTCCAACAACAGCAGGAACTGGTTCGGAGGTCGGTCGAGCCAGTATTATCACAAACTCAAAGACAAAAACTAAAAAAATTATTGCTCATCCAAAATTATTGCCGTCTGTTGTTATATGTGACCCAGAGCTAACGGTTAGTATGCCTAAATTTATTACATCTGGAACTGGACTGGATGCATTCGCACATTGTGTGGAGGCCTTTTCTAGCCCTCATTACCACCCAATGGCACAAGGAATTGCATTAGAGGGAATGCGTCTTGTAAAAAATTATTTACCACTGGCATACAAAGATGGTTCCGACCTTAGTGCGAGAGCAAATATGATGTGTGCGGCCGCTATGGGTGCTACTTCCTTTCAAAAAGGATTAGGCGCAATCCACGCCCTAAGCCATCCTATCGGAGCTGTACATAACACACATCACGGCACAACAAATGCTATCTGTATGCCAGCCGTTCTTCAACTCAATGCTCCAGCAATTAAAAGTCGTTTTGATTTGGTTGCCAACTATCTAGAAATTAAGGGTGGCTTCGAAGGTTTCTGTTCATTTGTTCAAGACCTTAATGATCATCTAGAAATCCCAAGAAAGTTATCTGATATAGGTGTTATTAACCCAAATATCCCTGAGCTAGCCTCAATGGCTCTTTTAGATCCTAGCTGTAATGGAAATCCTATTACGCTTACAAAAGAAAACACAATTGCATTATTTGAAGCTTGTATTTAACTAAATAACTTTACTTTGTCACACTACAAAAACAAAAATTAACGATTGGGACTCATCAACTTAATTAACTATGCAAACCACAACTCAATTTCCTATTTTGTACAACATGTCGTCTGTAGGTGATCTACTTACAAGTTAATACTTTAAGGATTCTTAACTAATTAAATTTATTAAATAGAAAGCTTAAATGATATGTCTTCAAATCTGAAAGGCATCTGCCTAATACTTGTGACACTGGCATTATTTACCTCAATGGATTCGGTAGCAAAGCATTTAGTACAAAACTACCCCCCAATTCAAGTCATTTGGGCAAGATACCTAAGTCAAACAGTAGTTAGTTTTATCTTACTATCTCCAGTTTTGTACCGCATACTAAGAACAAAAAATTTCAAACTACAGATTCTTAGATCTGCATTGTTATTCACCGCTACAGTTTGTTTTTTTACGAGCTTAAAAACATTAAAACTTGCTGATGTTAATGCCATTTTTCAAGTCTCCCCAATTTTTGTAACTATACTGTCTGTGCTAGTCCTAAAAGAAACTGTCGGCCATCGTCGGTGGCTAGGTGTAGCCTTTGGGCTAATAGGAGCTTTACTAATTATAGGCCCAGGAACTGGAGTATTTTCATATGCTGTTATTTTACCAATTATTTCAGCCCTAAGTTACGCAGCATACGTAATTTCAACGAGATATTTAAGCCAGGATGAATCCCCACTGACAAGTTTTGTTTACACAGCTTTATTAGGCTCCATTGCTGCTTCTGTATTAGTTGTTCCGTCTTGGACACCAATAGAGTCATCAGACCTATTTGTATTTTCCGTATTTGGTTTGTTGGGTGCTACAGGCCACTTTTTGTTGATACATGCTTATCGAATATCTGAAGCTTCATTCTTAGCTCCATTTAACTACATTGGAATACTTTATGGTAGTTTATGGGGGTTTTATTTTTTCAATGAGGTACCCAGTTTAATTACAATTTTGGGTGGTTTAATAATTGTTTCGTCCGGTATCTATATCTGGTTAAGAGAACAGAAAAATAAATAGAGGATTCAAAATATCCTATTATTCAACAACATTTGTGGCCTAATGCTCATCAGGGCTTATAAATTCTTAACTGCCATTTTGAAGGTGCTTCCACGATGGTGATAGTAGCAACCAAATAAAGCTTATAATAAAAAGACCCGATAAAACCGTGTGTAGTAACATGGGGGAAGTTACAACTAGTAAGAAACCTGTCGCTAATGGCCCTAACGCCGCGCCGACATCTCGCCACGCTTGATTTCTAGCTAGAAGTTCAAGCTTACTACGCGTTGCCAATAAAGAAACTGCAGCGGGGAAAAGTGTTCCCAACGCTCCTCTAGCCAAAATAATTAGAATAGAGCCTATAATTAAAGACCCCATACCAACTAAAAGAAAACCCAAAATCACTAAGATCAGAGCAAAAATTAAAGGTACCTTCACACCAAAACTATCAGAAATAATGCCTGCCAACGGCGCACTAACCATCTCAACTAAGCGTCTCCCAGCTAAAAAAAACCCGCCCAACATTATAGCTGTCCCAGGATTAACAAAATCTAACCACATCAAAGAAATTGTTATAGTAAAAAGCCCATCAATTCCCAGGCCCATTAAAAAAATTGAGAGATCAAAACTATTAGGTGAAAAAAGTAGGTTATATTTTGTTTTTGTTCTTGGAGTTTTTATCTTTCGTAAAGGACTTTTAAGAGCCAAAGCAAAAGGTATGCATAGCAATGATATGCCAGCTAAATATAAGAAAACATCTTTAGCACCCACTTTGCTGGCAAGCCAAGTTCCTGCAGTCAACGCGAGTAACGGCCCCACTTGCTCTACAGCTCTACTTAACCCAACTCGGGTGGCGGTTTTACTACTATCCTCAACAGCGTAAGCTAAAGTCACTAATAACAACCCAGCATAAGACAAACCCCAAATAACACGCGAAATTATAAGCGCAGTAGGGCCGCTCAATAATCCGTATCCAGCAGTTGAAATGATAGCCATAACAGCTGAAACTAAGCATAAGTTTCGAAGTCCAATTGTTTCTGCTAATTGTACTATCCACCCATAAGTGAAAGTACGTATTATACGATTAACCGCTAATAGAACTCCAACCCACACCATGCTTACCCCAAAGAGGTAAGCATTTACAGGTAACACTACGTATAATAGCGCATCTCCTAGTAAAGACATTGATAACACTGATGATGAAAGCCATAGGTTTTTCCAGCTTGACTTTTGGGAAGCTAACATCGAACAGAGTTCCTGATAATTATACGGGAGTAAATTTAAAGTAGAATTTAAATGCTACTTGATTATTAAAGGTTATACTACGGGCATTATTTTTTATTTACTTCATGTTTGGGGGGGTAGTAATATTTATATCACCTTCGTCAAAATCATCACTCTCCAGAAATAAATCCACTGAGGCGGGTAATTTAAAATTATTTTCTATGGGCATCTCCTGCCAGCTAAGAGTATCTAGACTAGAGCAATTTGCACAAACAGAGGCCCAGTGCACATGGACCTGAGAACAGTTTTCGCAAACCCATTGAGACCCTCTAGATGCCTTTAAAGCCTCATTTAACAAACCTCTAACGAACTCATCATCTTCTCCCTCACCCTTACTAATAGCAGCCCTTATCGTGAATAAGCGGGCGGTTGGAACAGTTTGTACGATATCACTAATTATTAATCGGGCAGCATCAAAATCTTCTGATGAAACATACAATTCTGCGAGAAACAATTTTGTTTCGTTATGGTTAGCTTGCACACGTGACAAAGCTTTAAAGCTCTTTATTCGATAAGTGTGGTCTTCTTTTTCTGTTACCTCCAAAAATACTGTAGCTAAATCAGGATGAGGTCTGACTTCCCAAGCCTTTTTTAAAACACGTAACGCATTTTTTACCTTACCTCCTTCCATATAGCTTCTAGCAGCCATCGTTGCCGCAGGAATTAGGTCTGGGGAGAGCCTGTTTGCCTCAATCGCTGCCTCTCGAGCTTCAATATTCTTACCTTCAGCTAAAATACTTTTTGCCTCAGAGAGTGCTAACACCGCATCACGGCGACGATGTACGTCACGAGGTAAAGTTCCATACTTTAATTTGGCACTCAAAGTCCTTCGTGCTCCAGACCAGTCTTCTTTTTTTGCCTGGAGGTTTAGTAAAAAATCTTGGGTTTTCTCATGTTTCGGCTTTAACGAAAATGCTCTTTCAGCCAACTTTAAAGCTAAATCAGTATCCCCTTCTGAAAGTTTCTGCTTCATAATGCCAATAACCCCAACAAAACGGGTCCGGTCATCTTTTAATAGTTTTTTATAAAACTCATATGCTTTTGGCTTATCGTTTAATGCTTCCGCAGCTTGAGCAGTGATTAAATTTGTTAACTCTGGGCGTTTTAAGTATTTTTCAGCTCTGGCAGCTTTTGTTACAGCTAATTTGCTCTCGCCTGAAGCCAAGGCGACCATCCCGTCAGCTAAAGCTTCGAACCCCTTACGTTCTCTATTTTTATAAAAAAACCTTGAAACAGCAGTTTCATCACCACTAACAAAACTAAAGATAGCATTTATAAGTCCAAAAAGTTTTAATAAAATCCAAAAAACAAAAAATATTACTGTAAATACTAGTAACACTATCAATGGGCTCATAGTAAATTCGAAATCGAACATGGATAACCTTATGAAACCACTACTCTGAAATAGTTCCCCAACTCCGATAGCGATGGCCGCTACTATAATAAAAAATCCAAATATCTTTATTAGATACAAAAGCATTATTTATCCTTGTTCTTCACTTAAAAAAATACTTATTTCAGTGATGGCCTTATCTACTAAAATCCAGTTTGTAGCCTGCTCTATCCACTCAGTTAAAGTTTCAAGCCCAGGTGTAGGTAAAGAATTTATTTGTTTCAACGCGTCTTCAAGCCTATCTTCCTTAATTAGTGCCTCCACTCTAGATAAAATTGCATCTGGGTCACTACCCTCTCGTGGCACAAGAGACCTTGTACCAAGTTTTTCTTTTAATAATGAAATGAGCCTTTTTTTTGTATCTACTTCTAAGGTATTTTTATGAATAGCTCGTAGGGAGTTTCTTGCAAGTTGTGGGAATACCCTTTTTAGCTCAGTTAGTGGCGTCACCCCTATAGGTGCTATTATCTGTAATTCTTCAGTTAGTTTGCTGTTATAAAAAAAATTAACCATTAAATCTTCAAATGGCATACCCTTTTGCACCCGATCTCTAATTTCTAAGAGCTTGACCTTAAAAGCTGTCTCTTCTTCTAATTTTTTTATTCTATTAGATTCTTTTTCTGATGAACTAACTCTACTCTCAATATCTGCAGACAATAATTGAAGTCTTTTCTCTAGTTTCCTAAGTACGTTAGTATTTTTAATTATAGAAATTTCATCAACATTTGATATAGTCGGCTGTTCATTTATCGAATTTGAAATAGAAATAATTTGTTTAGATAAAGATGCAAACATCTCTTTATTAAATATTTTATTTTCTGAGAGTGCCGTATCTGTATCTTCAAATTCTTTACCAATAGAAAGTATTTTTGAATTGAGAGCCATATTTTCAAGTTTTTGCTCCTTTAATTCAACTTGAAGTGTCTTAACTATACTTTTTAATTCACTGACCTCGTCATTAATAATTGCAGCCCTAGGGGCACGTTCCACATAATAGAAAACCGAGGATATACAAATCATAAAAAAAATAACTGTCACAATTATGACAAATTGAAATTTGTTTTTCCCGGGCTTTCGTACCCTATTGTCAATCTCATCTGGACCAATACTGATCAGATCTTCAGCCTCAATTATTGGGACCTCTTCTGGATTATTATGTTTATTTTTTTTAACCAAAACTTTCTCAAGACCCCGTTTTATATTTTGTTAAAGTAGTATTTGTGATAAACATATTCTGACTTCAACAAGTTTCAACATAAGATACTGTAGTTCGCACAAAAAATATAGCTTAAGAGTTTTGGAAGAACTCTTGAACTAGGTTAATAAGACTTTCCAAGTCTGGTCGTGGGCTAATTAAAACTTTTTCAAAATCATCATCCCTAATTTTATTTGCTATAGCGGAGCTCAAACAGATCGCCATTCTTGAAGACTTCATCGAACTTTTAAATTGCCGGGATAAAATTTCATAGCTTCTCTCAGAGAAAATAGGAACCAAAACAGGTCTCACATCTGACAGAAATTGAATTGCGTCTGGAAGCAGTTTCCTTGGTATCTGATCATAAATTATTTGAGATACTATGGTAATTTTACTTTCTTCAAACGCCATTTCCAGATTGTTGGAAATATGTTTACCACAAAGGTATAGCAAAGTCTTTTCTGAATCATTTTCTACCAGCCAAGTTTTTAAATCTCCTACATCTTTTTCAGTATGAGAAACTGACAAGCCACTCTTTCTAGCAACCTCAGATGTGTAAGCCCCTACACAATACACTTTTTTATCAGTTTTTTTGTTTAAATGCGCAAATGCCTTTACACCACTTTCAGAAGTAAAAATTAGTCCATCAAAAGGTTTTAAATTTATTTCAACTCTAAAGAATTTTATTTCTAGAACTGGGGAGATACAAATTTCCAAACTCTCTCCAAATTGTTTATCAAGAGCCTTAGCAAAACGCCTAGATTGTTGTAAGGGACGTGTAATCAAAATCTTCATTAAAGGTACTTATAGATTGTGAGAAACATATCTCAATGATACCTCTGTAATTAAGCTTAAGCAACAGCGTGAAATAAATGGCCAAAACTATAACTATTTTAGGAATTGAAAGTAGCTGTGATGACACAGCAGCTGCCGTTGTCCAATTGATAGATGAAACCAAAGCAAATATTCTTTCTACAAAAATCTTTGGTCAAGAGGAACTTCATAAGAAATTTGGAGGGGTAGTCCCAGAAATCGCTGCCCGAGCTCATACAGAAAAATTAGATTATGTCATTGAAGATGCCCTTGAAGAGGCAGAATTCGATTTAAACAGTATCGATGCTATTGCTGTAACAGCAGGCCCAGGACTTATTGGAGGGGTTATGTCAGGGGTTATGTACGCCAAGGGACTTTCTATAGGTTCAAAAAAACCCCTTATAGGAATTAACCATCTAGCCGGGCATGCTCTAACCCCACGACTGACTAATCAGATCGAATTTCCATATTTAATGTTACTTATATCTGGTGGTCACTGCCAGTTTTTAATAGTTCATGGTCCAACACAGTTTACCCGAATTGGTGCGAGCATTGATGATGCTCCAGGCGAGGCATTTGACAAAGTCGCTAGGTTAATTTCATTACCTCAACCTGGGGGACCCAGTATCGAGGCCTTAGCAAAATTAGGCAACAGTATGCGATTTAATTTTCCACGCCCACTTATTGGTAGAGATGGGTGCAACATGTCATTTTCTGGTTTAAAAACTTCTGTCTTACGAGCTAGAGATAATCTGATAGAAGAGCAAGGCGGGCTATATACTGTAGACCAATCAGATATCAGCGCCTCTTTTCAGGAAGCTGTAAGTGAAATATTAACAAAGAAAACTGCGGTAGCACTGGAAATGTATTTGGCAATAAATCCTGATAGTCCAACTATTTCGGTAGCTGGTGGTGTGGCTTCTAATAACTTAATAAGGGATAATTTAAAAAAATTAGCTATGAAGTGTGGAGTAACCTTTATTGCACCACCAATAAACCTGTGTACTGATAATGCTGCAATGATTGCATGGGCAGGAATAGAGTACTATAGGCTTGGGGTAAGAGACGATATGTCTCTTGGAGCTCGCCCACGCTGGCCTCTAGATGAATCCGCACCTGCTCTAATTGGGCACGGAAAAAAAGGTAGAAAGGCATGACACGTATTTTCATAAGTGGCGCAGGGGCCTTCGGTACAGCTTTAGCACTCGTATTTCATAAAGCTGGTAAAGATGTCACTCTAATCAGCCGCAACTCTACCGAATTAGTTAAAAATCGTACCACAGACTATCTGCCTGGGGTTTCTCTTCCAAAATCTTTGAAGATTAGTAATAGCACAACTTCTCTTAGTGGGGGTGATGTACTTATACTAGCTATCCCTATGCAGAATTTAACTAAATATTTAGAGAATCTGCATCAAAAACCAAAGGTAGCTATAGCATGCTGTAAAGGTATAGATTTGAACACAAAAGCTGGACCAACAGAGGTTATAAGGAATACAATTGGCGGTTCTTCAGCAATTTTAACAGGGCCAAGCTTTGCTTCTGATATTGCAATGGGCCTACCAACTGGCCTAACTATCGCGACTGAAAACAAACAAATAGGAACCGAACTACAGAAAACTTTATCTACCGATTCAATTAGGCTTTACTTGTCATCAGACCCTATTGGTGCCGAGTTAGGTGGCGCTTTAAAAAATGTAATAGCTATAGCTTGCGGTTTGTGCATTGGCGCCGGCTTTGGAGACAGTGCGCGATCAGCCCTTTTAACAAGAGGTTTCGCAGAGATTGTTAAACTTGCAACGACTCTTGGCGCAAAACAAGAAACACTTTATGGACTCTCCGGTATTGGAGATTTAGTTCTAACTTGCACTTCCCCTCAATCAAGAAATTTTTCTTATGGTTTTTCTATTGGGGCGAACCTCGGCACTAAAGTTAGCTCTACTGTAGAAGGCATAGCAACAGCTCGGGCTGTATTAAAACTATCAATAAAACATAACATAGATATGCCAATTACAAAAGGAGTTGTCGACATCATTGATGGTTCCAAATCCGTGAGTGTAGTATTAAGTAATTTACTGGAGAGGCCACTAACGAAAGAGTAACAAAATTACTCTGTGATTAAATCAAACAATATAGAATTCAGTATTAATACCGATATTGGCTTTCTAAGATCAAGCCAAAGGCTGACAACCAAAGTCAGTACAGGAAAATTTAAGATCAGTAGCGAAATTATTAACCTTTAGTAGCGATAATGCTCTGCTTTAAACGGCCCATCTTTTCCTACACCAATATAGTCTGCTTGATCATCCTGCAGTTTTGTAAGCTTAACTCCAATTTTGTCCAAATGAAGACGTGCCACTTTTTCGTCTAATTTCTTAGGTAAGATATATACGTCATTTTTATAGTTAGACCCTTGTGTCCACAGTTCAATTTGAGCCAAAACTTGATTTGTGAACGATGCAGACATCACAAATGATGGGTGTCCCGTGGCATTGCCAAGGTTAAGTAGCCTTCCCTCTGAAAGTAAAATAATTCTAGAACCCGAAGGCATTTCTATCATATCTACTTGGTCTTTTATATTTGTCCATTTATGATTTTTTAGAGCTGCAACTTGAATTTCATTATCAAAATGGCCAATATTCCCAACAATCGCCATATCTTTCATTTCACGTAGATGCTCAATTCTAATTACATCTCTATTACCGGTAGTTGTAATAAAGATATCTGCCTTTGAAATCTCTTCTTCTAATAGAACCACTTCAAAGCCATCCATTGCGGCCTGTAGTGCACATATTGGGTCAACTTCTGTAACTTTAACCCTCGCACCCGCACCTTTAAGTGACGCCGCAGATCCTTTACCAACATCCCCATACCCACACACAACAGCAACTTTTCCTGCCATCATTGTATCTGTTGCTCGTCTAATTCCATCCACTAAGCTCTCTTTACAGCCATATTTGTTGTCAAATTTAGATTTTGTGACTGAATCATTAACGTTAATTGCTGGAAAAGGCAGTAAACCCTCTTTAACTAGCTCGTATAGCCTATGAACACCTGTTGTAGTTTCCTCTGAGACACCTTTAATTGCATCACGTTGCTTCGCAAACCATCCTGGATTCTTTGAAATCCTTGACCTAATTTGAGCAAAGAGGGCTTCCTCTTCTTCTGATTTTGGTATAGAAATTAACTCTTCTTCACCGGCTTCAACTCTAGCACCTAACAAAATATACAGTGTAGCATCTCCACCATCATCCAAAATCAGATTACAAGTTCCTTCATCAAAATCAAATATTTTGTCAGCATAATCCCAGTATTCTGGTAATGTCTCTCCTTTTATGGCAAAGACTGGTGTCCCACCCTCTGCTATGGCTGCTGCAGCATGGTCCTGCGTAGAAAAAACATTGCAAGATGCCCACCTAACTGTTGCACCTAGTTCTACAAGTGTTTCTATTAAAACTGCAGTTTGAATTGTCATATGAAGCGAGCCTGCTATTCGCGCTCCCTTAAGAGGTTCTGAACCTTTATATTCTTCACGCAGCGCCATTAAACCTGGCATTTCTGTTTCAGCAATTACTAATTCTTTCCTACCAAAACTGGCCAGTGAGATGTCTTTTACAATATAGTCATGATTCATTACGTAATCCTTTTTAGGTTTGAAAAATCGATTAACAGTTGCTAAAGGAATCTGCAATCTTGATTATTAATAAATATTCTATTTTTCTTTACTAGGAAGCTTTATGAAAACACAACGCGCATGGCAACGAATGCTCTCAGGTAGAAGGTTAGATCTCCTTGACCCATCACCCATGGATATTGAAATTGAAGATATTGCTCATGGACTTTCTTTTGTCGCTCGGTGGAATGGTCAAACAGAAGGTGATTTTTCTTACTCCGTTGCAGAGCATTCCTTACTGGTCGAAAAAATATTTTTTAAGCTAAACCCAAAGGTATCAAACAAGTGGAAGTTAGCTGCACTGCTTCACGATGCCCCTGAATACGTAATTGGAGATATGATTTCGCCAGTGAAAGCTGCTATTGGTCCAACTTATGCCCAGCTAGAAGACAAGCTTATAGAAGCTATACACATCAGGTTTGGTTTACCAGCAAAGGTCCCTTCAAATATAAAACTTCAGATAAAAAAAGCAGATAAAATATCTGCTTGGCTGGAAGCAACACTAATCGCAGGCTTTAGTATAGATGAAGCAAACAAATTTTTTGGGGTTCCACCTGATGAGTTTTTTAACTATCAAGAATTAGTTTTGAAACAACCTATGATCGTTAAATCTAAATTTATTGAAAAATTTGAAGCATTATTACAGTCAATAATTATCTAGGAGATCTTTTTGCTAAAATTCTTTGCAAAGTTCTACGATGCATATTTAGGCGCCGAGCCGTTTCACTAACGTTCCTGTCGCACAGCTCATAGACACGTTGAATATGCTCCCATCTCACACGATCAGCGGACATTGGATTTTCTGGTGGTGGTGGTAAACCATCAGCAACTGCTAATAAAGCATTAGTCACATCATTAGCGTCGGCTGGTTTTGATAAATAATCTGTTGCACCAATTTTTACAGCTGCGACCGCCGTAGCAATAGCCCCATAACCTGTCAATATGACTACCTTACAATCTGGACGCTTATCTCTTAAAATTTCGACTACATCTAAACCATTTCCATCAGTTAAACGGAGGTCCACCACAGCATACGCAGGAGGACGAGCTGTTGCTATTGCTTTACCAGCAGCAATACTATCTGCTGTTTCTGGCGAAAATCCACGTTTTTCCATCGCCCTAGACAATCTTCTTAGGAATGGTTCATCATCATCAACGATTAATAATGAGTTATCTTTGCCAATTTCGTTTAAAAGTCGTTCAACCATAATTATCTCCTCCCACAACCTTAACACTGTTTCAAGGAAAATAACTCAATAATTCTATCGTAATTTAAATGCTGTTGTAATTAGGTCTTTTTCAAGTGGCATGAAATAGTTTCTGCTATTTTTTCAGGAGAGTCCTCTCGCCTAAAAAAATCAACAAAACCTTTTTGAGGGGTCAAGAAATAAGTGAACGTTGAGTGATCTACTAGATAATATTCATCTTCAGAAACCTGTTTTTTATAATAAGTCCGATATGCTATCGAAGCTGCTTTAATTTGTTTTAAGCTCCCCGTTAGCCCAAGCATCTCCGGATGCATTAGGTCTGTAAATTCTTTAAGCACCTTAGGAGTATCTCTCTCTGGATCAATTGTAATAAATATTGGCTTTATCCGTATACCTTTTGCAAATAAAAGCTCTGTGGCCTCTGCGTTTCGCATAACATCTATGGGGCATATATCAGGGCAAAAAGTATATCCAAAGTATACCAAGACCGGTGCATCTATTACATCTGTGTTGCTAACTAACTGTTCGTTTTCATCTACTAAATTAAACTTGCCTCCAATATTTGCTTTACCTGAAATATTTCCCAGCGAGCATAAAGTGACCTCGTGGTAATATTTTTTATAAAAAATCACTCCATTAAAAGCCAGTATCACCAATATGATTAAACCCGCAGACAGCATAAGGTAATTCTTTTTCATTTTTAGTCTCCAATTTAGATACAATTAGTTGATCGACAACCTTTCTACGAGTATCATTCTCTTATTATGATTTTTAAAAATATTCCAACTAAATGAGTATGAATTATGCAAGCATTTATGCACAGAGTGCCCGGAGTGGCCTTGTACGTCTTCGGACTTTAATAATACTCCGATGGCTTGCAGTGATTGGGCAAGTTACCGCTATTCTCATTTCAAAGTTCATTATAGGACTCCAGATAGATCTTAAACTTTGTATATTAGCAATTGTAGCCTCAGTTTTTATAAATTTATTAGCCACATTTATTTTTCCTAAAAATCGTCGATTACCAGAGCGCGATTTCTTGGCAATGTTACTCTTTGATCTTATTCAGTTAGCTGTTTTACTTTACCTGACTGGCGGACTCAACAACCCGTTTTCAATTCTTATTCTAGCCCCTGTCACAGTATCGGCAATGACCTTACGCCCGTTTTCAACTTTTTTTATCAGCGGCTTAGCAATCATTTTAGTAAGTGTACTCGCTTTTGATCACGTACCATTAATTATGCAATCAGGCATAGTTATAAAGCTTCCATTTTTATTTACTGTTGGGTTTTGGACAGCATTAATGATTGGGATAGTATTTTTAGCATTTTATGCCAGGCGGGTGACTTCAGAAACACATTTAATGAGTCAAGCACTCCTCGCAACTCAAATGGCCCTAAGTAGAGAACAAAAACTTACTGATTTGGGTGGCGTCGTCGCTGCTGCAGCACATGAATTGGGAACACCACTAGCAACAATAAATCTTGCTAGTACTGAATTAATAGAAGACTTAAAAAATAATAAGGAGTTAAGGGAAGATGCAGAATTAATTCGTGAACAAGTGCAAAGATGTAAAGTGATTTTAGATTCTATGGGGAGAAGCGGGAAAGATGATCTGCAGATAAAAATAGTTCCTATTACAAACCTAATAGAAGAAGCTGCTGAACCTCACTCAAAACGTAATAAGGTAATTAATATTACTCACACATTCCAAAAGAACAAAAGTGAAAGTATTCCCAACATTCATAGACAGCCAGAAATAATTCATGGGTTAAGGAATTTAATTCAAAATGCGGTTGATTTTGCTAAAACTGAAATATGGATTGATACTACTTGGAATGAACGCACAATTAGTGTACAAATTTGCGATGATGGAGATGGTTATCCCGCTGATATATTTGGAAGAATTGGTGACCCCTTCATAAAGAGGCGAGATACTTTTATATCTAAAGATTCACACCCTGAATATGAAGGTATGGGTTTAGGTCTATTTATTGCAAAAACACTACTAGAACGATCAGGAGCGCAAATTTCTTTTTCTAATGGCTCCGATCTCAAATACAAAAAGAAACATAACGATCAATTAAAAGGCGCCATCGCAGAAGTAACTTGGATCCGCAGTATTATCGAAGATTCAAACCAAAATAAAATGATTGGATTGGGAGAAAACCAACAATTTGAAATTTAACTTCTGTTAAAAAAATTAATCTAGCAATTTATAAAACTTTCTAAAGAAACAACTCTATGAATAAATCCAATTTACAGCTTGGGATATCCATCCTGCTTTCTTCAGAAGATAAAACAAGCCTTCTGGCAAGACAAATAGCTGATAGTAGCTCCACCGGCACAACAATCTTACTATCTGGAGAGATAGGAGCTGGTAAAACCTTCTTTGCACGAAAATATATACAAAAACTTTTATCAAAACATGGAGTTATTGAGGATATCCCATCACCTACGTACACACTAGTACAAACCTATCAAACTCCAGATTCAGAAATATGGCATGCTGACCTTTATCGACTTCCTTCAACAGACGACATAACCGAACTGGGTCTTTCAGAGGCTTTTGGAAATGAAATTTGTATCGTTGAATGGCCAGAAAAATTAAAAAACTATCTCCCTGCAAATGCAATTTATATTAATTTTAAGTATCATTCGGATACCACTCGAATCTGTAATATAATGTGTCATGATAAAGAAATAATGAATGGTTTAAAATTAATAATTAAAAAGTTTAAAAATGAACTCTAGTCGCACAAAGCTTACAAGTATTTTTCTTTCTCAATCATCGTGGAAAAATGCTAAACGCACTTCGATACAAGGAGATGCCTCAAGGAGACAATATGAGCGCTTAACATGTAGTATGAAAGGCACTTCAATTCTAATGGATGCTCCGCCAGAGCATGGAGAAGATGTAAAACCATTTGTAAAAGTATGTAAATATTTTCAAAAAATTGGATTAAGTGTACCAAAAATCTACGANAGTGACATTTCAAACGGCTTTTTAATATTAGAAGATTTTGGAGAAAATTTATTTTCCAAAATGTTAATTAACAAACCTAACAATGAGCTAGAGTTTTATATAAATGCCACTGATAATTTAATCCGTTTATATCATTCTACGCCTTTAAAAGGTCTTGATGTTTATAATTGTTCAGACATGGTCAATAAATCACTTTTAGCTTTAGATTGGTATTTAGAGTACGGTTTAACGGAGCCACCCAATGTTACTTTAAAAACTGAATTTTATAAATTGCTGAATGCCTCTTTAATTAACATAATGAGCACCCCCCACATCATGGTTCACCGCGACTTCCATGCAGAAAATTTAATTTGGTTAAATCACAGAAAAGGTTACCAGCGTGTTGGGATATTAGATTTCCAAGATACAATGCTTGGACATCCCGCTTATGATCTTGCATCATTGCTTAACGATATTCGACGAGAGGTAAATCCAGAAATCAAACGTAAATGCTTAGAACATTACCTTTTGAATACTAAATTAAACGTCGAAGACTTTGAGCATGGGTTTTCTGTTTGTAGCGCACAACGTAACCTACGTATACTAGGTGTTTTTACTCGATTATCAGTAAGAGATAATAAGAAAGGCTACTTAACATTTATTCCAGGAATTTGGAGGAAGCTAATTGAAGATCTAAAACATCCTGCTCTAGGAGATCTTAACTCACTAATTAGAGATTTTTTTCCAGAACCAAATAATGACGTAATCCAAAGAATAAAAAACTCCCATGTATCCTGAATTAACAGAGGTAATGGTATTTGCTGCGGGTTTTGGTACTCGAATGGAAAAACTGACTATTTCCACTCCTAAACCACTAATAAAAGTAGGAAGTAAAACCCTAATTGATCATACTTTATCATTACTACAAAAACCTTCTATGACAGCTATTGTAAACGCACATTATAAACATGAGCTACTAACAAAGCACTTAAAAAAATATTCAAATGTTACAGTAATTGTTGAAGAGCCAAATATTTATGAAACAGGTGGGGGACTTAAAAATGCTCTTCCAATAATGAGAAATAACACTATCTTTACTCTAAACTCTGACTCTATTTATAAAGGCAAGAACCCATTAGAGATTTTAGAAAAAGCCTGGGACCCTACATATATGGAGGCTCTGCTCTTACTTGCTCCACAAGAAAAAAGCCTTGATCATCCCCAAAAAGGTGATTTCTCTTTAAATAAGGATAGCTTACTAAAGCGAAACAACTCAGGTTTGATCTATACAGGAGCCCAAATTATTAAAACCAATCGCTTTTCCAAAATAAATCTAACAAACTTTTCTCTCAATATCGTTTGGGACAACATGATCTCAGACAGAACAATATATGGCCTAGAGTACTCAGGAAGTTGGGTCGATGTTGGAACACCTATTGGCATAAAAAAGGCTGAAAAACTGTTAAAAATATCTTAGTGGATACGTGAACTGAAATGTTTAAAAAAACTGAAAAATCTCATTTTTTTGGGCTTCCTCCAGGGGTGGATTTCCCCAAGGAATTTGTATGTGGACTAAGAAAACGGTTAGAGGGTAGTTCTCCTGAAGCAATGGCAGAAGTCGAAATATACGTTAACTCAAACCGTATGCGTCAGAGAGTAAAGGACGAATTAACAAATTCTTATGCCACTGTTTTACCTCGCTTGTTAACCCTAAATGATCTATCAAATGATCCAAGTTTTTCAAAAATAAAACTTTCAAGGAACTCATTAGGTATACGTCTTGAGTTAGCACAATTAATATCAAAATTTATTGAATTAGAACCTGATATGGGATCTTCTAGCTCTTCCTTCGAGTTAGCAGATAGTTTAGCAAATTTAATCCAGCAGCTTCATGAAGAAGGTTTGTCACCAGACAGCATAGTGAATTTGGACGTACAAAATTACTCCCAATACTGGGCCAGAAATAAAAAGTTTTTTGAACTAATCAATCAATATTTTGATCTTAATAGCATCGTTACCGAAGAGCGGCGTCAAAGGATGGTAATAGACCTTTTAGAGGAAAAATGGATCAAAGATCCCCCCCTAAATCCAATTATAATAGCGGGCTCGACAGGTTCACGGGGAACAACTCAAAAATTCATTAAACTTGTAACAAAACTTCCGTTCGGTGCAGTAATTCTTCCAGGTGTCGACTTTGAAATGTCAGACCTTGTTTGGCATACTCTTGGAGATTCTAAATCTTCAAGTTCTTCAAGCGAAGATCATCCCCAATATCGTTTGAAATCACTTCTATCAGGGTTAGGAATTAAATTTTCAGAAATCGATAAATGGACTGAAACGAGTCCCTACAATGAATCAAGAAACAAACTTATTTCTTTAGCTCTACAACCAGCTCCTGTAACTGATAGTTGGATAAAGGAAGCCCCAAAACTAAGAAATATATCTACTGCGACTCAAGGTATAACTATCCTTGAAGCTCCATCAGAGAGACTTGAAGCTCTTTCAATTGCTCTTAAGATAAGAGAGACATTAGAAAATAAAAAGTCATGTACCGTAATTACCCCTAATAGGCTTTTAGCAAGAAGAATATCCGCAACATTAAAACAGTGGCGTATTGAAGTAGATGATGCAGCTGGAACACCCTTATCATTAAGCGTGTCCGGTAGACTCTTTCTAAAATCTTCAAAGTTAATAGGTAAAAAAATAACTTCTGAAAGTTTTTTGGCACTCCTAAAGCACCCACTTGTTTGCTTAGAAACACGAAGAGCACACCTTATGAAAACTAGAAACTTAGAGTTATCTCTACTGCGGGGAAAAGCAAAGTTTCCAAATAAAAGTACTATCCTAAGCTGGGCTAAAACCTTAGATGACAAAAACGATACAGCTAACTGGGTTACTTGGGTGTTTGCTTGTCTGGATAATTTAACCAATATTGAAAATCAAGCACTAGAGAAATATATTAGTATTCACTCTGAAATAACCAAACTCTTGATCAAAGGTCCAAACGGTAACGAAACAAAAACCCTGTGGGCCACTGAGGATGGCAAAAGGTTGTTAGAGGTAATTAACGAATTAGAAGATGCGGCAATTTGGGGTGGGGAAATGAACCCTAACCAATATGTCAATCTGATCTATCACATCTTAGGTAAAGCTATAGTTCGTACATCCTTCATTTCCCGTCCAGACATAATGATTTGGGGCACTCAAGAAGCTCGAGTCAATACTTCAGATCTTGTAATTTTAGGAGGCCTCAATGATGGAGTCTGGCCACCAACACCCAATCCCGACCCATGGATAAACCGCCAAATGCGGCGCGATGCAGGCTTACCTTTACCTGAACGCCTCATAGGCCTTTCAGCACATGATTTTCAGCAGGCAATTGCTTCTTCAGAAGTTTGGCTTACAAGATCAAAACGAAACTCGGAATCCGAAACTGTACCATCCAGATGGCTAAACAGGTTGTTTAATTTACTAAGTGGTCTTCCTAAAGGTGAACACTTTCCTTTAGATGAGATGAGATCGCGTGGGCATTTCTGGTTAAAACTAAGTAATGAGTTTGAAAAACCACACGAACAAACTAAACCTTCAAAAAGACCATCTCCGCAACCACCAGTTTCCAGTAGACCAAAGAAATTGTCTGTAACTCAAATTGAACGTTTAATTCGTGATCCTTATGCGATTTACGCTAAGCACATTCTAAAACTAATACCATTGAAGCCCATTAGTGTTGCCTCAGACGCAGCATTGCGGGGTGAGGCAATCCATAGAATAATGGAGCAACTTATAAAATCAACATTACACCAATGGCCCGATCAACCACAAAAACTTTTGGTAGATATTTCCAAAGAGGTTTTAGAAGTTTTTGCACCCTCGTTATTTTTAAGGGTAGCCTGGCAGAAAAAAGTTAATAGTTTTTCGGATGCCTTCATGGCTTCGGAAGGTATTAGACGCAAAGATACAAAGCCTATCCTAACTGAGGTCAAAGCAGAAATAGAAATTGAAAAGTTAAACTTCATTTTAAATGGCATTTTTGATAGGGTAGATGAGAGATCAAATGGAGAGTTAATCATCTATGACTATAAAACTGGCTTGATACCTTCGGAAAAAAAACAGGAGTACTTTGACAAGCAATTACAACTTTTGGCGTTAATTTTAGTTAAAGGGGGAATAAAAACGTTACATGGAAAGGTGGTAAAAGAGGCGTATTACATCGATTTATCGTCTAGATTAAGAGATCAGAAAAATGCTCTAGATGGCAAAGATTTAATTAAAGTTTTTGATAATTTTTGTACCCTTATATCAAGTTATCACGATAGATACCGTGGTTACTCTGCAAGGCGCGCTGTGTTTGAAACCCGGTGGGAGGGTGAGTATGATCATCTTTCTAGGTTTGGTGAGTGGGACCATACTCAAAAGCCTGAACCAGAGTTAGTTGGCGAATGACTACCTCAGAGGCAACCCGGCAACAAATCCGAGCTTCAGATCCTGATACCTCTACTTGGTTATCAGCCAATGCTGGGTCAGGGAAAACCAAAGTATTAACTGATAGAGTGGCTAGGCTTTTGTTAAATGGTACTTTGCCAGAGAGAATTTTATGCCTTACATATACAAAGGCTGCAGCAAACGAAATGCAAAATAGACTATTTTCACGGCTTGGAAGTTGGTCAATGATGTCCGACACCGAGTTAAGAGAAAACCTTTTACTACTTGGGTTGTCTGACAGTAATATAAATGAAAAATACCTTTCAAATTCTCGACGCTTGTTTGCTCAAGCAGTTGAAACACCGGGGGGTTTAAAGATTCAAACTATCCACTCTTTTTGTTCATCCATGCTCAGACGGTTTTCGTTAGAAGCAAGGGTATCACCATCATTTACAGAAATGGATGGGCGTGTTGGTAAAAAAATTAGATTTGAAGTATTAGAAAATATCGCCGAACGTAACGCAGATATGTTCGATAAATTTACAACTCATTTTTCAGGAACAGAGATTGATAGTATTTTATTAGAAATAATTAAACATAAAGAGACGCTGGGTAAATACATGGGGTCAGAAGAGATAAAAAAAATCTTGAACATTCCGGTAAATATAAAAAATAAAATCGATACAGTTAAGCTAACCTTTCCTGAAAAAAACGAAGAGTTGCGAGAGCTAACTAGCTTTATANAGTTAACTATAAAGGTCTTAGGGAAGCAAAGCCAGGCTATGCAAGCTCTTGCAANTAAACTCTCAAACTTAAACTTAGTGAAGCCAGGGATTGAAGATATAAATATTTTATTCGACTGCTTCCTTTACAAGAATGGTCCAAATTTTTTACCTCAAGCAAAGTATAAATCTATTCCCACTAAAAAAGCTCAGGAGGCACTAGGGGAAGACCTCTCAAAACTTAGGAAGTTAATGGAAAAAGTAGCTATTACCCTAGAGATGCAACTTAAACTAAAGTCATTTGAAAAAACAAATGCTCTTCATTTGTTTTCTGTTAAATTTTTAGAAACACTAGAAAGAGAAAAGGAAATGAGAGGTTTGCTGGATTTTGATGACCTGATCCTTAAAACAATAAACCTTTTAAAAAATCCAGCTTTTGCAAATTACATTCTATATAGGCTTGATGGCGGTATTGATCATATTCTGGTGGATGAGGCTCAAGACAACTCTCCAAAACAATGGGAAATTATTCGCTTATTAACTCAAGATTTTGTTTCTGGTGAAAGCGCTAGAGCAGAATTAAATAGAACAATTTTTGCAGTTGGCGACAAAAAACAGTCAATATACTCATTTCAAGGTGCAGATCCAAATTCCTTTGATAGTATGCAAGAATATTTTTCTATTGCCTTGGGTGCTATCAGTAAGAATATTCAACCTCTTAACTTACTTCACTCTTTTCGGTCATCAAAACCAATTTTAAACTTAGTAGATGCAAGTTTTAAAGATATTTTTTTTGAAAGAGTAAATGACAAACCTAGTCATCTTCCATTTAAAGAAAACCTTCCTGGAAAAGTAGATCTATGGGATTGGATCAACGATGAGAAAGATGAATATGATACTCTGTGGTATGATCCTGTTGACACAATAGGAAAGAAACATCACTCAATTAAACTGGCGAACAAAATTGCAGAAAAAATTCATAATCTGATAGATTATGAACAAATCATTCAGGTAGATAGCAGTAAGATCTCATCTGAGGTGAACACAAGACGAATAGAGCCGGCAGACTTTCTAATTTTGGTTCAAACTCGCTCCACATTATTTCATGAGATTATACGATCCTGTAAACAATTTAACTTACCGATAGCAGGAATAGATCGACTAGACCTTATGAAAGAGCTTGGAGTTAAAGATTTAATCTCTCTTTTATCATACTTAGTTACCCCCGAAGACAACCTATCATTAGCTGAAGTTTTGCGTTCTCCACTTTGCAATCTTAGCGAGGACTCTCTTTTTAAGTTAGCATATAGTCGAAAAAACCTTCACCTCTACGAAGTTTTAAACAAAAGAAAGGAAGAGTTTTACGAAGTTTGGGAAATGCTTAATGATTTAAGAAATAAAGTCGATTATATGCGCCCTTATGAAATTTTAGAGTGTATATTGACCTTACATAATGGACGAAGAAAGTTTGTTTCACGGTTAGGCTCTGAAGTAGAAGAGGTTTTAGATGTACTTTTAGAGCAAGCAATAGAATATGAACGTACAGAGGTGCCTAGTGTAACAGGGTTCCTGCTGTGGATATCTCAAGAGAATACAACTGTAAAAAGATCTCTTCACGCAAGTGAAAATAAAATTAGAATTATGACAGTCCACGGGGCTAAAGGCTTAGAAGCACCCATAGTAATACTTCCAGATACTGGTCCAAAGAAAAACACTTTAAGAGATGAAATTCTTACTTTAAAAGGGTGTCCAATCTGGAAGGCAAACTCTGAGAAAAGATCTTTAAGCGAACAAAACTTTATCGACAAGGTTCAAGAGCAACAGGCATTAGAGGAACTGAGGCTTTTATATGTCTCAATTACAAGAGCTGAAAGCTGGTTAATAATTTGTGGATCCGGTTCCCTTCCTAATCCAACAAACCCTTGCTGGTATCAGCTACTTGAACAAGGCATGACTAAGTTAAATGCTCAAATTAATAAAGTTGACACAGGTAAAAAACTTACACACCTAGAGTGGCCCAATAAATTACATAAAAAAAATAGCTCTTCAAAAAAAATATCTGCAAAATTGCCAAACTGGTTGACAACAAATGCTCCTAAGGCGTCTGATCGCATCACTAGTATATCACCCTCGAAGCTTGGGTTAAATAAATCTATCATTGGCCCTGAAACAGAAAAATCAAATGAACAGATACTTTCAGAGGGAAGTGGCCTTCACTTGCTTTTAGAACATTTACCAAAGGTGTCTTTTGACTCTTATCAAGAAAAAGCTCGAGATTTATTGTCAGGTTTTAACCCATCAACAATAAGCAGTCTAACTAAAAAAGTTATACAAATTTTAAATAACAAAGATTTGAATTATATTTTTCATAGTAAATCTTTTCCTGAGGTAACTATTTCTGCCAAATTTGAGTTTCTAAAAAATCAAAAAGTTATAGGTGTAGTTGATCGTCTGGTTTTTATGCCACATTATATTTTAGCAGTCGATTTCAAATCGAACATCAGAGTTCCTGAAAATATAAACAATGTGCCCATCGGCATACTCCAGCAGATGGGGGCCTATCAAGAGATTTTAAAAAAAATATACCCAGATACACCTATCCAAACTGCAATCCTTTGGACTGAAAAAGAGCATCTTATGAAGTTAAATCAATTGTCGGTAAAAGAAGCTTTCATAAATGCTACTATCTCTTGACCTTTTAGAGTTCTCTAAATACCGTCCATCTTAAAATAACTTTACATTATCGAAGGAAAAACAATGCCAACAACACATGTAACTGATGATAGTTTTGATAAAGAGGTGCGCCAATCTGAATTACCCGTAATAGTTGATTTCTGGGCTGAATGGTGTGGCCCTTGCAAGCAAATTGGACCAGCATTAGAAGAACTATCTGATGAATATGCAGGAAAAATAAAAATTGTAAAAGTCAATGTAGATGACAATCCAAATTCACCTGCTCAAATGGGCGTTCGTGGGATACCAGCATTATTTATGTTTAAAGACGGTGAAATAGTTTCTAATAAAGTAGGTGCCGCACCNAAAGCATCTCTTAAAAGCTGGATAGACGAAGAGGTTTAAATCTATTTAGTTAAGAATTTAAGTATGTGCTCTATACTGGCGTGATAGTGTTGTTTTAATAAATTTTTAGAACTTTCACTATCTCTCGCCAACACACTCTCATAAAGTTCTTTGTGTTCCTTAGCGCTTTCTCTGCCTAGGTTAGGGTATTCTACTGTTATAAAAACTCCATATTTTGTACTATGATCAATAAGCTCACTACAAAACTTATTTAGCCAGGGTAACCCGCTGTTGTTTATTAATGTAAGATGAAAACTGTGATGATATGCTATCCAGTTCCGGTTAATAGCTCTTACACCGTTAACCTNTAAAACTCTGTCGGTTCGCTGTAACCTATGAAAAGCGAGAACTAATTCTTCCTCCCATTTGTTAGAAAAGTTCTTGATAGAAAGCTCTAATGCCAGGCATTCAATTAGAATTCGAGTTTCAACTAATGACTTAAGATCTTCTTTTGAAATTTGAGAAACAGTAAACCCAGTTTGACCAACGTGTGCAACCAACGCCTCTGACTCTAACCTACTAAGAGCCTCCCTAATTGGGATTACACCGATATCATAAAGTCCACTAAGTTCCTTAACTTTAAGTTTATGATTCGGGGGGAACTTTGAAGCTAAAATATCCTCTCTAATCTTATTATATGCTAACACCGATTGAAGATTTGAGTTTACAGACATAAAAATACTCATTCTAAAAATTAAACATACTATTTTTTATAACATTAATTACAGAAAAATTCAGAAATACTTCCACTATCAATAAATTAGATATATCTGTATTATGAAATATGGACAATTATTCACAAAAACTTTGAAAAGCAAGGAAAATGTTACTTTGTTAACAATCAAAAAGTAGAAAAAATGAAGATATCGAAAAATAAAAATTCTTCATCAAAAATGAAAAAAAGTAGTGACAAAAGGTCAGGTAATTCAAAAAGACGTACTTATACAAACAAAAAATCTACACATTCAAAATCTCTCCTTCAAAAAATAATATCAATAGTCTTATTCCCATTCATTTGGTCTTTAAATAAACTTTGGGCAGTTATGTGGCGGACAGTTTTATTTTGCTCACTGATTCTATTTGGAATAGCGACCTTCATATATATTACTCTCCCACCATACGAAGACCTTGTAGATGGCCGCGCCAGGGGATCAGTCACTTTCTTAGATAAAAACGGTAATACGTTTGCTTGGAGAGGTGATCAATTAGGTGATATAATAACAAGTACTTCTATCTCACCAATGCTAAAAAATGCTATAGTGGCGACAGAAGACAAAAGATACTACAGACACTTTGGAATCTCCCCTAGAGGAATACTGGGTGCCATAAAAACTAACCTAAAGGCTGGAAGAGGGCCACTTAAAGGAAGCGGTGGTTCAACGATAACGCAGCAAACAGCTAAGCTTATTTGTCTGGGTAAGGAGTACAATCCAAATAAATGGGAAAGCGAACGTCAATATGAAGCAGATTGTCGTAAAATAACAAAAACGCGTAAAATCAAAGAAGCTATTTTTGCTGTAATAATGGAGTTTCGCTACACCAAAGACGAAATACTTTCATTATACTTGAACAGAGCATATTTAGGGGCTGGATCTCGTGGGTTTGAAGCTGCATCCCAAAGATACTTTAATACGTCTTCCAGTAAGTTAAATATTGGACAATCGGCTATGCTTGCAGGACTTCTTAAAGCTCCATCTACCTACGCACCAACGAATAATATTCACAAAGCGCAAGCAAGAGCGAACGTGGTATTAAAATTAATGCATCAACAAAAGTATATTACGAATACCGAAAAACAGTTTTTTATTTCAAACCCAGCAAACCTTTCATCTAGAGGATCAACTAACAATAGCAGTTATTTTGTTGATTGGATTATGGGTTCAATTCCTC
>JGI24540J26637_10000007_pt1 | contig 68233 bp, 58 predicted proteins | sample NorSeaMetagenome_FD_26637 | JGI IMG/M metagenome (IMG submission 26637)
TTCGCCTCGCATCTGCCTCTGCGCTCACTTCCGTCTCCGTCACCGGGTTTAGATCGATTTTTAACAATCCCGGCATAATAATTTTAATATCTTCTGCCTCTGCCTCTGCCTCTGCCTCTGCCTCTGCCTCTGCCTCTGCCTCTGCATCTGTCTCTGCCTCTGCATCTGTCTCTGTCTCTGCCTCTGCCTCTGCCTCTGCCTCTGCATCTGTCTCTGTCTCTGCCTCTGCCTCTGCCTCTGCCTCTGCCTCTGCCTCTGCCTCTGCCTCCGTCACCGGGTTTAGATCGATTTTTAACAATCCCGGCATAATAATTTTAATATCTTCTGCCTCTGCTGTTGCTGCGTTCTCTGCTGCTGCCTTCTCTGTTGCTGCCTTCTCTGCTGCTGCCTTCTCTGCTGCTGCCTTCTCTGTTGCTGCCTTCTCTGTTGCTGCCTTCTCTGCCGCCTCCGCTGCTGTCGCCTCCGCTGCTGTCGCCTCCGCTGCTGTCGCCTCTGCTGTTGCTGTTGCTGTTGCTGTTGCTGTTGCTGCTGCTGCTGCCTCTGCTTCTGCCGCCTGAGCCACCCCAATTGCCTCTGCTGCTACCAGATCTGCTGCTACCAGATCTGCTGCTACCAGATCTGCTGCTGCTGCCACATCTGCTGCTGCCTTCTTTGCCGCCTCTGCTGCTGCTGCTGCCACATCTGTTGCTGCCGCCCGAGCCACCCCAATTGCCTCTCTTGCTGTTGCTGCCGCTGGAGTTGGGTTTGCCTCCTCTCCCTCCACCCTCATCTTTGCCTCCTCTTTTTTTGCTTCTAGTCTTAAAATATCTAATTTCATTTTATTCAATATTTCGACTAATTCGGGGGAGGTTAATCTACCATCTAATGACTTTACATAATTAGAAACCGCGTTATAACTCTGACTATCTTCCAATTTATCGTAATCACCAAGCATTTTTTTATATTGTTCAAGTATTTTTTGCAAAAAATCATGTATATTATCCGGATCCATTTCTTGTTTGGGTTTTATAAAACTGTTAAAATATTCAATACATATGTCGTCGTAATTATCTTTACACATACTTTCAAATAGTGGTCTAATGAAATATAAATCAACAGAATTATAATCCTGTTGGGCGGCAACATCATCTCTGTATGACTGCATGGAATCTATAAGTGTTTTTTGAGTAAGACGATTCATAGAATTACCCGACGATGATGATTTATCAAATTTTTTATTTAATTTAAATTGAATATAAAGAAACATTCTTACATATATTTTCATTTGTATCTTAAGTTGTTCTATATCATATTTGCTAAGTTCCCCATCAGAGATTACTGTTGATGGAGTGCCACCAAATTGTTTTTCTGGGTTTTGAATATCACCTTCATTACTATATTCTCTTATGTTATTATTTTCCGAAATAATCATATTATATATATAAAATAAATTATTCTTTAAAATTAAAAATAACATATATAATTATATACTAAATGTCGAGTTCAAAAACAGCAACAGTCAAATTTGTAGAAGATGAAGATATTTATATTGATTGTAAACCGGTATCTACATATGGAGGTGAGGTTGTAGTAAATGATACTGATAATAACCTACTAGCAAATGGAGTATCTAGTGAAATTCTGGATAGTATAGCGGATAACTTTTCTGTTGAAAATATTAAAGATAATATTGGCTTCCAAACTGCCGTGGGTATAACATTATTGGGTATTCTATATTTTGTAGGTAATTATGTATTTAAAGAATTACCTAAGAAATTAATAGATAGCAAAATTAGAAAGCAATAAATAATTTTATTTAGGATAATAATAAAATTATTTAGACGTTAGTTGCATTATGCGAATTACATAACACGGGGTGGTAATTGCTTGGTCCCGGTATATTTTCGGGATTTCTTATTATTTGTCCTACCATTTCTTCTTCTAGACTGGTTTTGGTTAAATGTGTATTTAACTGTGCCATCTTACGGTTATTTTTTTTTTGGGAGGGTTTCATTACTTCGTGTGAAACGTTTCCAGATCTATATATAAATACAGACATAACACCAATAAATAACAGAGCCATCAGAGGCGAACCATATAAAAATAATACTATAGCAAAGGCAAACAATGATAAATGCATATATGTATTATTTACACGCGAGGATAATTCATATGGGGTAGATACGCCACTTACTAAATATGCTAGTAATAAAACAACCAATATTAATTCTTGAGGTTTTAAATTTTTCAAACTATCAACTGTTTTATTATTCAATTTCATTTATATTATATAAAAATAAAATTATTAATTACAAAATTGATTATATTTGTAAATTTATTAAACTAATAAAAACAATAATAATAGCTAAATGAAAAATAAAAATTATAATGAAAGTATTCTAATACAAATAGAGATTTTAAAAACTAATAATTCGATTAATGCTTATCTGGGAAATAAAGGATATTCAATTAATAAAGATTGTTTAAACCCAAAGATTATAGAATTTATAAAAAAAGAACTGAGTATAAAACCAATAGTCCATGGTGCATTCGTTCAATCTGTCGCATTTCCAATTTATATGGAATCGGATAAGAAAATATATGTTCCTCGGTTCTGGGGTATAAATATTTTTGGGTTACCAAAAAGTATTAAAATTAGTTGTGGAAAAAATATTGACTTGAAATTTAATGGTGAAATGAGAGATTACCAAACAGCCGTTATGGATACATATTTAAAAGCAATCAAATTTGGGAAACAAGAAGAGAATAATAGCGAAGGTTCAGCATTAATTGAACTCGGATGTGGCATGGGCAAAACTGTAGTGGCATTAAAAATTATAGAACAAGTTAAAAAGAAAACCATCATATTCGTTCATAAAACATTCCTAAAAAATCAATGGATAGAGAGAATAAATCAATATTTACCCGATGCCCGTATAGGAACGATACAGGGTCAAATAATAGATATAGAAGATAAGGATATTGTTATTGGGATGATACAATCTATTAGTATGAAATCTTACCCGGATAGTTTATTTGATGACTTTGGGTTCAGTATTTATGACGAGTGCCACCATATTTCATCGGAAACATTCTCTAATTGTTTAAAAAAGTGTACAACGCTATATGGATTAGGTATAAGTGCCACAATGAATAGAAAAGACGGTTTAACACCGGTTTTCAAGATGTATCTGGGTGAAATTTGTAATACAGTATCCAAAAAAAAGGACGAAGATGATGTATTGGTCAAAGCAATCGATTATGTGGTATTAGATGACAACGAACATAACAGCGAAGATAGAGACTTCAAAGGAAATTTGAAGTATTCTACCATGTTAAGTAAAGTATCTAAATTAAATTTTAGATGCGATTTCATAATAAATGTTATAGAGAATGAGTTAAAAATAAATAAAAACCAGCAAATAATTTTGCTGGGTCATCAAAAAAATTTACTAAACTATATATTTAAGGAGGTAGAGGCAAAGAATATTACAAGCGTAGGATATTATGTCGGAGGAATGAAAGAGAAAGATTTAAAAGTGAGTGAAACAAAACAGTTAATTTTGGCTACATATTCTATGGCTGCTGAAGCATTAGATATACCATCATTGACTACATTAATTTTAGCGACACCAAAATCGGACATAGTTCAGTCTGTTGGAAGAATTTTAAGAACAAAACATGAGCAGCCTTTAATTATTGATATTATAGACCAACATGACTGTTTCTTAAACCAATTTAATAAGAGAAAAACATTTTATAATCAAAATAAATATAAAATAATTCGCACTAATAATGATAAATATATTAATTATATTAAATATATAAGAGCTGGAGTAGAATTTGATGAAACGCTGATATGGAAAGAAATTATTCCTAAATCACGTGGTATTGGTAAAAAAACAGATGAAGGAAATAAATGTTTGATAAATCTATGACCAGACGTTTTTATTTGAAATATGTTTGGTCGTAGAGTTCTAATCATTTCCCGATTGTAACTATCATCGTTGACGGTATTATTTTTTTTAACGCGGTTCTCGCATTTGTATTTCGGGTTGCTAATATAGTCCGCTTCTTTATGGTGGCTGCTTTATCTGCGTTTTTGTTTGATTGAATTTTTTTACAATCGCCGAAAACAATCTGCCTTATTATTGCAACCCATTCGAGCAAAATGGATAAACGGTTAATACAGTAAATAATTCTATTTAAAATATTTTTTTCCCAAAATTAATTGTAAATTATGTTTTGTGATTATTTTATTTTTTGATATATTTTGAGGGACCCATTTTTTAAAGTTATTATTATAAAGACAGTCAATTAAATATTCTTTATTTAGATGGACGAACCTATCAATATTTACATTTTCAAATTCTTCTTCATCGTCACTTTCTTCTAACAGGTCTAAATTCGCATTCTCTTTGATATCCCTAAATAGTTTATTCATGAATACAGATGTTTTATATGAATCAATCAATGCTAAATCGTATACTTCTTCAGATTCGTTATTCATAATTATCAGGTTATATAAATCTTGATTGATGCAGGCAGTAATTTTAAAAGTTGCAAGAATTTTATTATTGCCATTATTGCCATTATTGCCATTATTGCCATTATTATTACTACCAAAGATATAATTTCCCAAATATTTATTATCACTGTAAGCTGCTATACTGTATATAATGTAATCCAGTTTATAAATTAGTTTGAATAAATTATCACTATTATTTAAAATAATAGGCAAATTAACATAATAATTATTATTGCTGTATAATTGTGGTAAAAGTTTCTTGAATAATTCTATTTTGTAATTATAATTGAAGTTATAATCGTTCTTGACCAAAATATTGTTGTAAATATTGTAATTAAATACATTTTCAATTATAAAATGATGCTGATTGGCTTTATTTATATTATTGGTTAAATAATAACCAAACAATAAGATATTGTTATAGCAAATATCATTATTGAATCCTATATTATATTCATAAAATTCATTTGAATGGTGATTTATTTGCCTGTTATTCATAAATATTAAAATACATATTTGTTTCTTTTCATAATAAGTGAACCATAAATACGCTTTTTTACCTTTGGGTTTTAAAATAAAATATTTTGCATCCGGATTAAATAAAATTTTGTTATTACTATTTCCATTATTGTAAATATTCAAGTTCTTAATAGATATCTTATTAGGATATCTATAAAGAATTTGTTCCAATATCCTTTTATCAATAAAGTTCATTGATGTTTATTACTATTACCAATGATAATGATTTTATATTTATTTTAATCAGTTTTTATAATAATATAATTATTTAATTATTTAATTATTTAATTATTTAATTATTTATCTCATTTAAAAAGTGCTGTAATTCTCCTTTCATATTATTTTTACCATGAGTATCCCCTTCTTTGTTTTCAAATTGGGTATTGAAACTATCTATGTTGAAATCGTTTGTATTTTTTGATTCGGTGGTTCCATTGACATCATGGTTAGGCAATTTACTACCCGATTCATAATCAGGGATTATATTTTCTTTTTCTGATACACTATTGGTTTGAACTTTATCGACGTCATTGCTTAATATATCATTAATCTTACTGTATTCCTTATTTGGTGAATTGTAAAAGTCTTTACTTTTTGTTGTGGTTAAATTCTTTTGGAAAAATAAGAATAAATAATGCACTATTGATATTAGTATTAAATATATTATGGTCCAGGAAAATATGTATAATATCATTTATATTATCATTCAAAAATATATTTATATTATAACTTAAATATTATACACTATATATAACAAATATCAATTAATGATTAATTGTGTTGTTATACAAAATAATAACATAACCGAAATTAAAGTAAAAAATTTAACTGAGGCAAGTATATATAAAAAATGTAATTTCAAAAATAATACTGATTTTTCCAAAATTAAAGATTGGCAATATAAGGATTTCACTATTGAGTTGTGGGGAAAAACAAAAGGGATTTCTAATTCATTAAGTGATTTTGTATTTTATAAAAAATATGCAATACATATTTACGGTAAATCTATTTTTTTAATGAAAGATACTGAAGGAAAATATATTTCTATTGCTAAAGAAGTTTTTCTTGATTTTTTTAAAATAACCGAATGTGAAGAACCAAATGTTATAATAGAAACTATTGGCGAAACCAAAGAAACAAATTTAGATGAACACGCTAAAAGTGTGTCAGAATATTCTTACAATCCCGAATTAACATATGAATTATATGAATATTCAGATGAAGAATCAATTGATTAAATAAATAAATAATTATATTAAAATTGATAATTAAAATAATATTAAACTGTATATTATATTATTTTATATATGAGTAAATCAATGCGGATTATAAACGATCCTTGCATTTTTAGGAGTAATATTGTTTGTAAACTTAATTCTATATTAGACGATGAAAAAATAGCTAGTAATATGGAGAAGGGAATATATAATTATAGCATTCAAATAGCCGAGAAAAAAAACCTAATTAAAAAATGGAATAACGAAAAATTTGTTACCATTTATATTCAAAAATTAAAGATGATTATACATAATATTGGAGACCCAAAATTACTTACTAAAATTATCAATAAAACAATTAAAGCACACCTCGTCGCATTTATGACACATGAAGAACTGCGACCAGATTTATGGGAAAAATTAATTGCTATTAAAAAAATAAAGGACGAAAATAAATTTTCCCTTAAAATTGAAGCATCCACCGATGAATTTACTTGTTTTAAATGTAAAGACAATAAATGCACTTATTACCAATTACAAACACGTAGTGCGGATGAATCTATGACTACCTTTGTAACTTGTATCCCTTGTGGAAATCGCTGGAAGTGTTAAATTATAGTATTTCCAGATCTTCCAATCTCCAATATTCAAATGTATTATTTGCTATAGGACGCTGGATAATAAATGGTATTTTTTTTAATTTGAGTTCTTTTTCTGCGATGTAATTATTATCAATAATATCTTCACTGACACTGATATATGGTTGTGCACCATTATTCAATTGTTTTAATCTAATGCCGATAATCCTTGTTTTTTCATACTTTGTTAGTATGGGTATGGTTCTGTGTAAGTTATCAATAATAATATTATCTGTATCCCGAATAACATTAAGTAATTCTCTAATTTCATCCATATTTTTACTTAAACACTCTTGATGATTACTTGTGATAAAATCTTTCTTCATTCTTTCTCCAAATTTTTGTAGAAATTGTTCCGAATCATTTTCCTCTAAATTATCATTAAACAGAAACGTATTTTTGTATGAAGTACTTTGATTATTTAATTCTTCGTTCTCATCTTTATCGGTATCGTCCTTTTGAATTTCATCAATTTCATCAATTTCATCAATTTCATCAATTTCATCACCATCATATATCTCACCTTCTATAATTTGCTCTATATCATCATCTTCGACATCCTCACTTATAATCGAGTCAGTATTGTCATCTTCATCCTCATCCCCGTTTTCATCTACTGTCTCTATTGGTTCCGGCTCATCGGTCTCATCCATTATTATTAATATTTATTAATATTAATTAAAAAATAAAATCAATTTTTAAATTAAAACAAATTAATTATTTTTCAGGATTCCAAGTATTATCGCAATGAGAACAGAGATACAAATATTTCATATCTTCTTGGTCGTATCTAACATATATTACCTCTCTTGTTGCTAGATCAAATCCATTTTCATTGCTAAGACAACTATGATTGGGGCACTTTATATGATTGACCCTCGGAAGTGCATTGTCTTTCTTGGTGTATTTGTTAATTGATACATTATATTTATTGTCATTTTTTGTAATATTTTCCTTTATAATACATTTACCCGTCTCCATTGATTCATCATTTGTTTGACCACAATTTCTACAGTAATATATTAGATTATCACTAGTTTCACCTTCCAATTTGATGTAATACATATTGGAACAATTAGAACAAAATTTCATATCTACTATATAATAATTGATATTAAATTTTCTCTTTTATTATCAATTTTATTGAAATTGATAATATTTTAATTATTTTAATTATTTCAATTATTTCAATTATTTCAATTATTTCAATTATTTTAATTATTTCAATTATTTCAATTATTTCAATTATTTTAATTATTTCAATTATTTCAATTATTTCAATTATTTCAATTATTTATCCCTAGGGACTTCATATTGGTTGTAATTGATATGGTGGTTAAATTATTTTTGATTTTTTCAAAATTCAAAATGGATACAAGGTTATAACTCGATATATATATAGAACCGTTCTCATCAATTTTATCAAATCGTTCTTTTAAATTTTGCAAATCATTACCTATTACATTAAAATTTTTATTGAAATTATCTATAATTTCATTTTTAAATAATAATAAACAATTCTCAGATTTATATAATTTGGTGTTATTTGTATCATGTTCTCTATTGTTTTCGTCTAAATTATTAAGTAAATCAATCTGTTTTATTATACAATGTTCTATATTTTTATAACCCACTAAAATATCGTACTTCTCAACATTCCAATGATGCCTACTAATACCAGGTTCAAATGCCAAACTATTATTATCCAGTATCGATGAAATCGTGAGTAATATAGAATTTATATTATTACAAGACGTCCATCCTTCCCCCTGCCAAGTGTTAATTATGGATAAACACACCTTGCCCCCGATGTATAAATTGGGATGAAATCTCATGACCCCATTACTTGTTAAAATTTTTAGTTTTGGTGGCTCATATGGATAATTATCCGGAAATGTAAATTCAAATAAATAATTTCCACAACTATATGGTGTATTTGGACCACCTATAATCAGGGCATAACCCTTTGTAATAATTTCAGTATCATGTTTATAATAAATATTATAAACCGGGTTATTCATGATATATTTAACATCTTTTGCTATACGATGAACCGCTTCCCTTGTCAATACCATTTTAGATAATATAATTAACGAATTAGTTTTAATTTAATTTCATAAATATAATAATTCTTTTAAAATTATTTAATATTTTTATTAATAATAAAAATTGAATTAAATTTCAAATATTTATAAAAATAAATATAAATATATTTTCATATATATAACTAGTAAATGAATACCAACGAAACTAATACATCATCATCACGTTTATATGATGATATGATAAAAAAATTTAAAGCCGAAAAAGGCAATGAATTTACACATACACGAATTCCAGATAAACAGATGAATGTTTTCGGTGGAATATTCAATATTAATTATGATGACAAATTTTGGAAATTATATCATAATTATGTATTCCTGAATAAGAACAAAGAATTTCTTACCGAAAAACAACTCATTGATAATGGTCCATTGCTAGTTGATGTGGATCTACGATATGAGCAATCAATTGATTCTAGACAACACACTAAAGAGCACATTGTAGACCTTATTGGTTTATATGCTACTAAACTGAACGAAATATACGAGATTAACGCCGATTATCCGATTGGTGTTTATGTTATGGAAAAACCGAATATAAATTCGTTAGATGATAAAACTAAAGACGGTATCCATATGATATTTACACTTTCAATGCATAAAGCAGAACAAGTTATTTTAAGGAAAAAAATTATGAACGATATTTCGGAAATTTGGGACGATATACCGTTTACAAATACAGTAGATGAAGTATTCGATGAAGGCATTACCAAGGGATTTGTAAATTGGCAATTATTTGGCAGCAGAAAACCCGGGAATGAAGCATATGAACTACGATATTATTATACACTAGTATACGACAACCAAGAAGATTCATGGGATTTAAATGAGAACAATATTTCAAAAATTAATATATTAGAACATCTACCTATTATGTCTGCAAGAAATAGCGAACATCACCGATTTGATTTAATAGAAAATGAATTCTTAACGACAGCAATCGAAAATGAGAAACAGGCAATTCTTTCAAAGGACAACAAAAAACCAAAAATCAACATTGTCGATACATCAATCGATCTGGATTCATGTGACCTATCTAAAATTTCAGACATTAAACAATTAGATGCTCTATTAGTGGCTTATCTTGAAAATTTAAGTGATAATGATTACGAAGTTAATGAAACGCATAAATTTACTATGATTTTACCCGAAGCTTATTACGGCGAAGGCTCTTTTAGTAAGTGGATCCGTGTTGGTTGGGCTCTAAAAAATTCAAGCGAAAAATCATTCTTAACCTGGCTTAAGTTCAGCACACAGTCTAAAACTTTCGATTTTGGTGAGGTTGAAAACTACTATAATATGTGGAAATCATTCGATTGTAAAAATCCAGATGGTCTTACCCATCGGTCTATTATGTTTTGGGCTAAAACGGATAATTTTAATAGTTATAAAAAAATAAGACATGAAACTATATCATATTATATTGATCTAACACTTGACTCCCTTATTAACAAAGAAAAAATCGGCGAATATGACCTTGCGAATGTATTATATCAAATGTGTAAAGATCAATACGTTTGTATCGCCAATAAAAGCAATCTATGGTATGAATACAAGAAAAACAAATGGCATGAGATTGATAGTGGTAATACACTTCGGCTTAAAATATCAAAGGATATGCATGACAAATATATGAAGAAAGCACAGGACCTTATTGAAGTTATCGCTCGAATGGAGCAAAGCGGAAATGATGTGGATACACTAGTTAGCAATATGAAAGTTCGGTCTTCTAGATTAGGAGACATCTGCGTTTTACTTAAGACAACCAGTTGGAAGAATAACATTATGAGAGAAGCAAAAGACATATTCTACGATAAAGATTTCATTGAGAAAGTCGACGCCAATCCATATTTATTGTGTTTCAATAATTATGTTGTTGATTTCAACAGCAAAACTTACAGGAAGGGTCGCCCTGATGATTATATTTCAAAATCTACTCTAATTGATTACACTCCAATTAGCACACTAAAAGGACCACATCCAACAGATAAAACTATTACATATGAAGAAATTATTCGTGAAATCAATGATTTCATCAGTGCGCTATTCCCCAATGATGAATTACGGGGATATATGTGGGACCATCTTGCCTCTGTACTAATTGGAACTAACGACAATCAAACATTTAATATTTATACTGGTAGTGGTGCTAACGGCAAATCTAAATTGGTGGAACTAATGGGTAAAGCCCTTGGTGATTATAAAGCAACTGTCCCCATTACATTAATTACACAAAGCAGAAATCAAATTGGTTCAACTTCACCCGAAATTGTTCAGTTAATGGGTGTAAGATATGCTTGTATGCAGGAACCAAGTAAAGGAGATAAAATCAACGAGGGCATTATGAAAGAGATTACTGGTGGTGATCCTCTCGTTGGTCGTGCTTTATTTAAAGACTCCATTACATTTATTCCCCAATTCAAACTTGTAGTTTGCACTAACGTGTTATTTGAAATCCCTACAAACGATGATGGCACTTGGCGCCGTATTCGCGTGTGCGATTTTATGTCTAAGTTCAATGACGCTCCATATGAAGACGAAGATAGATTCCCAAGGGAAAATTTCCCACATCAGTTTGCGATTGACCGTCAGCTTGATAAAAAATTCAAACTTTGGGCCCCAGTATTAGCATCTATGTTAGTTGATCTCGCATTTGTTAAGGAGGGCAGGGTGAATGATGTATCTGTGGTAACCGCCATTAGTGATAAATACCGCAACTCTCAAGATTATTTAAGTGAATTCGCGAAGGAGAAAATCGTACGCAAAAGAGATTCCAAAATGAAGAAGACTGAACTGGTTGAAGAATTTAAAAATTGGTATATCTCAAATTACGGCAGAAACAACATTCCTAACGGTAAAGAAATAGTTGAATATTGCGATAAAATGTTTGGTCGGTGTGCTAGAGGCAAATGGGCACACGTTCAGATTATATACGAACAAGAAGATAGCGATAATGATGTTGAAGACGATGATAATTCCAATTGAGAGTAATTATTTAAATTCTAATATTATATAAAATTTAAATAATACTGATTATAATAGTTCTAGTTTATTAAATTTTTTTTTATCTATGAGTATTTGTCCTCGTCTTCTATTATGTGTGGATAACTTATTATATCATCCTTCATGTTGTTATGTTCTATTATGTATTCATATCCCATATAAATTAATGCCAATAATGATGGTAAAATAAATGGAATCATAATATAGACAATTATTATCGATACCAAACCCAAATTTTTGTATTTTTCTTCTTGGAAAAACGGCGTAAAGATTAAATATGCCAATAACAAAACACCATAAACAATTAATAAATAATAATTTATACTTTTATAAAAATCATAATTAGAATTCTCATATGTATCCTTTCTACCGTCTATATATAAATTCTGCTTATATGTATCCATTTTATTGGAAAATTTATTTAATTCTTTTTGTTTACCATCAATTAATGCCCCTAAAGACAGCTGGTAGTTATGCATAGATTTATAAGAGGTTAGATATGTATTATAATATTTTTTTAATTTGTCTAAATCTGATTGCTCCGTTCTTATAATTTTACTCGATACCGCGTTGGCATTCCTATCGCAATCAATATCAAATCCTCTTGGATCGCCATTCTTGAACGTTAAATGTCTATTTTCAATAGCATTCTTTATACTCTGAATGGGCTCCGACATCGTGGTAGTTCCCGATGTATATTTCGTGTCTGGCTTATGTTTACTCTTCCATTCATATTTATCATCCACAATCACTGATTCTCGCCATTTATCGATTGGTAAAGCATATTCGTTCAATACTACCATTTTTTTTGCAAAATCATCCGGCAGAACTTCCTCTTTTATGGTATCTCGAATACCTTTTATTAAATTACCTTCCATTTCCTCAAATGTGGTATAAACCTGTTCTGATACTTTATCACACATAAGTAATAAACTTATATTACTACTATAAAATATAATAATTTTTTGTTATTATTATATTTTACATATTACATATTACATATTACATATTACTGTTCAAACATTTTGTCGGCAGAAGAATTATTCAACGAATCCGTAAGAATCTTTGTTTTGAAACTTACTAAATCCGCGTTCGATGATATAAACGGTTCGCTTATTTTACTATATTCATTTAATGATTCCAGTAAATCATCATCTAAATTCTCTGTTAAACACCGGTTTTGGTCGTAATCATATGCCATGCCGTCTGTACAACATTGTTCCCCTATGCATGTTAGTCCTGTCCCTACATCACCGAGTTTAACCTTTAGTTTACGGTCTTTAACTTTTCTATTCGTTTCATATGGAATTCTATCTTTATCAAAATCTTTATTGTCTTTCCTTGACACTCTATACATTCTATATAATACACCTATAAATCCTAAAAACGACAGAACAACCACTATTATTTTACTTATATTTGGATTTATAATCTCATATTTCGCCATAAGCAAAAATGGAACCATAATTGTGATTAATAATACCACGAATTTTAATATGTTTGAATATTCTGCATATGTTTTGGTATTATAGTCGTTCATTTTTATTTGTCTTAATTTATCAGTATTTTCCTGATTAAGTTCTTCATATACTTTCTCAGCGTTAGAGCCCTTCGTATTATTTACCATATAATCCATTAAAACATTACTTAATACGTTGTCTTTCTGTGCAATAAGTTCTAACGCATAATTTCTTTCTTCTTCATATTCGATTCTATCTGTCGCTATCATCTCCTCATTTAACGAAGCTTTTGTTATCTCAATTAGTTCATTTGTGCCATCCACCCACCTTTCGTCTCGGTGTCCATTGCCCATACCTTCTTGTATATGGTTTTTATTATTACTAAATATATTACTAAATATATTACTAATGAAGTTATTAAATTTATTACCAATTTGATTCATGTTACCAAAACCATCTTGCATTGAATCGTTTAATTTATTCAAAATTGCTAATTCTGAATCTATATCCTTAATAAGTCCTTTCAGCATCTCGATCTGTTTCCTGTTACTTGATATAGTATCCTCATCCTTTATTATACTGTTTGCGTAATCATCTTTTAAAGTCGATAAATATTCCTTCATTTCACTTAAATTATCCTTGCTCGATGTATTTATTACATATTGCAGTGCTTCCCTAACTTCTAGATTCACTAGACTATCAATTCCCACAATTGAAAATTCTGGTTTGGCTAACACACTTTGTGTCTTGTGATTATCAACTTTTTTTTCTACAAGACAGTGCCGCTGTGAGTAATAGTTAATATCATTCATACACCCATCACCACGTCGTATAAATTCCGCCCTACTCTCTCCGTGTTTAGGAAACGGTTCACCTGCGCGGTGTGCCCAATTATTTGGCTCATTAGGGCACCAGTATTTAGAACTCATGGAATGACCGTTGTCCCATTTCCAACCGTTCAACGTCATGCTGTCAGGATCTCCGTAAAGTGGAGCCTTGGTCATTCTTCGTGCGCCGACTAAAGCATAGCGTTGGTTATTATTACTTAACGTCTGATACGCCTTCTGTTGATCTCCCAGATTTTCGATTGACAGCATAGCCAGTCCCTGACTTTCAGCTATCCGTTTGCACCCATCATAATCAGCTTTCACGAGCCCCCGCGTATCATTATTCTTTAACATCGAAATTTCTTTATGTCTGGACTGCTGTTGTTTGGTTATTTTATAACCTACTGGGAATACTTTTCCCTGCGACCCATTATTAGAAGTATAAAATACAAGAGCTAGTGTTTTATTTGAAGCATCGCTGCTGGAGATCCTGTCTATCCCTACTAAGAAATCATTTGAACTTAATTGATATATCTGTTTTCTGTCAGTATTATTAAACTGGTTACCAAGCGGGTGGTCGCCCTCAGTGTCGTCTGGAGACGTTACTAAGGTCACTGCGCTAATATAATCTTTATGATACCCGCTGTTCGAAATATAACATACAATTTTTGTAACTTTCTCATTCATTAATTGAAAATTATTCGAATTTAATGCTGAATCGATGTTACTATCAAAGCTAGAAAATGTTGAGTTTGTGCTAGCTTGTAGTGATTGTGCATTAATTAGTGCAGTGTTGTCTTGTTCTAAAAGCTGAATATGGCTTTGGATATCATTTCGATTCTTTTGTAACATTACTACTCTTTCTGCCGATGTAAAAGCAGGCGCTCCTTTGGTAGGTTCGTTATTCAAAGCTATTTGGTAGTTGTCTAAAGCCAAAGCTAAATCAAGGACTTTGTCTCTGCGGTCTCCAAGTTTGGCGATGCCCATAGTCTGACCCGGCCATGAGATTCCATTGTTTTCGTTTGTTTCCTCTAAATTTGACATAATTATAATTATATTATATAATTATAATTTATTTAATTTACCTTATTAATATTAATAAAGTAATAATACTTATACCGGCAGTAAGTGACCATATAGAAAGTTCTAAATAGCGGGCTTCATTTGCCAATTTACTATCTTCTATGCGTGCGTCTACTGTTATACTCGATTTTTTTAGTTTATTTACATTATTAAATTGTAAATTGGCCAGGTCTGTTTGTCCTATAGGATCTACATATAACTGTGTCTTTGCTTTTACAGACATAATTATTGATATATATTACCTATTTATTAATAAATTGCTCTAAACTCTTAAATAATAATGAATAAAAAACAATAAAAATAATACTCCAATAAAATATGCTATAACTGTCTTATCAGAAATTAAATTGGGTGCCATTTTGAAAATTATTATAATAACAATCGATAATATCATTAAAACACATAATATCATGTACATTAAATATTTTCTATCATGAGCCAGTGAGTCATTAATAGTCCTTGCTTCTATATTATTAGTATCTTCTTTTTGTTTTTTAAATTTTTTGATCATTTCTTTAAATGTTAAATTTTTTCCTCCTAAATCTTTATTCAAATAATCACGTCGGGCGTATTTAGATTCAGTTGATGTCACAAAATCACCATACAAATTATTTCTATCTAAATCTAAAAAATCTCCTACCTTCTCTATTTTTTTATCTACCTCATCATACTGTCCGCGCAATTTTTCGCGGTCTCTTATGTTTAGGGGGTTGCTTTTAATGGTCTCTAGATCCTCATTTATTTTCATATAATCCGCTTTTATTTCATTCGCACTGTCCAAAAGATAATCTATATGTTTAAAATTCTTCTTATTATCCTTGTAAAAAGTGCTTTCAATTTTACCTTCGCCTATAAAAGTATTACTGCTTGCACCCGGACCAGATACCGGCAAAATCTTATTATCACAATTTACTTCAAATAATGTCGATTCTGGATCTACATCTCTCGACTTACGCCAATGTATTGAACAGTCACCATCTTTCATTGTGTATAAATCACACACACCATATTCTCGTCCGAAAGTTGAGCAGATGTTTTTACAAACATTTTCTGCTTCATGATCCGGAAGATCACCACCACTGATGTACGATAAATATTCTTTACGGAACCAGTCAGCGCTGTGGAGGTGTTGTTTATTGATATTATAAATGTTGGATTTTTTTCCATCACATATATTTACGAAGTTATTTCCAACATTTGCTAAATTTTCTTTTGTATTGAATACTTTATCTCCCATATTAAAATATAATATCCCGATAGGAATTAATATCAGAACTGATATTATTACCAATTTATTATGCGTATCATTTTTCATATTACCTTTCATATTATATATTTATAATATGAAAATATATTATTATCTCAGATTTTTATAGCTTATTATATTAAATCAAATTAATATATCGCGCTGTTATTTTGTAAAATATATATATTAATGTTAAAATCAAAGCGTTTACTATATTATCGGGTTCTCTATTTATTAACCCACCAATAAAAAAAAATACCAATATTGCTATATAAATGATAGAGATTAGCATATCTATACTCTTCATAAGTGTAAAATTAGTATTGATTTTTTTATCAATTACCAAACCCGGAGCTTTATCGTTTATACTCTCATTTACATCTACTGTTTCATTGACTAATTTTGTACCATTACCAGTTAAACATCCTATATAGTCCATGTTATCATTCACTGATTCATACCCATTTCCGAATAATTGAGAATAACTATTCTTCTTTAAATTTTCATAGTTTTCTTTCATTAAATTAGACTGGAACGTATCTATATTTAGTTCGTTGGCCATAAATTTAGAGGTTTTTTTTTTCAATGGTTTGTCTATATTACTATTTTTTGATTCTAATCTATCTAACACTAAAGACATATTTTATTATTTATATATATTTTTATTTATTTTCAATGGTTTTTAAATAATTCATATTAATTTTTTTCTATAAGCATAAATTATAAAAATTAATACAAAACTTAACAAAATATTTTCCGATATTTTTAAATTTTTTAAAAACTTTGTATCGCTCAATTTTCCGTTATTAGCCCCATCAAAACCAATTAAACTAGTTAATTGCTTTTTCTTGGCATCAATGTCTCTCTGTAATTTTTCTAAATATAATGTATCATATTTTGTGAGTATTGAAATATTTGATATATCTGTCGATATATTATCTAACGAAGTGAAATAATCATCATAATGTTGTTTTAATTTTAATATTGAATCGTTTAAATTGCTATTTGATATCGATGAGATCGCATTACATATTTTTTTATTAAACATTAATTCAAAGTTATTTAAAATACCTTCAGACCGCTGCGATATTTGGTTGAAATCATTCTTATAAAAATCGTAGGATTTTGTCCCTCGCAATTTATCGGTTTTCTCACTATTTTCTATTAATTCAGTTTTATATATTACATATCTTCCGGGTTTTGAAAAAGTATCTTTCATACCATTCTGGTCTATTAAAAAACAATTAGGTATATTATTTGTCGTTGTTACTCTTTCGCGGCTATCAAATTCTATCGCTTTTGCTGTCTCACTGCTTCTAAATAATAAATTATTTCCAAATAAATCGTTTATTAAATCATTAAAAGGTTTCAATAAATTATCTATATTGCTAATGCTGTATCTTTTTTCCTTTTTTGGTATTAAACAATCATATTTTAAATTTTTACTGACAGAATTTGCAACTGTATTACTTACTAAAAAAAGGCTTTTATTTTCCGCCAATGCTTTTTTTTTACATGCATCTAAATTACTACCAGACGATGAACTTTTTTTAATTTCATAATTATATATATCAAAATTATCTTCTATATATGTATTCAATGCCTCTGTATTTAATTCTTGTTTTGGTTCATAGCATTTATTATCAGTATTAAAATATGAAAAATCTGTTATTTCCATTACTATATAATATTAATATTTAATTAATATTAATAAAACATTTTACATTTTACATTTTACATTTTACATTTTACATTTTACATTTTACATTTTACATTTTACATTTTACATTTTAAATCTTGCAAACTCTATAAAAATCTGTTTCAATAGCGGTCCTACTTGTTCGCTTACAATGTATCACGTCTCCCGGTCTAAATCCTAATACTAATGATACAGGGCTAAAATATGAAATATCTGGGATTTGTTTATCATCCAGAATATTGTATTTCCGTTTAAAGTTTGTTGTTTCAACTGCATTTAATTTTGTAAATTTTGGTTGCAGTTCGTGATTCAATATATTAAACAATAGTCTTTTAATATTAATTATAGAAATATAATTACCTTCGTCATTCCAAATATCCTTTACGTTTTGGCGTAGAGTATCGTTGGGTTCGTCTTTTGTGATAATGATTAAATCATCTTTCTTTGTTAATATATTTTCTAAATGAAATAAATCCTGAATCATATCATAAATATTTTGGGTTTTTAATACCTTACTTACATAATATTTCACATAAATCTTTTTATGTGTGCTCGTTTTTTCAATAAGCATATCCAATTGGTCAAACTCCAACATTAGACCTACTTCGTTAATTGTAAAATTTTCATACGAACTAATATCATATCCGCGGCCTTTTAGAATTTCCAATAAATATTTACGCGAATTGTAAATCGATGTCATGTGACTATTACTGTTGGAACTTGCCATTTTATTTAATATATATAGTATTAAATAAAATAATCTTTATTCAATTTTATAATAATAATTCATTTATTTATAAAATTGAATATCGTTTCTCATATTTCTTTATAAATATCACTTACAAAACATATTTCACTGTGAACCACGCCAATAGAGTATATATACCCTGCCTTGCCAAAAAGGCTATGTTTGTATATTTCTATTCTAATCCTCTCATGGCTGTTATTTCCTTGGATTTATCACCATTGTTTTGTTAGGTTTAAGGCAGTTACAATGCTACAGCGAAACTTTCATGGACATTGGGTTCGCAGCGAGATTTACAGCAACACTGGGGATTATATGTGTTATTCTAACCACATATATAGAGATATATAGGACATAATTCTAAAATTCCCATATTCACTAATAAGGCATTGGACTACAAGACGAAACTTAAATACTATAGAAACAACTATTGTAACTGTATCCATCGAATAGGGGAATTCGTTAAAAACTGGGATATAATGCATATTGACAAGTGTTCTGGTAGGAATCTTCATAAATTATTTAGATTAATGTATATGTTAAGTTCTTTGATAATAAAGAAAACCAAACCTCCAAGCAAGGTAACATCGGATGACAACAATTTTTTCGTGCTAAGGCGCTATTTGACGCATAAGGCAATACGAGTATATGCTTCGTTGAAAAATATATGATAAATAAACTTTCTATTGGTTATCTATTTTTATTGTTTTTCTATTCTCAGAACTTGATTTATTATCAAATGTAAACGATGAGTTTTTATCATCATCATAGTCATAAGCAGTGTCGGGATCACTGGTATCATTGTTTTTCACAACTTCATTTGTTTTTTCGGTTTCAATTCTAAATATACTATCTTTCTCTAATTCTGGTGTTTGTTCCACTTTCATTACTTTCTTTTCAAATATTTCTCTCGTGTCTTCGAGGGTTTCTTCTGGGCTACCCGTTAATGTTTCTACAAAATCATCAAGTACATCACTCATTCGTTCTCCAATCGTCAATGATGGTCTCGGTTCATCCTCGTTGTCGCTGTCTTCTAATTGACTTTTTTCAAAATCTAATTCTGCTTTTTTCACTGCCTCTATTGTAATAGGGTCTAAATCATCGTCATCATTCTGAATATCATCGTCATCATTCTGAATATCATCGTCATCATTCTGAATATCATCTTCATCAATCTCTTCCTCTTCCAGTGGCTTCTCCTCTTTTGCCTCTAATTCTCTCTTTGATATTTTTTTGGGTGTTTTTTTATCCACTACTCGCGATTTGACAATCTTATTAAATTCACTTTTTTGTGTATTAGTCAACACCTTATCTTTCATTATTTCTACACTATTTTTATAACTCATACTTGTTAATTGGTCTATATTGTCTTCGGTGATAATTCTCATTTGAATATTCATTACTTGTAATTCCTGCATTAATAACTTGAACGAATATGGGACCCGGACTATACTGAAATCTCTACCATATTTGGTAACAACTTCTATATTTTGCTCGTCTTCAATATTTGTATTGAATTTTACTGGACCATCCGCAAATGGGCTAATAAAAATATTTTTTGTTTCGTTGTATACTGCGATAGTTCCACTGTTATTACATACAGCCACAAAATATTCGTCGCCGCGCTTTAACATAGATTCAGTTAAAAATGTTGTGGCGCCATGAGCAATCATACAATCACGCTCCATCTCTCCAATACGCAGACCACCATCATTTGCTCTGCCCTGAACTGTTTGCCGAGTTAAAACTGTTCTTGGTCCCTGTGCACGATAATTAATTTTATCTTTAACCATATGCTTTAATCTCATATAATAACATGGTCCAATAAATAGTTCGGCTTCTAATTGGTCACCTGATTCACCACTGTATAAAACTTCATTTCCAGATGAATTGTAACCAATGTCTTTTAATAAAGAACCAAATACCTCATGCTTTGGGCCTTTATTAGCAAATGCAGTGCAATCACCAAAACCACCGTACATCGCACAGGCTTTTCCCATCAAAGTTTCCACTAATTGACCAATGGTCATTCTACTCGGCAAAGCATGTGGATTGATAATTAAATCTGGTCGTATTCCCTCTTCCGTAAAAGGCATATCTTTCTCGGGGATTATCAGTCCAACGGTTCCTTTTTGTCCGCATCTACTACAAAATTTATCACCCATCGCAGGAACACGCTCTTCTCTAATACGGACTTTTGCGATTCTATATCCTTCTTCTCCTTCTGTAATAAATGATTTATCGACATATCCTAATTGACCCTTTTTCGGGGTGACAGATGAGTCAATGTAATTAGTCGGATTGTTTAAGTCAGTATTAACTCTACCGATTATTATCTTCTTATCATCTAATGGTGTGTTTTCCCTGATTAAACCATGTTTATCTAACTCTGAATAATCATAGCCTGGTTTTTTACCAATAACTGCTTCACTTTCTATATTCGCAAACTTAGTATCCATTGAACCCGAAGCAATCTTGGTGCTTTCTTCCCTCGCCTCGTAACTATTTAAGTATGTAGTATTAAACATACCACGCTTGACGGATCCCTCATTGAATAAAATCGAATCCTCTACATTATAACCTCCATAACTTCCAATTGCTACTATTGCATTAATACCATATGGATGCTCTTCGTTGTTAATATATTTCAAAAAACGACTTTTGACAAGTGGGATTTGCCCATTATTTAATACTACTCCCATCTTATCAATTCTATTTTGATGATTAGAATGATATAAACTTACCCCCTGTTTACTTTGTCCACAAGAAAAAACATCACGGGGTAACTGATTATTTTCTGGAAATACAATTTGATTACCCATAACACCTAATAATAACGATGGATGAATTTCAATATGAGTTGTGAATTTATTTATATTATCTTCATTTGTAGCAATTAAAGTTGTTTCGGTTTCTGCCGTATCTAAATAATCAATTATTCCTGGTGTTTCTAATAATTTTTCTAATATTATCTGATTATTTTTTATGTTACTACCATCATTCTGTGTAACACTATATAAGTCACTTATATTGCTATATACACCGTTGGATTTTATAAAACCTCCTTTATCATCACTCATATTATTAGATTTCTTTAGTGCATTAAATCCTATTAATAATTCATTGAATGTATAATCATCGTCTAATATTTTATTTAATACTTTTTCTTTATTATAACTGATTTTATTGTCTTCAATATAAAATACAGGACGACATAATCTACCTGCATCAGTATATATGTATATCGTAGCTTCAATAATAGACCAACTTATACTTGTATACGTTGGTATTAAACCTAGTCGTCTGTATTTTTTTAATATATCCATTACCTCTTGGGGATTAGTTATTACACCTACCCACGCACCATTAACAAAAATTTTTGTGCTTTTGGATATATATTCCGTAGTACATTCGGTTAATAGTTCCATAAAAACCAAATATCTTAATAATTCAATTATTGGTTTCGACGAATATCCATTTGTTACAAACGCACCCAGACTCATGTGTTTATGTAGTCCAATGTTACCTCCATCAGGCGAATCCACTGGATCGATTATTCCCCATTGCGAAGAATGTAATAAGCGAGGACCAATTACTTTAGCGCTCGCATCCAATGGTAAATTGAATTTTCTTAAATGCGATAGTGCCGAATTAAATGATAAACGATTTAGATCCTGTATCACCTCTGGTCTCTTGGTATGTGCCTCCGACCCCCAACTTCCTTTGAACGCTTGTCGAAAACCCTTTTCTAGTATCTTATCTTTGAAATATTCCTGGTAATTATTTTCTATCAATGATGTAAAATCATCTTGATAAATACCCTGTTTATAGTAATATTCTTTATCGATGCTAGTATAAATATGCTTTTGTTGTAATGTATAATATTCTTTGAATAAATCATACATCAGCGAACCAGTTAATTCTATGCGCTTGAATTTAAAACTATCTCTATCGGTCGCCTTCTTGTCACCTTTATAAACTTTTAAAATTTCATTTACCATATATCCTAAAAAATAACCTTTATCAATTAAATTATTTTCACCCACATGAGGTAGAAAATAATCCATCAAAATTTCTAATACGTGTGACATTGTTTTACCCTTGGTAAGTGTTGCAATATATTTCAAAGCCACTTCCTGGTTGAATATATTGCCCGCATCATGTATAGATGGAATGAATAAATCAACATAATTTTCGTATTTTTCAAGATCTAATAGACAATATTCTATAATTTCTTTGTCTGATATAATTCCCAACGCTCTCATCACAATGAATAATGGAACTGGTTTGCGAACATTGGGAATATTTACTACAATATTCCCATTTTTATATTTTGGGGATGGTCTAACTATCCTTACTGATAATGTTCTTACCGGCTTTGATGCATCTTCACTCACGCTCCTTATTTCGGCTGAATGCGAATACAGATCGTTATAATTATCGCGAATGTAAAACATATTGTCTGCAAATTTCTCCTGGTTAATAATGACCTTTTCTTTACCATCTATTATAAAATAACCTCCTTTATCGTTTTTACATTCTCCCATATTGAATTTTACAGATTTATCTAATTTATTTAATATACATAAATCAGAATTTAACATAATTGGAAACTTACCAAAATATACTTTTTCTAATTTGGATACTACCTCTTGCATTTTTCCTTCTTTTCTTATTTTATAAACTACTGTGATATCCATATGTAAAGTCGTAGAGTAAGACATATTTCTTAAACGTGCTTCATTGGGATACATATAATGCTGACGACTTTCATCGAATATTATTGGTTTTCCAAAATATAATTTATCCCCTTCTATCCCCCCAAAATAGATGTCAGCTTGTAAATTATATTCTTTGGAGTCAACATCTTGTTCTTTAAAAATTTGCACTGGATTCTTTTCTTTTATTATATTGAAAATTTTATTATTAAAAAAATCGTTATACGAATCCAAATGGTGCCTTATTAGCACATTATCATTTTCTTTAAAATATTTGTCTATTACTAACCACGCTATATTATCATGATCACCCATAATATATTATATTTATAAGTATATTATTCTTATATTTCTTATTAACTAAATAATTTATAAAAAATATAATTTTATATTTTTTTAAGCTGCTATTCCCGAATATGTAACTATCACCAATCCTAATATAATAAACAGCATTAGTAATGGTAATAATACTAGAAACCAGGATACTTCTTTGTAACCTGCTTTACATAGCGAATTTAATATAAAGGTCCAGAACAATATGTATATAGCCTTGAAAACAAAGATCATAAATGTATTTGGTAAAGCACATTCATAATCGCCGATGCAATATTTTGTTGTATTTCCTAAATTTTGTATCGCTATAATCACAAATATTCCTACCGAAACCGCTAAATAAAAAAACGCAGGAGAGCATAGATTTTTGAAATCTTTCGAGTATTTATCAATATAATTCACCATTTATATAATTTCAATATAAAAAAATATATAAATTTCTTATTAACTTCTCGCTGGGTCATTACCCTCCATTGTATTAATAATATTATCCTTAAGATCTATAAAACTTCTTGCTGTATCAGTCAATGGTTGAAAACTTGGACCACCACCATTCATCTTTTTTAGTTGGGAACCACGTTTAATTCTTTTATTCGTTCTATTGCGTTTGCCTTTTCCTAAATTTTTGATAGTAGGATTGATTCTTTTGGTGAATTTTTTATTTTTTTTATTTGAATATTTCATCGCCCGCGTAGTAGATTTCTTCCCTGATTTTAAAAATTTAACTCTCGCTTTCTTTGTTCTCGCCATTTATATTATAGTAATATTTTTATTCAATATCTACATGCGTCAACATATGACGCCTACAACAATATTTCCCTAGTCCCAGTTTATCTAACGTTTCACCTTCTGGTGTTTTTTCCATAAACTCTTTTGTTAAATACGTAACTTTGTCTAAATCTATATTATTAACTAATTTTATCTTATTAACTTCTCGAATATAAAAATCATATTTGTCCCCTAGCACTTTACCACATGAAAAGCATTTTACAGGAATTAGCATTTCTATATAATATTTACTTATATTTATTTATGTTAATCTATATTTTTTATATCAATTTTATAAAAAATATAAATTTATTATAAAATTCAATTAATTCAATATAAATGCATCTATAGATCCGGAATTTTTTTCTTCATCTTATTTCTTCTGGTTCATACCTTCTATCTTATTGTTTTTATTGTTTTTCTTGTTCTTCATACCCTCAATAAGAAAAAATGGGCGCCCGCTGTCCTGCTTATATCTACAACCACAAGTATTATTTTTGGAACCACAATCACATGTGCCATTGTTATTATTCACTTCAATCTGGTAACCATTAATTGTCATTATACTCAAGATAACACTTATTAATATGAATATTAATACCGGAAATGAAACCTTAAGTTTGGAAAAAGCCATATAATGTTTATATATATATATTTGAATATTTTAAATATTCAAAATATTTAAAATATTCATGACTATATTCTTTTATAACTTTTTCATGTGTTTCATGTGTTTCGTGTGTTTCATGTGTTTTATGTGTTTTATGTGTTTCAATCGAATTTTTTTATATATATATTAATTATAATTTTTAAATAAAAATTGAAATTAATTGATATAAACAGTCGAATGGTAATATTTTACCACAACTATGATGTTAAAATTTATGTATATAATTAGTGCAATACTAAGTACGGACAAAAATATATTATCTATTCATCACTCGATTGCATCTCGCTATCAAACTATTTCACATGATACTCAAAATATTTATCGCGCAACTATTAAACTACCATCTGATGGTTATGTAAATATAACATATCAGCGAGTTGGTGTCTTTAAATATAAAATAGAAATGTTAGGTAGCATTCAAGCTACTGGTGTTATTTATTATGACGATAAAAATAATTGTGCCATTGATGATAGAATTTTACGTGCCATACATCATTATAGAGGTTCTTCGTGTGGTCCTTGGCATCATGACAAGTTAGGTTCTGTTGAGACTGATATACTATTATACATAATCACCCACATCAAACGCATATTTAAATATGAATTATATCTATTTGTCTAAATATTTTATGTAAAAAAAATTTGTATTATAATTAACCTAAATTTATTCTTTTATGAGATTATCTTTACAGATGTTCTTTATTATTTTATCCTCTATATCAATGATTGGTTTCCCTATCATAGATACTGTGCGAGCATAATAATCCTGTTTCTCGTCTTGCTTCATAAAATTTGGGTTTTCACTCGTCCAATTTGTTAATGCCGTATAATTTTTGTTAGATGCTTTGTTTATTGCTTTCTTTAATTTTTCTTTGTGTGTGTCTTTCTCCCATTTATCGTCTTCTTTTATATAAATAGTTTCCCGTTTTATATCACTACAGTGCAATGGTCTCTCGTATTTGCTTAATTTATTCATATTATCCATTATTACTTTTGTAATTCCTTTACCCAATCCATTATTGGTGGTGTATTGGAGTTGTTCCAATGATACTTGTATTGATTTTATAAAATCGGTCATATTTATTGCGTTTTTACATTCTTCATTTAAAAATACATTGATGTTGAAATTGTTAGTATTCGTATTGTTGGTAATAGTATTGCCTACCAATGGAACCATGTCAACTACCCTATTTGTTAATTTTTGATTTTCTTGAAGCACTTTTTGATTTTCTTGAACAACTGTTAATATTAATTTTTGCATATCAGCATTATTTTGTTTCATATCAGCATTATCTTTAATTAATTGTGAAACGTAGTCATCTGATACAGGTATTGTTTTTTGAATTTCTACACACTCGATGTTTTGATAATTACAAGTTTTTTGATGGTGCCATAAGCTACGACTATGCTTATAATGTTTTCCACATTCACATATAAAAACTACTTGAGTATTTGGGGTAAAATTGTCGGTATTTATCGGCAAATGTTCGGATTTTATCATATTTTCCCTTTTTTTATGTTTTACAGTTGATAAATGGCGTTCATAATCTTTTTTATTACATGTATTTAGCATACATATTATACAATTATATTTTTGGGGTTTTTTGGGGTTTTTTTGATCGGCATTGATCATATATATAATGATACAAAAAACCCCTAAACCTTTTTTTTTATAAAAATATTATTTATGGTGTGGTAAAATATATATTTTATATTTTATAAAACATATCAAATTGGTTTGATATGTGTAAATTATACATATTTGACCTATTTTACAAACTTTATATCATATGTTAAAAATGGACATTTTATAAATGTCCAAATCCGAAAAAATTTTAAGTTTATGAAATTCAAAAAAAACACACTTTTAAATTTAGACTTCAATTAATTCATAGTCATTTGAAGTTTTGACTTTTTTGAGTTGTTTATTTTCATTATGTATTATATTGTGACATTCTTTACAAATACTAATGAGATTTGCTTTCTGGTTTTTATGAAATTGACCGTTTATGAAACCCTTATTGTCCGCATTCTCTTGAAACTGTAGATGATGTATATCGCTACTGGGATTTTCTCTACATACTTCACAGATCTTTGATTTAATTTTTTTAGAATTATACGATGAACTTTTACTATCCATTGTTGAATCATCGGACTCATTGTATTTATTTCTAATAGCATAGCAGCGCTCAATAAATTCATTATCTAAATCAAGACTTTCAGCAACCTGAATACCATACATCATTTCACCGCATCCATCTTTCAGTTTCCTATCATAAATTAATTTGTTAAGTTTCTTATCATAAACAACGCTCATATGGTTAATTTTTAGTTTGTTTAACTTCTTGATTTCCTCGTATTCCAGTAATTCGTGCATATGGCTTGCGAAGATAGAACTGACACTCTTATTGTGTAGTCGCTCAAGACTAGCTGTAAAAATACTTAAGCCAGATACACTTTCTGTTCCTGAACAAAGTTCGTCACCCAGAACTATGCTATTTTTATCGGCATATTTTAAGATATTACGAAGTTCCCCCATTTCAAGAGCAAATGTTGAGAGACCTTTGAAAATATTATCAGTATTTAGAATACGAGTGAAGAGTGCTGTGTATGGATAATATTCAAAATTAGTGCTTGGTACATAGTTGCCGCTTTGAGCCAGTATAATATTAATACCAATGGACTTAATGAGAGAACTCTTGCCGACCGCATTAGTACCGTAAATAAGAGAACAATCGTGCTTATTTCCTAATTCAATATCGTTTGCTACATATAATTCATGCTGGTTAATTTGCTCGATTAACGGGTGTCTAATCTGTGTTGCATTGAAATATGACTTGCCATCGTGGGTGTTTCTGATGACGGGTTTGGTATAATTATATTTGTTCGCATTATAAGCCTTGTTATGTGCGGTATCGATTAGTCCAATAAATTGAGAGATTACCGATAATTTGGATTTATTATTGAATTGAATGAATTCTTTTAATATGTTTGCATAAACATTATTGATTTTATGAATAATATGCTCCTTATCGGTTTGGATTGAGTGAGCCATTTTTTTGATATCGTGACTTGTAATAATCATATTGCTTTTGGTCGATCCGTGTTCGATATATTCTAACTTTGATATATCTAATAGATATATTTCTTCTTTTTTGGTAAAATTGGAGTGGTATGTAATTTTCACGATATCTGGTTCATTTTTTAAACAATCTCGTAGAATAATCGCTCTGCGTTTTGTGGCCATTAAAAAAGAATCACTTTTGCTTGACTCATGAATTTTAATATAATCTTGTTCTTTATTCTTCTCATATTTTTTTACAATATTAGAGAGATGATAGCGAATTGCTTCAAACACTACTTTGCCATCAATGCTTTCTTTTAATAGCTCATTAAGAGTTTTATCGTGATTTTTATTAATAAAATCTAAATCTTCGATGTTGTAATTTCCAATTTTATCCATTACAATATTATTAATTTTCGCTACATTGAATTTATCGTCAATGAATTTGCGAATTTCATCACATACAGTATCAACTTTTATATTAATAAACGAGGAAATATATTCTAATAATTTTAAATTTTTGTCGTTAGTCGATATATTTTGAAATAATATTTTGATGCTAGAGAGATTGTTATATAACAAGTAAAAATCTTTTGGCTCAAGTTTATCCATAATCAATTTCCTTTCAATGCGCTCAATATCTCTAATACTATTTAGTTCACTTCTAATATCATTATAAAATCCAGTATCTAATAAATGTCCGGTAATGTCGTATGTTTTATTTAGAATTTCAATATTACTAATAGGGTGCAGTAGTTCATAATTGAATTTTCTCTTACCAATTGAAGTAATACAGTTATTTAACATAGAAGATATAGACGAAAGTTTGCCACTGAAATTATTATCCGAAATAATATTCAGTTGTTGGAGAGAATGATTAGCTAATACTAGTTTTTCGCTATGATTTTCAAAATCAGGCAGTGAAATGTCCTTGATTAAATTTGGGTTATGTTTTTGAACGAAATCCAATAGAAAGCAAAGAGATTGATTAGCAATCGGGTATTCATAAAATTCGGATTTCTCTCTGAAACTCCGTGTTCCGTAAATCTTATCAACAAGAGCCTCTTGAAATTTTTGCTTTTCACAATTGATAGCGATTTTATTGAAACCATCGCTACTGTCTTTATCTAAGACGATTTTATGAATTTTTGATGATTTTAAACTAATATAATTAATAACACTATCAATATAATCAGTTTCAGTATTGTTGGTAATAATAATTGCTTCGCTTGGACTATGAACAGAAATATACTTTTCTAAATTATCATATGCTATAGGATCATTAGTAAAAGGGATTGTATATTCAAAATTAATTAATTTCCCAGTAAGAATATCAATAATAGATAAACCGACTGTTAATAATGATATTTTAATAACAGAATTGGCCTTTGAAATATTGAGCCAGATAGAAATTGTGTTGTTGCTTAAATTATCAGATTCGTCATTAAAATACATACCAGGCGAGTAGATACATGAAATACTTCTCTCTGTGTTTTTTGCCTGAACGTCTTGAGTAATGACCGGAACGGTGTATCCATGTTCCAATAATTTCTTTACATATTTTTCAAGTTGGCCCAACCCAAATCCAGCCATAACCACCTTTTTATCACCAACACATACATTTTTCCTTGCGATGGACATATCATTAATCCGAGAGAATTCCTCAATGGAAGAACCAGAATAAGAACCATCTTCTTCCACTGTAGCATAACATTCAAAAAATGAACCGACCTGAATTAAAATTATTGTCTTCTCTCCGTGTGATTGCTTATATTTCTTTGTATCAGCAAAATATTTACTTATTAAAGACATATTAATATAATAATATATACTATAATATATATGCTAATGTTTTTAAATATATTTTACAAAATATATTTAACATAAAATATTTAAAAACATTAGCATATATGTATTAATATAAAAAAATATAACAAATTATTAGATGCAAGTCATATATATATTGGTTCGAACCCTTTTCCAGCCTAATCAAAATATAGTATTTTTTAATTCTATTGAATGTTCATCATAACAATAAATTTTTAAATATTCACTATCTACACAAAGTTTATAAGAATCTGTATAATTACCTTTATTATTTTTATATGTAATTATAAACTTAGTCAATTGTTTTATTTAAAATTTTAAGTGAAACTAATGAATCGCGTAAACTAGTATATCCATATCCCATATATATTGTGGTGTATTTGTTTTTTCTAAAAAGATATTACCACGATGATGAGTAAAAACTGGATAATTTCCATTATCATCCAATGAACTATCCACCATTTTATAAATTAATTCAAAATCTAAATCAATTTTAAATTAATTGCAAAGTTACTTCTACTTAATGGATTTTCGAATTTTTTTTAGGAACAGAACCACCACCACCACCTCTTGCTCGTGAGACTGCATTATTTACGATGTTTAGATGAGTTGTTTGTTTAAACGAAATACTGTCATTTGTGTTTGATAATTTCGATGAACCACCACCAATAGCAGTCATCCGCAGTCTCTGTGTTCTTAAATCGCTACTCTGATTGGGCAATGGTTTCGGGTTACTCAATGAACTGTTATTTTTTGCTAAATTATTTATAAGATGAGATGTATGAGTAGCATTCGCAAACGCCTTGCGACCCATAGCAAAACTATTTCCTCCGTCGGCAAAAGCAAATTTTGGGGGCATATTTTTTGAGAGTATCACTGAATTAGACATTATAATTATAATTATAGTATAATAATATTTTTAATAATTGAAATATTATTAAGACGATGATTAAATTTAAAATTTCATTTTAATTTTTTGAATTCTTTTTCTTGCGGGCACTGGTATCGGTTCGGTTATGGTGACGGGTGCCGGCTCGGACACTGGTGCGGGCGCTAGTCTAGGTGATGGTGGCGGTGGCGGTGGTGTTGATTCGGTTATCATCACTGGCGCTGGTTTGGCTGCTGGCTTGGCTGCTGGCTTGGCTGCTGGTTCGGGCACTGGCTTGGCTGCTGGCTCGGGCGCTGGCTTGGCTGCTGGCTCGGGCGCTGGCTTGGCTGCTGGCTTGGCTGCTGGCTCGGGCGCTGGCTTGGCTGCTGGCTTGGGCACTGGCTTGGGCGCTGGCTTGGCTGCTGGCTCGGGCGCTGGCTTGGCTGCTGGCTTGGGCACTGGCTCGGGCGTTGGCTTGGGCACTGGCTTGGCTGCTGGCTTGGGCACTGGCTCGGGCGCTGGCTTGGGCGCTGGCTCGGGCGCTGGCTTGGGCGCTGGCTTGGGCACTGGCTTGGGCGCTGGCTTGGGCACTGGTGTATCTTGGATTGAATTGGGTTCAACGTTAGAATCTATTTTTGCAACCATAATTATAATATATACTTATATAATTTATTTAAATTCCGATTTATATAATTTGTTAATATTCTTTTAGTATTAAACTATATCTTCATAATTATTTGTAAAAATTATATAAATATTATTTTTAAGCATGTTAAAGTGTTCAGTAAGATTTTTTAAGCAAATAGTACTTTTAAAATCATTAATATTATAATAATTATGTAAAAAAATCTAAATTTTTTATTTTTTCATCAATATTTTCTTTGTCATGCCAAGCATTGCGATGACCATGAACAAATATACATATATCAGGTAGACATTCATAATTATTTATATGAATGTCTAAATGAAAAAAATAGTATAGGCATTACCAAACAATACTTTCAACGAAAGTTTATGAAAGGGGGGTGGGTGGTGGGTCGGAATCCAAAATACGAAAATGGTTAAAGAACCGGAAAAAACTATAATTAAGCTTAATTAATTGTATATTATTCTATCCCTGCCACCGAGAATTAGAGTTATGCTATATAATAGAATAGTATCTATCTAGTGGAAATATTAACAGATATTTATAAAACTTAACCACACTTTATATTTATTATTAATAAGATCGCTACAATCTTGTTTATATATATATATATATATATAACACAAGTTATATTAGAGCCTTCTTGTTTTTACTGTCATCAATGGGATTAATTAATGCAACTAGTTTGTTTTCGGAATGTATTGTAAAATAATTTAAGTATAAATTTAAATTATTTTACTTATAATTATCTAAACGAAATAATTAATTTTAATTTGAACTACGGAAACCGTTATTATTGTAATTGTAATTGTTATTTATGGCTACTAATTTTTTGAAGCGAGTAAAATCAGAACTATCACGGACAATAGTGGGGTTTCCCGGATTAAAAGCAAACTTGAAAGGCCCAACTTTATTATTTTGTGAAGTTTCAAATGCTTGTCTTAAATATTTTCTCGATATTGAATACTGATTTCCATTATTTTCAGTCTGTGAACCTGAACCGATTTTGGTAGATGACATTATTATAACTATATATTTTATTATTTAAATAATATATTAATTTAAATAATTATTTATATAACCAATTTTTCAAACCGAATAGAATGATAACTCTTATATGGTATGGGATGAGAGGGGAACAGGGATTATTATAACTAATAAAATAATAAAATAATAAAATAATAAAATAATAAAATAATAAAATAATAAAATAATAAAATAATAAAAAAATTTCTTTTATATGGCAAATAAATATATTTTATGTTAGTTGTTACTTATTCACATATAATACGTGCAGCGATATTCATAGTATATAATTCCTGAAACATAAGTTTGCATGCGTATGGAATTTCTACATATTTAAAATCGGTTCGGTTCTCGCAAGTATTGCAGATATGAATTTGTTGAGCTGTATTATATGACGCAATAAGACCACACTTATTACATATATGGACACTGTAAGCATCTGACGCATCGTATAGTCGTCCTTTCGTAAAGCGAGACGCACCATGTGAAATCATACAATCACGCTCCATTTCACCAAAACGAAGACCACCGTCGCGCGCCCTTCCCTCTGCTGGTTGACGAGTAAGATTAACCATTGGACCAATAGACCGGCTGTGTTGCTTATCATTTACCATATGCTTAAGTCGCTGGTAGAATGCAGGTCCAATGAATATATTAGAAGGCATTTGTTCGCCTGTAAGAGCATTATACATAACTTCGTTTCCATTGGATTCATAGCCTAGTTTTTGTAGTTTAGAAGTAATATCACCAATCTTGAATTTACTAAAACTTGTACCGTCTCCATAAAGACCCAATTGAATTAATACTTTGCCTAAAAGTGTCTCTTTTAATTGAGCAATAGTCATACGACTAGGGATAGCATGGGGGTTAATAATAATATCGGGTTTTAGTCCGTCGGCAGTAAACGGCATGTCTTTTTCCTGGATGATGTTGCCGATAGTTCCTTTTTGTCCGTGACGTGAACTAAATTTATCACCAATAACCGGGCGTCGAACACTACGTAAGCGAACCTTGCAAAAGTTATAGCCATCACCGTTGCTTTCGCTGTAATTTTTATCAATGAAAGTTTCCTCGTTTGTGCGATGGACCTGACTTCCATCAGTATATTTGATAGTTTTGGTGTAATCATTCTTGTTTTCTTTAATCGGTAAAACTTTGGCAATAATAATATCACGGTCCTCGACGAGAGTGTTTTCGGGGACAAGACCATGTGAATTAATTTTATCATAATTGGCGAACTTCATATTTTTGGTTTTACTCTTGTCCGGCTTACAACGCATCTCCTCGTTGCCGTATAATTTTTTATCTTCGTCCTTTTCTGTGTGGTAAATCGTGGCTAAGAACAGACCACGGTCAATGGCGCCCTGGTTAAATAGGAGACTATCTTCTTGGTTATACCCAGAATGGCTCATAATGCATACTATAACTTGCTCTCCAGATGGAATAGTATTGAGTTTAATAATATCCATAATCCGAGTATCAACAAGTGGTCTCATCGGATAAGATAGAACATACGCGGTCTTATCCATCCTATTATCATAATTTGTAACATACATACCAAGCGCCTGTTTTCCCATAGCACTTTGATAAGTATTTCGGGGCGACTGATTGTTTTCAGGGAAAGGAATGCATGATGCTACAACACCGAAGATTGTGCTTGGGTGAATTTCGCAATGAGTATAATGATATAAATATTTGCTATCAATTTGATTGAGTTGCTGTGGTTCCATTGCAATCATTGTATTATTTTGTTCATACGAGTCAATGTATTCGATTATGGAGAGTGGAATCTTACTACTGTATAGTAAGTCATTCCAATTAAGTTCTCCAGAGCGAACCTGTTGAATTATTTCCTTTGTATAAAGGATTGAATTATTCTTAACTTTTAGAACTGGTCTAGTAAGTCTGCCGGCGTCATTACAGACTTTAATTTCCAGTAATTTGCAATCGAAGATAATTGAGGTGTAAATATTGATGATCCCTTTATATTTTTTTTCTTTGATATTTTTGAAAAGTTCAAGTGGATCGTTGGTAATACCAACCCACACCCCGTTAATAAATACCTTAACTTTATCATGAAGTGATTTATCCAACTGGCTAATAGTTTCGATATCTATAATGAGAGGTATAATGTAATCATACAGTCCATTAGTATTGGATGGAATTGTCACGTGTGTCATATAACTAAGGTTTTTAACAATACCGACCGAGGCTCCCTCCGGTGTTTCGGCTGGACAAAGAAATCCCCACGATGAATTATGAAGACGTCGAGGCGGAACTAACTTACCACTCTTATCAATTGGAGTATTAACACGACGTAGATGACTAATACTGGAAATGTAAGTAAGACGGTTGAGAACTTGTGCAACACCCACCTTGTTGCTATTAATTTGTTTGATGCCAAAATCACCCGTAGCAAGTGCTCGTTTGATTCCATTTTCAATGGTGACGGATTTGATAATTTTGTAGATATTAGTATTATTAATAATGTTTTCGTAATCTTCATTGGATTTCCATGAACCCGAATTGATTTCGCGGATAACCTGTTTTTGCATATCTTTAACCAATTTGTTAAGATAATTCCGAAATAGATTATTAACCAATGAACCGGTTAAATCCACTCGCTTGTTAAGATAAGAATCCCTGTCGGTCGGTTCCATCCAACCGAAAGATGTTTGTAACAGCTTATTTGTCATATACCCCAACATATAAATTTTTTGCACAGTAGTTTTACAATGAGGGAAGATATCATTATTAATAACTTCAACTGCGAATTCGTGCTTGCGTTTGTATCCGGTCTCTTTATCGACGTTCAGTGGAGTATATATTACATTGGAAGTAATATAGTGTATAGCTTCTTCGTGTGTGAGACAGGTGTTTGCATCAACAATTGACCCCTGAAGACCATATAACATACGTCGATGCTTTTTATCATCAACGTCAAGAATTACCTTTTCACATATATCCTTATCGCTGATAATATTGAATGCACGAAAGATAATGAACAATGGGATAGGGTTCTTAAGACGTGGTATTTGTAGATATATGGATTTACCAAATCCGTTATTTTTACTGCTCTGATAAAGATTAATTTGTTTGGGGGAGATACATTTCCAGTAGGGAATACATTTCATTTCAGCGTTCCAAGTCCATTTAGTATTATTTTTGGATATATTAAAGCATGCAATTTGATTTTCTGCAGCACGTTCTTGGGCAAGACAAGTCTTCTCCGACCCATTAATGATAAAATAGCCACCGGGGTCCATTTTACATTCACCAGTTTGATTATTATTCAAGTGTCTGTATTGATTTAGCACACAAATATCGGAGCGAAGCATAATAGGAAGCTTGCCAATATGAATATTTTTAAGTAGTTTATTATAAGTTTGAGTATTCTTATAGTTCTCACCATTGCGGACCGTGTATTTGATGTTTAAATCAACTGTCATCGAACCGGCATATGTAAAATTCCTAAGACGGGCTTCTTGAGGAAACATAATTTTGGTTGCTCCGTTATTTTCATATACTTGGGGTCGGTGAATATTGAAATTCTCAAGAGTCACGTGAGCCACGAGACGATGAATATTTTGTTCCTTGATATAATCGTGTTCGGAGCAAATGCGAATAGGATTGAACATCTCGATTGTCTGTTCAAGTTGAGTATTAACCATATAATTGTAACTTTCAATTTGATGACGAATGAGCTGTTTTAAATGTTGATTTTTGAAATGTGATTCAATTAGAGTCCATGGCTCTTCATCTTCACTAATTTTGCTAACAAAACTTTTTATAGAAGTGTCGTTTTCTTCTTCCTCAATTTCCTTGTTATTAATATCGTTTAATCGAACCGCATCATGCATATTGACAATTCGTTATGTAGTATAATTTCTTTTTTTACCATGTTTTAATCAATTTTATTTAATTAAAATAAATTATTGTTAAATTTTTAATTAATAAAAATGGGTATAAATTATTTATTATAAATCTGGAGATATAATAATATGTCCGGAACAAATAGAACTTTGAAAATAAATCCACAACTATTTTTAATCAATGGTAAATCAAAAAAAGAAAAACGAACACGCACAGTAAAAACACGGGACAAACCAGCAATCAATGAAGAAAATTCATTAAAATCAAAACAGATACAGAAAGCCCTTATCAACAAAGTAAAGAATTATCAAAAGAATAAAGAAGTCGAGGCAACAAACGCCGAGAAGAATTCAAACAAACCAGAAATGAATGAAATTTTTGAAAAAAATAAATTTGAATCTGTAAATTTTGAGAGAGAATTTGAAAAATCGCTAAATTTTTTAAGCGAATTATCGGTGAAAAATAAATACAGAAAGAGAAACAAACATACAATTAAAAATAAGCCCAACACAGTAGAAATAAATTTAGAACTTCCATCTAATTTAGAAAAAACTAATCCAGCTCCCCATGTTGGTTATAGTAGTTTAAAAAATGGTTCCCGCCCAACTTATAGAGATTTTAACAAAACTCAAAAAAATCAATTATCATATAAGCCGTCTGTTAAAATTGTTTTGGAGAATAACAGATATGATAGAACCGACAGTAATGAAGTAGAAATAATACCAACTACAAATAACAAATCTGATACTGTTATAGAAACCCATCAAGCGGTTTCGTATGAACCTAACGATAAAGTTTTACCAAGAGAAATTGCAAGAGACTTAGAGAACGATGAATTAAAAATCAACAAACCCAATAAAAATATAGAATTTTCTAGAGACATAGTAGTCATGAATGATATTGAAATCGCAGAACAACCGAACAATTCGATTGCAGAAGTTCCTAAACAACCAGAACCGACAGTAGATACTATAGCATTGACACCAATACCGATTAAACATATACCCAAAATAAATAAACTCACAACAACATCAACATATAAATTGGGGAAGCAAAAAAACAAAAACAAAGTGGGGATATTGATTAAAAATAATCAAACGCAAAAAAACATTAAGAGAGAGATTACAGGGTTAAAGCAAAAATCGATACCGGAAATCAAAAATTATTTAAGAGGCAAAAATTTAATAAAATCGGGCACTGAAGCACCAAACGATGTATTGAGAAAATTATATGAAGACTCTTTATTATCGGGCGAAGTCAATAATATAAATACCAATAATTTGGTATTTAATTACTTAAACACTTAGTTTATTTTTTACTTATTAATTTGAAAATTAGATATAATAAAAATATAGATATCAATAAAAAATATAAATTGGATACTATATCAGTATCAGTATCAGTATCAGTATCAGTATCACTCTGGTTATCGTGTTTATCTAATATGTGTTTTTCACCCGCATTTTCTCCATCTGTATTAAGTAATAATGGGTTTTTATTCAAATAATTATATATTGATTCATGTAAATTAGTATATCCTTCATTGAGATCATCATTGGATTGCATTAACTCTTCTCTAAATGCTCTTTGTTCATTTGTTGGCTTTATAACATCTGCCTCAACCAACCTATCATATTCGGGAACCGTAATAGGGACATTATCAACTGGACCTGTATAATTTTCTTCTGGTTTATTAGCAACTACCATATGACATGGTAAAGATACCTTGATACAGTTTTGCTGTGGCTCCTCGTACATCGCTCTGATTAACGGGGCACCACTAATTGATAGAGCAGAACCAATAGTAGCGGGGATAATACCAAGACCTTCACCGAGCTCATCTCTACCAGTAATAACATTCATCTCTACGACATTATTGATATATGAATGAACATTTTCATCCATATTTTTACATGTCATACTACTTTTCAATACATATTTATTACCCAATATACCCTTGCATTCTTCCGATAGAGCGTTTCTCGGGTCGGAAATAAGAGCGGTTGCATAATTTACAATTCCAGCAGAACCTTCCTCGATACCCACCATATTAAAAGGACCGCTCTCCCGCTTTATTTTTTCATAATCAATCATCTCGTTTAGCGGTTTGATACAATAATTGTATGGATGTTTTGATCCACCAAAACTATCAACAATACATTTTTGATTAGACATCTAATAATTATATTAGATTGATATTATATATTCGCTAAATATATAATATTAATTTAACTATCGCTCGGTTACATGATCGGCTGGAGGCAGAAGCGCGTCTGTCAACTTATATGGAGCTTCTGCTTCGCTTTTAGCACCACTAGAATCGGCGCCGGTCTCTTTTAATGTATTAGCCTCTATTATTTTAATATGACCACCAATAACATATAAAATCATAGAACCTACGATAGCTAATAAAAAAATGTTGAACCCATTCAAAATTGGGATATGTATCTTTTTTTGATGAAATGTATTAAATGATTTAGAAAGTAAAGAAGAAACCATATTTTATCATTATATAAACAAAATAAAATATATTATTATAATAATGAGATTATTCAAAACCGGGGAAAATGAACAAAATGCATATTATAAATGGGTCTCAAATAGGCAAAAATATATTTCTTCTTGGAAAGATGAAGCAAATAACAAAACAATAGCGGTATCTAAATTTATTCAAAATTCGTTACCAGACAATATAAAGACAGCCACAAACAATTGTGGTTTTATTGCTAACCCAATAAAACACCATAGAAAACAGTATATAAGTTTTGACGCCAACACAACCGGATTTAGCAGTCAATCGTATATCGGAAGTTTAGATAAACCAGGTTCTGAAAATTTTACCACCGTTGACTGTGACACTTTACAACAAATCGCGCATAAATACATTATAGATATGAGAGATATGAGAGATTCCTCAAGTTGCTACCTTACCAGTAGCACAAAAAAATGCGGTGTAATAAAACCAGCGACAACAGTAATAAATAGCGAGTATTCTCAATCACACAGAGCCCTATTACATAAAAGATGTAAAACAATTGGCCAAAATTTACCATTGACAAAAAAAAATACAACTTTTTCGGTCGAAAAAACAGAGGAATGCAAAACATTGAATAAATGCATGCCCGTATTTGCTCCATCTAATACAAAATATCAAGTCCAGGGTCCATTATCAAGTTCTGCGAGAATATCAGCAATAAAATATTGCGCACAAGATCTGGATGGACATAGGTGTAAATTACCAGCAACAAACTTCTCTATTACCCAGCAATTACATTCGGGCCGCAGTATAGCGACCACAGTTCCATGTGCGACGCACTGTTTCGAGTATGGCCCGGGTAAAAAAAGATACGGAACCAGAGTATTGTAGAAACGCAGACATAAAATATTCAATTACTCGAGTTATAAAATAAAATAATACGGAATTTTATTTTATAACATACATATGCTATAGGAAGAAAACAAATGTAGTTCTAGATTTTTTTTACACATTTAAACATTTAAACATTTAAATGCTCAAAGGTGTAATTAATTCTGATAATGTCATACCAAATCATTCAAACCTACAAAAAGGCAGGCGCAAAGAAAAACACATAAGCAGCCGAATTAGTAAAAGTGAATTCAAAATTAATTATTAACAAAATGTTTGTTAATGGGGAAATTATATTTATTACACCAATTTACACTTTTTTGAATATTAATATTTTTAAGGGCGTTGATTTTATTCGTGAATTTATCAGGATAAGATAAGGCTTTGACTTTAGTATTTTTAAATGTAGACAACAAAACTTCTTCTGCATCATTACTTGAAGAACTTTTATTATCACTATCACTACCAGAGTGTTGACTATTTTGCAGTTTAAATTTGGGAGTTTGAAGAAATGATAATCTCGACTCAATATTTATCTCCTGAGGAGGACTTTGACATACATTGTTATTTAAATTAAGTAAATCAGTTACCAGAGTAGTTTCGTCTTTTATTGAGGGAGTAAAAAAATGTGTATCTGGAAACGATACCAAATCATGTTTAATACTGTAATAATTATCATAATCTTCATCGTCTGAACTAAGATAAGTTCGGTGTTTAACGTTAATATATTCTCTGATTAAATTTAATGTAGTATTAATATTTTCAATTTGTTGTTGGCCGTATATAGCATTAATCTCTTCTATTTTTTTAAGAAATAGTTGGGGTAATCTGATATTAAATAGAGAATAGATATTGTCTATATTATTCATAACATAATCAAAGTTATTTATTATTTCGGACTTGATATATGGGTTATTGTTTTTGAAATTTTTACATACGATATATTTTTCTGAATTAGCTACTCTACTCGTACATGGTTTATATATATAAACATAATGATATAAATTAGATAGTAAAAATATGATTTCTACAGTTTTAAATTTGAAGATATCGAATATTTTAACGACAAAATTACCACCGGTTTTCTGCATAATTATAGCAAAAAAGATTTGGGCGATTACTAATTTCATAGATAACTCCTCTTGTTGGTTAAAATCAACCGAAAAGTCAAATCCACCGTCGCCGGTAATATAGTCCATTGACCCGGCATATTTTTCATTACAATACATTAAATTTTCTTTCAAGAAGAGATCTCCCGTATTAGATGAACCGTATTCGATAATAATATTTTTATTATTATTAAGATAATGCGAACTTTTTTTCCATGATGGTATATTAACATCTGGAGAAATTAAGGTTATACCATAGAGTTTATCATTGATATTATTCCGCTTATAATTAAATGCCTCTATAAAACCACCCGGTCCCTCAGCAAGATGAAAACAATTAAGGTTTGTTGTTTCGGTTAAAAAAGAAAACGTATGTATGATTTCAATCATCTTGAAAAACGAACGAGATAGAGGTTTATATTTACATATGGCCATTTTAAATTCTGGGACATGTGAATGAATAAATTCATATGGATTGGTGATTTTTTTGTAATAATCCCAAAAGCTATTGTATTCGTCTATTTGCTCTTTAATATTTGATAGATAATGATGTAGCGAATTTGATATACGGATTGTTTCCTCTTCGCCAGGTGTTTTCAGTGCAAAAGAAAAAACCAGATTTTTATAATTCAATGATGGGATATTAATATATGCCATATTATATTAGATTCTAACTATAATAACTAATATAATAATTTTAACTTCTTTTACATATAAACTTATTTTTCCCTCTCGTTGTTCCTGCTTTTACGAGGCTGCTTTCTCTGCTTTTTTTTGTGCGAGTTTCTCAATTTTAGCCTTCTCTTTTTCTTGTTTTTTAATTTCAGCTTTTTCTTGTTTAATTTTCTCTTTCGCTGCTTTTTTTAGTTCGGCCTTTTCCAATTTTGCCTGTTGTTTTTTATCAAGACCAGTTGTTATGGGTTCAACCATCTCTTCCGGGTATTCTATTGCTTTTTCGGCGGATGTCTTGAATTTGTTATCAATCGACTTTTTTTCTAATTCGTTTAATTGTTGATCCAGATTAGTGAAGTCGTCGGTGAGTTTTTTATCGGTTTTATCGTCGTCGGTTTTTAGAGGGACAATGGTATCTGTATTTACATCTCTAACTTTTTTGAAGACAAAATATTTATTTAAGAATGAGATGCTTTTTTCTTCGCTCGACATATTGAGGGCCTTACCGAATTTAGATCCTAACAATTTGTTTTTATTGATATCCTCTTGCATAGCATTATAGAGTTCGTCAAAATATCCAACCGAACTGGGTAAATTTAACATTTTCAGTTCACTGGGATTTAATGGTGCAAAACCGTAGTTTTCTAATATACGGGTCAAATAACTAAAATTCACCAAATACTCCCTGAAAGTTTTGTTAATAGTTTCTTGATAAACATCAATGGGGTATCCGATACATGTTTCGTCATCTACATAAGTCGTATTGTTGTATTTTTTAGTAACTTCCCAAATTTTTTTATTGTTTTTAGATAAGCTTTTAGATTTACCACCTTCAATATCATTCATTAAATTGAATACTTTTTCTCCATCATAACAGGTTCCAATGAAATATCCTCCAATTGTAGTGCATTGAGATATATTCTTGAGGAAACCATTAAGTAGAATTTCGTTTTCAAACATATAATGTAATGCAAACTGGATAGAACTTATATTAAAACCATTTTGGGCGATGCCATAGTTATTATATACGCTTTTACCTAATACAGCTTCATTTTTAGCCCCATCACCAAAAATGGCTTTGATGATTATCTTATTTTTTTCACTAACAAATGCATCGCCGTTTCTAATATTTTTTGAACTATTACCATTGATAAACAAGGCTTTGGGTATAGTAGAATATTGTTTTGCATAATTTAAATATCTGGCACAAGCACCATCTAAGCGATTTTCAATATTATCCTTGCTTAAATCAATCCCGAGAACAAATGGAACATTCGCATTAATCCATTTGGGTAAATCACCAGCTTTACCACAAGCATAATCAATGATTGTTGTTCCAGTATCAGCCAGTCTATTAATCAGCATGTTTTTGACATATAAATTATGAAAATCCCTTAAACCACGCGTTTCAGACACTGAGTCAGTTTTATTGTAATATATTTCATCATTATTATCAAATACAATATTGTCCCCTGTTGTAATAATATCATTTGTAATAGGATGATGAATAGATTGCCAATTAGAATTTGCCACATGGTAAGCATTACCAAAATTTTTACCCCCACTTCTCAATTCTGATGTTTTATCATAACGCACTCGTAGAGGCACCCATTTCCATAAAGATGGTTTGGAAACATCGTATCTAAATTCTACAATAGTATTATCTTCAATTTCCTCTCCTTCTTCCGTGAAAATTTTAAGGTTGGCCGACTCATCCATTGAACCAATTATATTACATATTCCAGCGTTTTCATCAGATGGATTCGTAGGATAAAAACGAGCCGGCTTATAACTATTATTATTATATTGGTGCTTTTTAATAACATACTCGTTTAACATATCATTACATGGATTAATGTATCCGTGTTTTTTTTCATCATACCCCACATGGAGAATTAAAGTATTGTATGTTTGGAATTGACTGGTAGAGGTCAAATTAATTCCATCACTATGAATATGTGTCTGTTTTTTAACACCAAAATCATTTTTTTTGAATGTAACCAAGAAATCAATAGTATTGAATATAGGTGGTTTCCATTTGAATGATTCCATCCAAGTAACTTTCTGATTGGGTGCGGCAAATCCAGCTTTATTACTTGCAACACCAGTATTAGCAGGTGTAAAGATTAAACCATCGGTATTATATGGTAATAATTCAATATTGGACAGTATCTTTTGTGAACCAATGAATACATTCTTGGAATAAAACTTCTTATTTTTAATCTCGATATCGCTTTTATGGTTGGGAATAATAGATTCTGGGTTGAGTTTGCTGATCGCGCTCTTAAGAATTACAAGGCGGTAATTAGTGTCTTTATTATTGGATTCATCATCCACATTGATAAATGTTAGACCAGTAACATTTTTACCACTACAATAGTAAATATCAAATGCGGCATATAGATTAATGTAGTCCCCTGTTTTACCATGTAAAATGTGCTCGCCATCAATAATAGTATTGTATAAGTCAGTTGCTTTGGTATATGAACCAGTGAATTCAATATTCATTAAAGTATTGATTAAGTAAATTTTACCATCATCATTTACAAATAATAATTTTCTTGCACCGTCCGCTTTATCAGTTACTGTATAATTTGTTCGGATATTAGGAATAGATTTATTAGTATCATTTATATCAACTATATTTATAATATTATGCATTTGTAATGTAGCCGATGATGGCCCGATAAAATCCTTATTTATGTGTCCCTTGCTTGGATTATAGTCTTTACCCTTTGTAAGTTTAAGATAGTTTCCAATGATATTGTTCTGTTCGGTTAATGATACTGGATAATTAGTCTGTTGAATTCCTATCAATACGTATTTAATGGTCTCTTTGAGTTTTTTATAAATAATTAGACCAGTGGAAAACACAGTATCCACTCCAATTTTGCTATTGTCTAATTCAATCTCAATTTCATAGTGTTCGGTAGAATTAAATACATCAGCATCTTTCACGTTATATTGAGGAACATATTTATTGTAATTGTTTGTTTTGGATGTTTTAACAATGCTACAATGAACACGGAATGGATAATCAGGATGAGTGTATTCAAACCGTTTAATGTAACGAAATACCTTTTTTGTAGTGTTCCACTTGCTTGTTATATTTATGATTACAGGGTCATTCATATCGTATTGTTTTTCTGTTTGATACGCAATGCGAAAGTTAAAATCATCGAAATCTAAAGGTGGTATTTTAACCCCATTGTGAATAATGTATTCTTTTTCAACAAATACCACATTAGTAGGATCAGTAATATTGCTCAGATTATTATATTTGCAATAATGCTGGATATTAGATAATCCAGATATTTGTGTTCTAATATTAGACGATTCATTATCAAGTGTAATTTTTAAAGCATAATTTTCACTCGAACATTTAAAATTATTATTCAATAAACTTTTGATAACATTGTAAAAATCTATTTTATATAGAGGCTTGATTTTTTTTGTAGCGAACCTGACTTCTAATTCTGACTCTGTATTTTCAGGTAATTTATTGATATTTAGTAAATAGAGATTGATTAAACGCTTAAATTGCTTGGTAATATCGCTATCATCATTTGATTCAATAACTGTTTTTAATGGTAGAAGAGATGAACCGCTTTTTGATTTAGACATAATATATATATTTGTTTTATTATTTATTATATTATTTATTATTAAAATAATATAATATCAATTTTAAAATAAATTTGATACATTTTAGGAAAATTTATGTTAATTTTTTAATACATTCAGCATATAGTTCAATTTTAGTTTTCTTTTTACCGTGTTCATTGGTTAATATGATATTTAACTTCTTTGCGATTTCAATCATCTCTACTGATTTATAACTACTAATAGATTTCATTGGTTTTTCGAGATTATTGACATAATAATAATTATTTACTGCATAATGAATATCTAATTTATCAAGATCCATGACTATATCAAAATTTTTATTAACGGATGATGTATTATTATATATCAGTTTGATAGCGTGATAAGTATCCAAATTATCAATTTGTTTTGTATTGTTTTCTAAATTATTATCAGTAAAGCAAGCATAAGTATTATTGTCTTTAATTACCACAATATCAATATTATATAAAATACATAGGGCTCTAAATGTATACAGACTCGTTTTCTTGTCGTTAGTAATCTCGGCAGTAATAAAATTTCTTTGAATTTTGTGTTTTTTCAGTAATTCTTTGTTATTAATTATTTTATCAATAATCTCGATTTTAAATTCTTTCTCTCTGGTAAATGTATTGATATACTCTAAATCTTTGTTGGATACCTTGAAATGTAGTTTGTAAAAACACCAGAAAAATGCATCGGTTAATTTAGATTTATTAGAATGTGGCAAAACGTGGTTTTGTTTGGATTTGCCTTTATTATAATCCGGAAAAACACTGCTTCGTGGTGCATGTCTATCGGTCGTTAGTTTATTATTATTATTATTATTGTTATTGTTATTGTTATTGTTATTGTTATTGTTATTGTTATTGTTATTATTGTTATTGTTATTGTTATTATTATTATTATTATTATTATTGTTATTATTATTATTTTTGGTCTTGGTGAATGGTTTATCATTCGCAATGTCCGGTGTAGTTTTTAAATTGTTTAACATGTACTTGTTTAAAACCGAATCAAAATCATTATTATCACCGTTAATATTTAAATTATACATTGTCTAAATATTATCATATGTATTATGTTGTAGTATTTAATATTGTTTTTTATATATTATAGTGATAAAATTTATTTTTGAAACACCTGAAAAATATGTATCAAATAAAAGGACACGAAAAACCAAGAAGAATTATTTATAATATCTTATAAACTCGCCGTTTTAAATGTTCAAAGGTGTAAAAAAATTATTTTCAATATTATTTTTCTTTGATTCGTCTATACTTATATGTGTTTCTTGCGTGTTTATAAAAGAGATATATTTCTTAATTTCATCAATAACAATGGTTGGAGTATTATTGAGATTAACAAAAATACCATTGTTGTTCTCGGATAATTTAATATTATTCTTTTTGAAAATTTTGGCGATCTCTATATGACGATATTTATCCAGTTTCTCGATGGTTTTCCTGATTTTTTCCAACTCATCATAATCTATTTTGGCAATGGCTTCATTAGTATATTGAGTTATAATTTTATTATTTGCTGCCTCCATTTACATTATATAATAATATCTTTTAATATCATTATATTAAACATTTTAAGATAAAAAAACAAGAGAAATATTTTTTTGGGTTTGAGTTTTGATTCATTAATTGTTATCGGGATATGATACATCGCTTAGACCGGCTTTATTCGTTTCATGTTTATTAATATCTATAAATTCAGCAATTACAGAAATAAACTTGTTGTTTAATTCATATCTTTGTCCCAATACCTTAATTTTTACAATATCACCTTCATTGACTTCTGAATATGGCACACTTTCAAAATGGTGGTCTCTCGCTATAAATATTACGAAAGGACTGACATCATCATTCATCTCCGCCCGAATACCCACTTTAGTTATAGATCTTACAACACAATCAAGAATCATAGATTCGACTGTATTTGCCACTTGACATTCATATACAATTGCAAATATAACAAACTCGCCAGATAATTCACCAGATGAATAAGAAACTAGAGTTACAGAACCAGGCTTAACAAATCCTTCATTTATACATATACCCTCTACTTTGTATTTAATTGTATCCTGTAAATAATTAAAAATATCCGAATCTACTTTCCAAAAATTAACATGGATTTTTTCGGTTAACAACACCTTCGTGTAAATTTCATCTGTGCCCATTACTAATATTATTATAATATTAATATCTGTAATTAATTCAATTTTAATTAATTCAATTTTAATTAATTCAAAAATATTAATAATTACATTTGTTAATATTTTTACTCATATTTTTAAGATGGCTTTATTAGCTCGTTGATTAATCCGTGATTCGTTGAATAAAACCAAATCTTACCATCACTCATAATTAAATGATGATGCCTAAAATATAATTCTGCAATAACGCAAATATATTTACCCAACCTATTTGGGCTCTTAATCAATTTACTATACTGTTCTTCTGAGACAAAATTATGCATAAAACAGGTAAATCTATCTTGAATTGATTTAAAATACCTACAATCTTTGCCTATCGTATAGTTGTTTTTCTCGGGGATGATATATATAATTTTAAACTGGTAAAAATTTCCTATTAGAGATTTATCAATAAAACCGCATGCGTTTGCTCTCTGGTCCGGTTTGATTGTATATTTTGATTTTATAGTATCTCCAAATTTGTCATAATCTGTTTTTTGTCCTTTTATTAAACTTATACTACCGTCATTTTCATGCTTTATCACTAATATAGTATAAATTTTATAGTTGCTTTTAGTGGGGATAACCAGACATTTAAGTATAGACCCATTGTATTCGGTCTCTACTATACTTTCATCTAAATAATCCTTGATCGCAACACACGCCCCTTGCGATTCTTGTCCCGAACAAAAACCATCACTAGTATTGTATATATAACTAAACAGACTGATATATGATTCTTTGTCTAAATTATCAATCAAAATGTGTAAAATAATCTTGGGTAATAATTCCAAATTAAATTTCAAAATTTCATTTTTCTCCTCGTTGTTAATAAAATTTACTACATAAGCAAGATCGTTATATTTACTGTTGAAATTCTTATTTTCGATTTTTGTTCCATTTGTAATATTAGACCAATAAAGAAGTAACTTTTCCAGGATTTTTTTGCCAGACTCTAAGTCTGTTTTTAGTGGTTCATGATTTTTAGCTGGATCGTTTATTTTCATAGCGTCGTTATCTTTGTTTGAATCTGATTTATCAACTTCATATATTATTGAATCGATCATGCTATTTGTGGGAGTGCTTCTATTGTATATTGAAGTATTTTCATTATCTAACTCTAATGGTTGATAAATATACAAGTTGTCGATATTTATTAGTCTCCCCTGTCTATTGTATTTATCAGTTATACTTTGTAATTTATTATTAATTAATTCATCTAAAGCATTATTAATAGCCAGTAAAGAAAAATTATCCCTCATATTTATAACTCCAATTAGTTCTTCTTTTCTGTAAAAATAATTTTCTTTGAATAATTCCCGAATGATTTTTATAATTTTGTTATTTGTGGTTTCTAAATAACTATCGTTATATGTTTTTAAATTATCCTCTTCTTCCTGATCCATGTTATAATCTTCTTTGTTTGGATTACAATAATATTCACATGTCTCCATATAATCACATAACGCAGTAAATGGTTTATCTCCCACTTTATATTTTACTCTCTTGTAGTTAGAGAGAGTTAAATCCAATTCGTTATTTACCAATTTACTCATTTTATTTTCATTAAATAAATTTAGATCATAATTAAGATGACAATCCACGCTTACCTCTTTTAATATTCTCGTAACATTACCAATTAATTTCGCCTTTTCTTCGGCCTTTCTATATATCAATAAATCGATAGTTTCTATGGTGGGATTGGAGAGTAATGAAGCATACATAAATATTTGAACGTTTCTCTCGGCGAGCGGCAAATCCTTATGACTACAAGTTCTTATACCTCTACCTATGATTTGCTCTATTCTATTGATATTATACCAGGGTTCTAATATATGAATTTGACGGATATACTTGAAATCTAATCCCTCACTACCAGCACTCGATATTAATATAACTTTTATGTTTTCACCATGAACATTATTGGAATCGTTACACGATTTTAATTCCTCTTCTTTATTGGGAGATAATATTTTGTCACCCGTAATCATAATGTATTTTGCACATTTGAATTTATTATTTTCTTCAATTGCTTTTGATTTAGGTTTATATGAATGTATGTCTAATTCTTCCACTGGCGGGGTTTTAAGCAATGAGCGCGCTCCGGTTCCATATCTTTTAAACCCATATGATTCTAGTGCTAATGCCAATGGTATCAACCCGCCGTCTATAAATTGCGAATATATAATTATAGGCCCTGTCGAATTCTCTATGGAATCTATTATATTACTAATTTTTGAACTATAATTTACAAGATTCTCTCTTAAAAAAATATTGGGGGCTGATTCGTCTTTAAATTTGTAATTAAATCTGTATCCGTGTTTTACGTCTTCCTCATATGACATGAAATTAGTTAGTGCACTTTTACCTACTAATTTTTTTACATCAAGTTTTAAAGAATTGATATTTTCTAGTTGTGTGTTTTCCAATTCTTTCATTGGATAAACCATATTCAATGCCTCTAATGGTTTTAATAATAAAGTGTATTTATACGAATCATTTTCTTCATTGAAATCGGTTTTGCTTGTTATGTAATTATATACTTTTTCTTGATATTCCCGCAAATTTGTTATATAAATATCGAAATAATATATTTTGGTTGGCTCTTCAAATCTATTACCCAATACATTATGTGTTGGGTAATTGAAATCAGAATTTTTTATACTCTTAACGTTGTTAAATACCTGTGGTAATATTCTGTATGGAAATATAAACGGATTGTCTCCTTTTATATAACTTACATAGCCATTTAACTTTCTATGTAATAGTTCCTTGCCGGTCTGATTACCCTCCTTATCTATTATAAAATCGCCTTTGCTGTTAAATACATCTTTAACATCTATAACGCTACGATTGTCATTTGAGTTTAATAAATTTATCAGGAAAATTATTTCTTTATAATCATTAAACATCGGTGTTGCTGATAATAATACCAACTTCATACCAGATACATTTTTAACCAAATTATCTATTTGTTTTGCTACTAACTTGTTGGAAGTCTCTTTTGAATCTCTTACATTATGTATTTCGTCAATTATAACAAGTCTGTTACCAAAGAATTTATTCAGTTTATTTGAATGTTTAATTATCAAATTAGCCAGCTCGATATAACCAATAAACATATAGTAATTATTTATTGTGTTTTCAACTAATTTTATCACCTTATCTCTCGATATTTTGGACTGTAAAGCATTAATTTCATCTAATATATGTTGACCAGCACAATTATTTATACTCCAACGTCCGTTTATATATTTCAACTTGGTTTGATCAAACAATTGTAATCTAAAATTAATTTGAACATTGGGGGAAGCAACAATTAATATTTCTTTATTGGTTCCATTATATCGCATATATCGTCTTGTTTCTTCTGCTATACCAATTGCCGAGCATGTTTTACCAGTTCCTAAACCATGATATAATAAGATACCATTATATGGAGTATTTTCAGATAAGAAATTTTTTATAAAATTTTGATGAGGCGCCAATTCAAAATTTTGGTCACATAATTTTTTACCCTCTTCTCCTATGTCTATATCATCGTTAACATTTACCTGTTGTTTATATTCATTGAATTCTTTTTTTTGACTAATTTTAAAATTCAAAAATTTATCATCTAAATGTGGATACAAATAATCTGTTTTATGTTTATTATCGGGTTCGTCTATAACTTTATTAGATGTATTATTAATCAACTTACTATTCAGTAATTCAACCGCATTTAAAAAATATTGTACGTCTCTTTTATTGTGTAAATTATTTTTATTATCTTCCAATATGCTTTTATCAAAATTAAAATTGTTAATATTATTTTTAAATAAGTTGTGTAATGTTGTATTTTTTTTACCTTTAACTGTCTCTTCATTGGGATGTTTCTCTTCCCCATCTTCTACTTCTTCTTCTTCTTCTTCTTCTTCTTCTTCTTCTTCTTCTTCTACTTCTTCTTCTACTTCTTCAGGTTCATTATCTATTGTGGGTGCTATTGCCCCACCCACTAAATTATGATTTGTCCCATTGATTTTGTATTGTTCTCTAGAGCGTGTTTTATTAATTATTACTTTCTTTTTTTTTCGACTAGTATTCATTATATATTAAATATATAGTTTATATGTTTTTAATAAATTATTTAATTCAATTAATATTTTTTTCTTTTCAATACTATAATCGCGAATATAGTTTTTGGCATCATTTATATTGACCCACTCTAATACACTTATTTCGGATACCTGAAATTCTTTTTTGGGTTCATCTGTATTGTTTATAACACCAATGTAATATTTATGTTTGTATGATTTATAGTTAGACCCTGTAAAAATTTCTTCAAGGGGTAAGATATTGTTTATTTGTATAATTTGTGATTTATCATATCCAGTTTCCTCCTCAAATTCTCTTAAACCACATGGCAAATCTCTTTCTTGATAATTCCGCCTACCCTTTGGAAATCCCCATTCGGGTTCTGAATATTTCTCTCTTGTTAAATTTATTATATCTTCTAAATTATATTTATCATTATTGGATTTTATTCCGAGTAATAGTTGTTCAAATTTATATTTTGAACCTTTCTCTTCATTTTTGTATTGGCTGGTGATATTTTCACCCCATAAATAATTCCATAAAACATCAAACTCATTTCTCGAAATAAAATCTCTTTCACTCACAGTCATTTTATCAAATAAATTAATTAAATATTGCTTATCATCTGTATTATATTTGCCTCTCATAAAATCTACAAACGACAAACTGTCTTTGCGTCTAATCAAGAGTGTTTCGGTGATATTTTTATTTTTTCTAATAGCGATTACACCAATTGAAGTGATCGGTATTTTACATTGGTGAAACAGGTGCCCGAGTTTTGAGCAATTATTGCAAAATACTAACTTCTTATTACTATTCATAGTTTTTAAAGTAATATATTTACTTTTATCTTTTTATATGCTTTTAAATTTTTGTTAAGTCTCGCATAATAATTAAAATATATATATATTCTTTTAGTAAAGTTATAATAATTAAAATATTTATTCTTTTAGTAACGTTATAATAATTAAAATATATATATATAAATGACAACGAGAAAAAATAACAGATATGGGATAAAAAAAACTTTAAGAAAAAATAACAGATATGGGATAAAAAAAACTTTAATAAAAAATGATAAAAATAGAAATAGAAATAAAAACTCTATAAGAAAAACAAAACATTTTAGAAAAAAAAATCTACATAAACATAGAACTAGTTTGAATGGAGGAGGGAAATTTCCCAACTTATTAGTGAAAAAAAAAGAGTCAAAAGAAGAGTTAATAGAAAGAATGGAACAGAGGGGGGTAAAAAATATAAATAAAAATAGGACACATCAAGAACTCGAAATTGATTTTGAACAGCACAAAAAGGAAGAAAACGCCGAAGAGAAAGCGAACGCACAGGCGGATACTGACACGTACATGAGCTATTAGTTGTATCCTCCCGTTCTTGGGTAACCAAGTGGTAATAGTTATTGTTGGATTACTTATGTTAACACTCGAGCGAGTGATAACATATTTCAATTTTAAGGTCTATAACTATAAATTGTTGTAAAATTACCCATTTCAATGTCTATATCATCGTTCCATATATCATCTTCATCTATTTCGTAATCTTTATCTCCGGGTTTATCTACTTTATCTCCGGGTTTATCTAATTGGTTGGTATTTTTGGGGTAATCATAATCGATTTTAATTTCATCTTTCTTTTCTTTTTGTATTAATTCATTATCGGTTGTTCCTAATTTTGTACCAGATAAGAATTTTCCAACAGCTTCAAGTGGTGTATTTTTAGTAATGGCCTCTACGGGTTCAATTGTTTTAGGCGGAGTCAACAATGGAATTGCCTTCACATTCAGAATTTCTGGTTTGGAAAATAGATTATCAGAGGGATATAATTGTTCAAATTTTGTCATAATTTTTTTGGGAATGTCCGGAGATTGATCAAGTAAACTATCATATTCGGTTTTACAATCCTCTACAAACTTCAAACCGTCTGGATAACGCTGATTATGAGGTATGGCTAACATTAAACGAATATTTCGGGATAATAGACCATGTGCTAATGCGGCGGTTCTATGATTTTCCATAAGTTCATTGACCTTTAAAAATTGCATTACCGTAGCTACAAGACCAGCTACAAGATTCAAACAACCTATTACAGATGGTGCTATTTGCTTCATGTTTTCCGGTAATGTTGATTGTGCAAAATTTGCAGTTCCAGTAATAGTTGAAAGTACAATTACGGGTAAACTAAACCGCATATTCATATCTTTGTATAGTAAATATGAACGGTTATGCATGAACCTATAACATGAACATGTCTCGCCCCACTGTCGAAGTATCTGTTCGTGTTGTTCGTTCCATATATTTTCTTCCATTTGCATGGATAATTTTTTTTTTTCAGGTTCCATTATATATACTAACTGAAAAATAATTTTTCTGATTTTATAAAAATTATGATATATGTTCTTAAGATATATCATATTTTAAACTATAACCATTGTGTTTTTACTGGAACAGGTGAATATTCGAGGACTTCGGGAGAAATAGAGTTTATACTTTATAACACAAATAAAGCCTTAAAACTTATATAATATTAAATAAAAACGAAATTGTTGTGATATAAATAAAGAAAGCCGATGACTCGAAGCAAGTTTAAAAAAATATTTTTATATATTAATCCGGTAGTATGTTAAATTTATCAAAAGATTCTACAATTTTATTTAATTATTATGATGAATTATTAAAAAATTCTGATAAAAATTTATTATTCGTTCCCGATAATAGAAAAACGTCGCTTTATATTGATTTTCAGAAACATATATATGATATTTTAGATAATATTTATGATATTTTGGGTAAAGATTTAGATACTATTCAAAATTTAAGAACTGTATATGACAATAAGACGAGAGAATATAAAAGATTAATAAGAAATGTCTATAATAAACACTTTACCAATAATCAATATATTGATTATAAAATTAAAGAATATATTAGAAATAAACCAGGTTCTCTGATTACTTATCAATTACCATTCAAAGATAAAACTATTACCATTAATCTTATTAAATATTCTAAAATTACTCCAAAGCAACTCAAAAACGTTGATAAGTTAGTTAAAAATATGATGGCGCAAATATATTTAATTAGTCATCTTACCAAAAATAATACTTGTTCTGAAGACAGTTTAAATATTTATATATTTTTTACCCCATTTAAGAGAGAATTAGAAAAATCCCAAGAAAAAGTATTGGGCAATGCCAATGCAAATGGTGGATTTTGTTATGGGTGCGTATCAAATGGGGAGATTATTGTTTATAGACAAGAAGAGTTTTTTAAAGTATTCACTCATGAATTATTACATAATTATGGAGTTGATACATATATATTTAATTTTATGGCACAAGTTGAAGACAAAAATACAAAAGAATATTTAATTTATAATAAATTTTTAGCAAATTTTAATTTAAGCAGAGAGAATAACTTAAGTATACAGGAATCTCTAGTAGAATTTTGGGGCGAGTTTTTTAATAATGTTATTTATTCATTTGTTTATTCAAAAAGTTGTAAAATCCCAACCTATAAACAAGAAATTAGATTTTACATACAAGTTTTTGAAACAGTTATGAAATTTGAAATTATACATTCCTTTTTACAAACCACCAAGATATTATCTCATAATCGGATCAATTATATTGATATTCTCTCGAATAATAATAATAATAATAATAATAATAATAATAAGCCTGTTTATAGAGAGAATACCCATATTTTCTCTTATTATATCTTAAAACTATACATATTATTTGGATACAAAGAATTTATTAATTCACAAATTTCACTAAAAAGAGAGAATAAACTATCTTTTAATAATTCTCTCCAAAATATGCAAAACTTCTTTAATTATATGGTTTCGGTATCTAAAAATTCTTATTTACTCCAAAATATTAAATTTATGAGAGGAGTCTATGTGTCTATTAGAGTTTTAAAGACTAAAAATTTGAACTTTTTACTGAATAATTTACGAATGAGTGTATTAGAATATCATTAAATTAAAACGGTAATATGAAACTTCCAAAAACAAGAAGAAAAAAAGTAATAGCAATAGCAGTAAAAATGGGCTTTGGAAATGTATATAATAATATAAATATAAATTAAAATATAAATTAAAATATTCAACAACTAAAGAAAATAAGCAAAGAACATATAATAAGAACACCAGGCAATAAAGATGAATTAAAAAAAAAATTTATAACCATATGTATTATTCGTATTTTTGTATTTATATTCAAAAAATAGTTAGAAAAGTATTGATAAAAAATTATATAACATTACATGGTCCAGGATTTTATAATAGAAAAAGATTTAGTAAGATGCAAAAAATTATTATAAATTTAGTAAGATGCAAAAAATTATTATAAATTTAGTAAGATGCAAAAAATTATAATAAATTTAGTAAGATGCAAAAGTTAAAAATATATTTCTAACTTAATTATGGATACACATTTGGATGCCAAGGTATGGGGACCGTTATATTGGAAATTTTTATATACAATTGCGATTGGTTATCCACTGAAACCAAACGAAGTTACTAGGCGCAAATATTATGATTTAATTATGAATTTCCCACTGTTTTTACCCAATGAAAATATGGGTAATACATTTTCAAAATTTTTAGATAATTACCCCCCACAGGCTTACTTATCCAATAGAGAGAGTTTTATAAAATGGATATGGTTTATACATAATAAAATAAATGTTTTTCTTGGAAAACAAGAAATGACATATGCTGAAGCAATGGTTGCTTTTTACGAAGATTATAAACCAAAAAATTTAAAAATAAAAGAGGAGCGTAAAAACAAACATAAATACATTTTTTCTTCAATAATCATGATTTTGATAGTATCCATAATATTTTTATATATGAATAATAGATAACAAATTACCAAAATAAAAAATATAATTATTATATCATAAATATATAACTTATGAAATTGGAATTATTTATAGTAATGACCGTCTCTATTTTTGCCGCAAATATATATTACGATGGTAAAATTTTAGCGACTCTGAAATCCTATAGCAAATATTATAAAATGGCTATAATTGGATTTGTAGGGCTGTGTGTATATATATATTTGAAACGATCGCCACAAAATAGAAAAGAATTTTTTGAAAACGCAAACGGATATATTAAGTTTTTACCCATAGATCGCCAAACAACATCTATATTAGCACCCATAATAGATTTTACGGGAAAAGCCTTGAACGATTCAATCAATAGTAATTATGTACCTACCAATCAAAACCATAATCAAAATCAATATAGTAATCTAACAGCACAACAAAAAAAAATATTAAACAATTCAAAAACTACTAAACGCTGTGTAAGTGAGACAAAAAAGAAATATGTAGCAGCTTCTCAAAATTGGCAATGCAAGCATTGCCATATAAAACTACCCGCATGGTTTGAAGTGGATCATGTTAATAAATTAGAATATGGAGGTTCCAATAATGTTGATAATTTAGAGGCTTTATGTAGAGAATGTCATGGTAAGAAAACAGCAATGGAAAATTTATAAATAGGCTATCAGAAATTATATAATATATTAATAGTATAATTATGACTCAATTATTTACAAAATTAATAAATTTAATTGAATATATAAGTAAACACTTTTACCATTTATTAAATGGTATAATAAATTCAACCAATTATAAAAGTTACCTAGCTAGTTTATTCATTTTGATTTTTGTAGTGTTGATTATATTAATTAATTTAACAAATGTCTCGGGTAAAAGTGTGCAAATATTACTATTATCTATTAGTGGAATTTTATTAAGTATTTTTTACTTTTTTGTTTATAGAAACGAATTTAGTATAAAAGGAAAAGGCACAATAGCATTTCCCGGAGAACTTCGAAAATATGATTATTACGAAAATAGAAAAATAGTAACAGGTAATAAATTTGATAGTATTAATTTCAAAAAAACAGTTTCTATTCCAATTATAAATTTATTGAAATTCATGGGTTTCCTGGTAGGAACAATAGTGGGGCTTGTATTACTCATGGTGTTTATATGGTATTCATATCAAGAGAATGAATATTTATATAAATTAACCAAAATTGCTCTTGGTATAGCAATAATGATTTCGGTGGGGTCAATAATAATTAAGACATTTTCAATTACTTTAGATAATTGTGCTGATAATAAAAATATATTAATACGACTCTTGTGTTTGATTAAAAATACAGTATTGTTTTTACCATGTATGTTAGTATTGATGGTTGATGAATTAAATAAAGATATAAAGGCTACTCCCAATAGTACATTTATACTTCTTACAATATTATTAATTTTGGTTCTATCTTTTATGGGAATACCGTTATTATTTAAATTTGTAACCAGTTTGAATAAGCACGATTTATTGGGTGGTAAAGGACCGTATTATTTAAATACACGGCGGATAATTGGCAAATATCAAGATTTTGACAAGAATAATAAATACAATTTAGCCGAAACACCAAAAAAGTCCAGTTCATACGCGCTATTTAAAGAAGACCAAGAACAAGATTTCAATATAAAAGTCAGTAGCGGATATTTTGGTAAAGATAAATTTAAATATACTTACACATACAGTGTCAGTTTTTATCTATATTTAAATCCGCAACCACAAAATACCAGTTTAGCATACAATAAAGAAACTGAATTATTCAATTATGGTAACAAACCAATAATATTATATGACGGTCGTAATAGAAATTTAGTAATAAAGTCTAAAACCCAAATGGGCGAAGGTAGTCAATTCGATACTATATACAAAACGAAAAATATAAAATATCAAAAATGGATGTTTATAACCATTAATTACAAAGACAACACGATAGATGTATTTATAGATGGTAAATTAGTGGGTTCAAAAAATAATGTTCCACCATATTTTGATGATGATAAAATTACTATTGGAGAAGATAATGGAATACATGGAAGCATCAAGGATATATATTATTATGATACACCAAGACCAGCTAGTAATATAGAATTTATACATGATTTAACAATAAATAACAAAAATGAGGAGCCAATTTATCTCAAGACAAATGGGAAGTTGAAACTGAAATAATGTAATTAATATATATAGTAAATAATTTATTTGATATAGTAAATAATTTATTTGATATAATAAATTATTTAGTTGTCATAAAATAAAGATTTTAGTAAATAATATAACTAATAAAATAATATAATATTACTTTATATTAAATAATGAAAGTCTCCAATATCATCATGATAACTTTATTGATATTATTAATCGTGTTTTTTGCTACAAGATTTTTATTCATTACGGACATAATTTATGATATTATGTGCAATGCTAAAATACAAGCAGAGAGTCTCGTGGCAACAGAAAGAATTTTGGGTATGCCTACAAGTATAAATCCAAATGTTATAGATAATAAAGATTTCAATGAAAATAATACATCTAATTTTATGATTAGTGCTTGGTTCTATGTTGATAATTGGGGCACTGAAATTTCTTTAGAGAAGAACATCTTATTTGTCTCTACATCGGCCAATTCGATTACCCCAGCGGAATTAAAAACTAAATTAGTTGGAATAAGTTCAACGGTAAATGCCCAAAGTCCCATTAGAAACCCATATAAAAACCTAGCCATTAGTTTAGATAAATATGAAAACAATTTATTGATTGATATTGAAACACATTCGGATGACATGGATAATAGAAGCACATACACAAGATATATCATCAAAAACGTTCCTATTCAAAAATGGAATAACATTACATTATCCGTAGATACAAAAACTTTAGACGTTTATTTAGATGGTAAATTAAGAAACTCATTTATATTACACGGTATTTACAAAAACAGGGATGAAAGTAACAGAGTCAAAAATATATATCTTGGTAATTTAGGCGGTTCTAATGTTGGGTTCGAAGGTTTTATTACGCGAATTAGATATCAGCCCATATCCATTAATCCACAGGAAGCGAAAAATATCTACAAAGATGGTATTAATCTTTCCAACTCGAGTGTAAATAAATATGGTTTGAAGGTCAGTTTCCTTGAACATGATAAAGTTCATTCTTCAATCAGTATCTAATCATTATGAAAACAATTTTTGAAACAATTTTTAAAAATTGTTTAAATCTAACGATATTTAGAGATATTTTAGAGGAATGAATATTGACTATTGTTTCAAAAAAAATTATTATATTATAATATAAGTATAATTATAATAATGGATAATTTATTAGCTAACGTAAAAAAAAGAATCATATCAACAACACCATACGGTTCAGAGAGATTCCTTAGCTCAAGCAGAGAGTTTTTAAACAGTAATACACTAATAGCAAAAGCAACGTTTTTATTATTGATGATAATAATATTCGTCTCGTTGTTTTACATGTTTAGTAAACTAATTATGTATGCTATGATGCCGTCCGAAAGCCCATATATAATTAAGGGAATGAAAGATGCAACACAGACAATGATTATACCACAGTCATATGCCGATAAAAATTCGGTTCCGATTTTCAGGAGTAAAAACGAACATGATGGAATTGAATTCAGTTACTCATTCTGGATGTACGTAAATGATTTGAATTACAATGATGGCAATGACTTTAAGCACGTATTCCATAAGGGTTCCTCGTCTAAAGGCGATGGTAAATTAGATGGAGTTTATGGTCCTAATAATGCTCCTGGAGTATATTTATATACAGGTAAGAAAAATATAGCAGACGATTTATTGGATAAATACCCTGTATTAGGAATGTTAATTAGAATGAATGTTTTCCCTGATAACGACGACAAAATCAACCCATACAAGTATTACGATGATATATATGTTGATGCCATTCCTATCAAAAAATGGGTGAATGTAGTGGTCAGAGTAACCGGTCAAAACATAGTTGATGTTTATGTTAATGGAACTTTAACAAAAAGACATAAATTAAGCAATATCGTAAAGCAAAATTATGACAATCTTTATGTAAATTTAAATGGTGGTTTTGGTGGTAATATTTCCAATTTGAAATATTATAATTACGCAATTGGAACATTTGAAATACACAAAATTACATCAGATGGGCCGGATCTTACTATAAATAAAGATACAAGTTTAAAACAATCCAAGCCATTTTATTTGTCGTCTCAGTGGTATTTTGATAATACTGACCCATTAACGAATTGAATAAAATAGAGAAAAATAGAAATATTTATTATAGATAATATATAATCAATAATAAATAATGGCAAATTCAAACGGTAATGATGCAATTAGAACTCACTTTATTATGGTATCGACATACAATAAAGGTGCTGAAGAGGAAGGAACAAAAATAAATATTAAAGCTTTAATAGCAGATGTAGATATTAGTTATACACATCCTTCTTTAAACCCTGATAAATTAAAAAATAGAGTTATTTTATCTAGTAAAGATAAACACGTCGGACCAGTTACATTAATATCACAGCAAAATTTAACTCATAACATCAAATTTATACATAAAAATAATGATTTTTTAAAACCCAGGATTATATTTGTAAAATATAACGTAACCAATAAGATAGTGAATAGTAATAAATATTTATTTGCTGATTTAACTAATATTAATTTAATGGATGTATCAAATATTAGTAATACAGATAACAATATTAAAGATATTGCTAACTCTGCTTATCTCAACCGTTTAGTTTCTTATTTTAATATATATAAATCTTTTAACAATAGTGATTATTATCGATTCAAATTCACCGATTTTATAGACTTATCAGATATGGAACCAGGAACTTTAGAAGATGCAAACAATGACAAAATAAAAGTAACCCCTAAATTGGTTTCATTACAAAATAATTTCGCAACGAATAATATGTTAAATTATAACGCAGATGATTTTAAGAATCTATTAATTAAAGATGATTATGGTGGTTCTAATAATAAATTAGAATTTGATAAAGATATTTCTGGCAATGAGACAATTCTATTGCGTAGCGAATTCGATAATATTTCAACAGTCAAGTTCGACTTAAAACATGATAATACTTATATACCTGATATATGTATTAATTTTGTATTAAATAAAGGGTATGTTAATAAATCACAAACATATGGGAAGTTGTATTTAACAAAAGATTTCACCTATTTGAATGCTCGTGTGTTAGATTATAGTAATAATTTTTATGAGTATAATAATAGTTTAGATGAAAATAAAGTGTATTTATCTCTAGGGAATTCAATTACGGGTATAACACAGCGAGATTTATATACGAAGATGGAGTTGGATATAAAAACAATAGATACGACTACCCTATCTTCTTCAAATAAAAAATTAGGAGATGTGAAAAAAATATATTTCAGTAAATCGGTGATTCCACCTAATATTGAAACCGAAATGCTGAACAGAAAATATTTATTAAACGAAGACTACGATTACAATTATGATAGTATTTTGTATAATAACGTTCAATCATCAAATATAAAGATTGGAATAAAACAAAATTTATTAGATTATTACCAGGGTTATAATGGTGAACTCTCCTATAATATATATAATAGTGCTTTTAATTCATTTGCAGTATCAAAAGATATTTCATTTGATAATTATACTCCATCGGGAAACAAGTTTGTTATTAGCGATATATCATACGCCTATTTAAATAACCGAATACGATTTAATAATTCATTATTAAATCCATCAAATATTGGAAATGCATTAATCGATGAAATCATTACAGACAATGAAATTATCTACGATTTCAGATATAACTACGACAAAACATTTTATACTGATATATTTTTAACTGTAAAATATGAAGAAAATTCACCATTAAATTTTCATAAAATAATTTTGACGAGCGAATTTACTGCATCAGAATCTAGTGATTTTACAAATGTTGATTGCGTCTTTATATATCATGACCCATACGACGAGAGAACACCCGAACTATTTCGGTATCCATACAATAATATTGAAATTAGTAATAACCCCAATATAGATACATTGACTCGGGCAATTGTCCTTTTACCCGGGGCGGATTCTTCGGTTACAAATACAATTATTATTCCCTCTAAAAATGGAAGTAATTTATCAAGAAAACAGATACAGGGGTTAATTGGTATGAATAATATACCAAAATTATTATCGATATTACCATATGAGGATGAGAATATTATTGGTAGGGGATTTGTAAATCAATTTCAAATAACAGACAAATGTAAAAATCATGCCGATAGAGTAGAGGATAAATTAAACTCACAGAAACATGTATCTGTAAAAAATACAATAGGAAAAAATGCAAATAATACGACCAAATCAAAAAACTTTGCTAATTTGGTAAGATCAAGGGGACGTAATCAAATAATTAGGGGAACTACAGTTGATTGTAGTAAGGTTGAAATAACGAATTATACCACACCATTTACTAACCCTATGTGGCGGCATTCAAGATGATAAAACATATAGATGAGTTACTGGATTTTACTTCTCTTTTATTTTCTATTGGTTCTACCGCTATGGCCAGTTATTATGCCATAAGCCACCCACCCGATGCAATATGATTGTATCTAAGTAGATGAGATTGAACCCAATGTTGTCATCCTGTGTCTCGGGGAAACAGTATAAATTTATATTTTTAGATAATATACATATATATACATATATACATATATGTATATATATGTATATATGAATTATACTTATATATATAAAGACGTGAATCATTCACCGTTTACCACTCCATTTATTGCGCCAATTATAATAGTAGTATTTTGCGGATTGATATCTTGTTTGTATATAGTTAGAAAAAAAATGGCAAATATTATATTTAATTCGGTATTAGAAATAAATAGTAAATCACGGATTACATATAGTAACAATAACGATGGTTTAATACCCAAAACGGAAATAGAAATAATAACAATAGATAATAGATAATAGATAATAGATAATAGATAATAGATAATAGATAATAGATAATAGATAATAGATGATAGATGATAGATGATAACGATGTCACCAAATTGCCAATTTATAATGAAGTTTTTAATAAATAAATAGATAAATCGATATTAACGTTTTCTAACTTATCTTATTTCTTAATCTAATTTGGTGATTGATTACTTTGCAAATAATAGTTTTTTTTTACAAAAACCATTCAATAAAAAAAAATAATATAATTAAAATTGAAAAATATATTACTGTCAAAATATATAGATAAAACTATATATTATAGTAAATTAGATGACAACCAAAACTGTTATCAAAACCAAGTCATATAAGTTGTATGATTTTAATGTTTATGATGGTTTTAGTAAAGCAGAAAATCTGGGTAAAAATGGATATGATAAATATAAAGATAATAAGAAATTTATCATTCAAATGTTTGGAATTAATACAGCCGGTCAAACAGCATCAATTATCGTCGAAGATTTCAACCCTTTCTATTATATCAAAGTGGGCGATGATTGGAGTGAATCAGATAGATGCGAATTTGTCAGCCATATCAAGGGCAAGTTAGGAGTTTATTATGAAGACTCTATTGTCGCATCTAAACTGGTTAAACGGCACAAATTATATGGTTTTGACGACAACAAATTACACACTTTTATTAAAATTTCATTCACCAATACAGGAGCATACAACAGAGCAAAGAAAATGTTCTACATTGATTCTAACGTGGATGGTGTATTCAAGCGAGAATTACTACCAGATGGATATTTATATGAAGAAACAAAAACAAAATGTTATTTATATGAAGCCAATATTCCACCACTACTAAAATTATTTCACATTCAAGAAATTAGCCCGAGTGGTTGGGTTCAAATACAAACTGATAAGATTACTAAAATGAGGCAAAAATCTACACATTGCGCTTACGAATATATTACCAGTTATAAACATTTGAAAAAGGCAGACAAAGATGATATCGTTAAATATAGCATTTGTAGTTTTGATATTGAGGCAAGTAGTAGCCACGGCGATTTTCCAGTCCCGATTAAAGATTACAAAAAACTTGCTACCAATATTTTAGAATATTATAATGAACTAGACGACAAGACCAAATTTGATGTTGCTTGTTTCAAAAAACATATTAACGCCGGCTACGGATATGAGCGTTGTCCTGATATCGCTACTGTATATCCTAAACTCAAAGATATTTCAAACGAGCAACTGGATAATATATTCAGCAATTTCATGCTATATATTCCCGCGAAAGACCAGTCAAGGAAAGATTATATCAAGGAAAATGAGGAATCGGAATCCGATAATGATGATGAGGATGATAAGAAAGAGAATGATGGCGCCGACGAGGCTATTGCGTTTCACAAAAGACACAAGAAGGTAAAGAAATATAATAAGCGTGCGAACATTCTAGAAATTATCCAAGATGATAAATGCGAACACGATACAAAACTATTTGAATTAAACAATGCACTGACTAAATTTTACCCCGAATTAGAAGGTGATATGGTGACATTCATCGGTATGACATTTCTAAATTATAGCGATAAGAAACCACATACCAGATATATCATTGTCAAGGGCGGGTGTGAAGTCCCTGAAAAATATAAATCGTGGGTCGTTGAAAATAATGTTAAAATTATTGAAAAAACAACAGAAAAAGGTGTATTATTAGAATTCACTAACATTATGACACTGGAAAACCCACATATCGTGACCGGTTATAACATTAACGGTTTTGATTTTGATTTTATGTTTAAGCGGTCAAAAGAAATTGGTTGCACAGAAGATTTCCTAAAATTATCAAAGAACATCGATGAAGTATGCATGACCAAAGACTGGAAGACAGGCGAAATGGAAATCGCTAAAAACAAGATTGTATTAGCGAGTGGTGAATACAATTTAAGTTTCATCAATATGCCAGGCAGAATTATCGTTGATATGTGTGTGGTTTTCAGGCGCGAATACACATTAAGTTCGAATAAATTAGACTACGTATCTTCATATTTCATTAGTGATTCGGTAAAAAAGATTGATATTGATAAAGAAAACAATCAAACATGCATTTACAGTAAAAATTTAACAGGTTTAACTGTTGGTTGCTATGTTAAGTTTGACGAAGTAAGTCATAGCACGAATAATTATAAGAAGGGACAGAAATTTGAAATTTTAGACATCAATCTGGATAATGCGAGTTTCACTATTGATTCTGCCGAAGAATTAGATTTAAATAAATATAAAATCAATTGGGGTTTGGCAAAGGATGATGTGTCAGTTCATGAAATTTTTGAATTAGCTAATAAATCCGATATAGATAGATTTACCGTTGGTAAATATTGTCTTGGCGATTGTGATAATGTTATTTGGTTACTGATTAAGGTTGATATTATCACCGATAAGGTTGAGATGTCTAATTTATGTGATGTTCCGCTAAATTTCTTACTTCAGCGAGGTCAAGGAATTAAACTACAGAGTTATGTTTCTAAAAAATGTGGTGAAAAAAATACACTAATGCCCATCATTGAAAAAAATCTTAATGATGGGGGATATGAAGGGGCACATGTATTCAATCCCAAAACTGGATTATATCTTGAAGACCCAGTTGCCTGTGTTGATTACAGTTCTCTATATCCGTCATCTATGATTAGTGAAAATTTATCACACGACAGTAAAGTATGGACGAAAGAGTATGATTTAAGCAATAATTTAATTCATTCAACCGGTGAAAAAGATTCTGATGAAAAATTTATATATGATAATTTACCGAATTATACATATGTGGATGTAAAATATGACACATATGAATATTTACGGAAGACGCCCAAGGCAGCAGAGAAGAAGACTGTTGTTGGTTACAAAATCTGCCGTTTCGCACAATTTGCGAAGGGAAAAGCAATTATGCCTGCGATTTTGGAAGATTTGTTAAGTGCTCGTAAGGCTACTAAAAAGTTAATGGCGAAAGAAGAAGACCCATTCAAACAAAACATTTATGATAAGAGACAGTTAAGTATTAAAGTTACTGCGAATTCTTTATATGGACAGTGCGGAGCAAAGACGAGTGCGTTTTATGAGAAAGACGTTGCGGCTTCTTGTACAGCTATAGGTAGAAAATTACTGTTTTATGGTAAAGATGTAATTGAAGGTTGTTATGATAATGTTGAAATTACTTTGAGCGACGGAGTCAAAGTAGTTACAAAAGCGGAATGTGTTTATGGCGATACTGATTCTGTATTCTTCAAATTTAATTTAAAGACACCAGAAGGAAAGCGTATTATCAATAAGCAAGCATTGATTTATACTATTGAATTAGCAAAGCAAGCCGGTGAATTAGCAACCAAGTTTCTAAAAAAGCCACATGATTTAGAATATGAGAAAACATTTTGGCCTTTCAATTTATTATCCAAAAAAAGATATGACGGAATGTTATATGAGAATGACCCAGAATCGTGTAAATTAAAATCAATGGGCAATGTCTTAAAGCGCCGTGATAATGCTCCTATTGTTAAAGATATTTATGGGGGTGTTGTCGGGATTTTGATGAAAGATAAAAACCTTGCGAAATCAATTAAATTTGTTAAGGAATCGGTTCAAAACATGATTGATGAAAAGTATCCAATTGAAAAATTATTAGTCACAAAAGCGCTTCGTGGTTATTATAAGAATCCGAAGCAAATCGCACATAAGGTATTGGCAGATAGAATTGGTGTAAGAGAACAAGGCAATAAACCCGGTGCCGGAGACAGGATGAATTACGCATATATCAAGACTGGAAATAAAAAAGCACTACAAGGAGAAAAAATTGAGACACCAGAGTTTATCAAAGATAATGATTTGAAATTAGATTATGGGCATTATATTACAAATCAAATTATGAAACCACTATTACAATTATATGCTCTCGAATTGGAAAATATTCAAGAATTTAAAGATAAACAATTCAATATCAAAGAGTATAATACCGATAAGAAAGTGATTTTGTGGGAACACGAAATTATCAAAATAAAAGAAAAATGGCCCGAACAAGAAAAATATCTAAAAAAATATGAAGAGCTAAGATGTAAAGAAGTAAAATCGCTTCTGTTCGATAAATATCTCAAAGATTTAAAGTAAAATGTATATATTAAACACTACGAAATATTAAAGGGATTTTCTTATTTCCATTATATAATTACCCATTCTATTTTCGCCATACAATACACCATCTAGAAAATTCCCGCCCCAATATGAAGGACGACGTAAAGCATTTCTATCAAATTCTAAAAGGTATAAATCTCCGGTTTTTTCCAAAACTTCTTTAAATTCGATTATATTATATTTTTTTGTCAAAATTGTTTTCCATATTTTATCATTTGATTGAAAATCTTCTAAATTAGTTAATCCCAATTTTTTTATCATTTTTTTACTA